>ERZ1740070.2146-NODE-2146-length-11577-cov-7.256466_pt1 | contig 11577 bp, 10 predicted proteins | sample MGYA00581734_ERZ1740070 | MGnify/ENA primary metagenome ERZ1740070 (study PRJEB43018, sample SAMN04849744) | marine metagenome | isolation source: floating plastic debris | place: Pacific Ocean | collected 2008-09-01 | study: EMG produced TPA metagenomics... | reverse complement strand
AGTCCTCAACTGGGTACACTTTGAGCTAAATGTCTAGTTCTCTACATCAACTTTTAAAAAAGCTTTGAAACGAATGTTTCTGAAATTAAAAGTATCTTCGCGCACCGAAATGGTAGCAAAATTATAAGATATCCTGAATTAGCACTGTTGAAGTTGTAGTCAGTATAGGATAATCAACAAATATTTCTAATTATTTATCCTTGTAAAATTGTATCTCAATTTACTTGTTATCAATTTTGCAGTCTGTAAAAATCGTCGAAATTGAGATAATTATTCCAGTTTTGGAGCGGAGAACAGCAAATTTTCTGAGTAATCTAGATTAACTTTCTTAAAATCATGCCAACTGAATTAATTGTTTTAATTGCTGCATTGATTGTCGCTTGGCTAGTTTTCCAAGCTTTAATAAAAGTACTGAAAACTACTTTTAGTACGGCAGTTGCTGTTTTTATAATTGTTGTATTTTTGGGTATTTTTGGTATCGGTTCTGAAGACCTAATTCGAGAAATTACCAATCTACCTGACACTTTGATGCGTCTATTCACGAATACACAATCGCAAATAGGTATATAATACTTAAGCAGAAAATAGAATATAGGAAACAGTGAAAAAAGATATTATCAATTAGATTAATTCTGTTTTCACAATTTCCTCGAAATCATCTTTATTTCTTTATCAATATATATGCTGTCGCATAAGTTGGTAATTGCTTAATGTACCGATTAAAACTAGCTTGGCTTTTGAAAATACCTGCCAAATAATCAAGTTGATAAAAGTTAGGTAAAAACGCACCACCAGTATCTGCAATAACTCCCATTCTCAAGTGTCTGCGCCCATTTTTCATATACTCGATAACAACCATTCTTCCCAAGCCGACATTCAATACATCTCCGGCGAAAGTAACTCCGGATTTAATAGATATCTTCTCATCTATTTTATAGCCGTAACCTTTAATGTCTTTAACTTCTTTAAAATACCAATAACGCTTTTGCGAACGTCTATTTATTCCTTTTACATAAGGAACTTCATTACTTCTATCAACATTGAAATAAGCAGAAGAACCACCACCTAAATCTACTAGTATTGTTCCTTGCATTAATGCTTCTTCTAAACCTTCTCTAGTCATATAAACTATAGGTTTAACTTTGCCATGCTCTTTTCCACCGGGTTCATAGATACCCGACAATACATCTTGCTTGCTGTATTTGGTGTAGAACTTATCAGTTAATGGAGTCTCTTGAAGGCTGTAAAGAGGAACATTGAATTTAGCAGTTTTCTTACGAGAGCCGGGATGAACAAAAACTGCGTATTTGGTAATCCGTAAATTTTTACGTCGTGGTTGTTTAGGATTAGAAGCAGACCATTTAATTACTCGAAAGTTAGAGTTAATAAAATTAGGGTCTTGTAAGCGAGTCGGACGATTGTTTGCAATATCTTCTTGCAATACAACAATCATAAAATCAAGTGTTTTTAGAACATCTTGGACTGTGACTCCTTGAGTACTCAATACCCCCGGACGTGAAATATTGGGGTCATCATCCCAATGGTCTTGATAATATTGTCTTGTATTAATTAAAGTCGCTAACAAATCTTTTTGATTAAAGCTAATTCTGTTACTTCTGGGTAATTGAGCAGGACTAAATAGCTTGTTACCATTAATAGTGTATTGATACTTTTTTAATTCATCAATTACTCGATAAGCCTGCGATATTAGCTGAGGCTGATATAAATTATTTTTGAATTTATTTATTGATGGTGTATGACAAGATGTATAACTATTCTGATTGCATGATGTGGTTGGTATCGAAAAATTTGAATTTAGTGTCAGAATCGAATTGGTTAAACTCTGTTTTTGCGGTACAGTCGAAGTTCTCAGCGAATTCAAAGATGCATCGTTTATACTTTGTGGAGAATAATCTTTTTGAGTCAAATGCTGAGTTTTTGATTGACCGTAAGCATAACTACTCAGACTACCAGCTAACAAAAAACTAGCTAAACCGACTACAAAACGCATTTTAGGAATAAACATCTTTGTTACATTCTGTTGTTCACTCATTGATATACCAGGAAAAATAAAATAGGTCAAAGAATTTTAGATTTTAGATTTTGGATTTTGAATTTTGGAGAGTAAGTTATGAATTAGGAGTTAGGAGTTAATTTTTCTTCCCTCTCTTCCCCCTCCTTCCTCTACTCCTCCCTCAGTTGAGCAAATATACCTCATAATAAATAAAAGCTCGCTCTCACAAAGACAATGTACTTAACTTACTTAGACAGTAATAGCTGGTTACTTGAAATTGGGGGTCAAAGTATATTGATTGACCCTTGGCTAGTTGGTTCCTTAACTTTTGCTAATTTAGATTGGTTATTTAAGGGTTCTCGTCCCCAAGAGCGTCCTATTCCAGAAAAAATTGACCTGATTTTACTATCTCAGGGCTTAGAAGACCATGCTCATCCACCGACTTTAAAGCAACTCGACCACGATATCCCGGTTGTAGCTTCAGAAAATGCTGCAAAAGTCGTCAATCAATTGGATTATCAAAAAGTAAATTCACTTGCTCACGGTGAAACTTTTACTCTCAATGGTAATGTTGAAATTACCGCTATTCCCGGTTCTCCCGTTGGCCCAACTTTGATTGAAAACGGATATCTCCTTAAAGAACTCGAAACTGGTTTCACCGTTTATTACGAACCTCACGGATATCATTCCGAGTTGTTGAAAAAATCTGCTCCTGTTGATGTTGTCATCACCCCATTGATAGATTTAGGCTTACCGCTGATTGGCCCAATTATCAAAGGTAAAGAAAAAGCTGTGGAGGTTGCCAAATGGCTCGAACCTCAGATAATGTTACCTACAGCCGCTGGTGGTGATGTAATGTTTGAAGGATTGCTGATGAATTTTATCAAGCCAGAAGGAACTGTTGAAGAATTTAGCTCTCTTTTAAAACAAAATAATATATCATCCGAAGTACTCGAACCAAGAGGTGGAGAGCGTATTTTATTAGATTTGAAAAAGCGAGCAGTTTCGGAAGTTTCGGGTTAAAAATTGGGAGAGGGAGTAGCAAATAGCAAGTAGGGAAAGGACTCAATTATATATCGGTACTAATATGATTGATTCGCGACCAGTTAATCTTTAACTTGGTCTATTTTTATAATTCCATCCCATTTCTTGATTTTCTACTCCCAAATCCTTTGATTATTAATATTCTAAAATACAGCGATTTCTCAATAAATCTGTTAAATATTTATACAACTATATTTAATTCTACTTATTCGTATTATTACAGGAATCTCCCATGAAGATAAATTTATTGCGTCCGATGGCATTTATTGATTTAGAAACAACAGGAATCGATATTGTCAAAGATAGAATTATACAAATTGCGGTATTAAAAGTATTTCCTGATGGTAAGGAGGAAATGAAAACCTGGATTACGAACCCTACTATTCCCATTCCTAATTCATCATCCGAAATACACGGTATTTATGACGAAGATGTCCAAGATAAACCGACTTTTGCGGATATTGCTCATAGTTTAGCAAACTACATTAATGACAGTGATTTAGCTGGATACAATTCAAATAGATTCGATATTCCTGTATTAATAGCAGAGTTTTCTCGTGTTGATATCGACTTCCAACTTGAAGGAAGAAGAATCATTGATGTGCAAACAATTTTTCATAAAATGGAACCTCGTACTTTAAGAGCAGCCTATAAATATTATTGCGGAGAAAAATTAATTGGCGCTCACGATGCAGAAAACGATATTCGCGCAACATATGAAGTTTTTAAAGCTCAGCTAGTACGCTACGAAAATGAAGAATATGAAGATAAAGATGGCAATATATCTTATCCCGTAAAAAATAATATGGATGAGTTACAAGAATTCATTCCATTTGATTTTCTTGACCCAACGAAAAGAGTTATTTATGACGAGAACAACGAAATAATCTTCAATTTTGGTAAATACAAAGGTAAATCCGTAGCCGAATCATTTAAGAAAGAACCAAATTATTATAAATGGATGATGGAAAAAGAATTTTCCGTTTTTACTAAGAAAGCGGTGACACAAATTTGGGAATCAATTAATCAGGAAAAATAAGTAATTGGTTTGTAGTTGCGCTTTCACACCAAATATGTAACATGACAAAATATTGCTTCACTTTCATTGAATTATTTCATTATTAATGATATTTACTCACAATATCTTGTATTTAATGTTTTTTGCTCATGTTTGCTGATAGTTTTGGCGAAGATGGCGCAACTACGAACCTGAAGGTGGAATTTTTTCAACACTAATCAACGACTCTATTACCTTTTTGGCAACTGGTGCTGCGACCGTACTACCGTAGGTATGTTCTCCTTCGGGTTCGTCTACTAATGTCAAAACTACGTAACGAGGTGTTTGTACTGGTAAAATACTGACGAAGCTGGTGATTTTTGAACCTTCAATATAACCCCCTGTAGCACCAGCTTTTTCGGCTGTACCGGTTTTACCTGCGATGCGGTATCCGGGAATTTGCGCGGCTTTACCAGAACCTTTATTAACCACACTTTCCATCATTTGCAAGACTGTTTGGGTGGTTTTACGAGAAAAAATCTGACGGGATGCTGGTAGATTTCGCTCTTTATGGATTTGTCCGTTATCATCTATCAGCCCCTTAAGTACGTGGGGAGTCACCAATCTACCACCATTCGCTAATGCTCCGTGCATTTGAATTAGTTGTAATGGTGTCAGCGAAAAACCTTGACCGAAGGAAGCCGCTGCTGGTTCAATTGGTGAATTAATAAATTCGTCTTGAGGTTTGAGACGACTGGTTACTTCAAATGGTAAATCTGTTTCGGATTTTTGCCGCAGTCCCAATCTTTCTAACCAACCATAGTAAATACTTGGCTGCAATCGCTGAATAATTTTAACCATCCCGATGTTACTCGAAGTTTGTAAAATTTGAGCAACATTGATTCTTCCATTCGCGTTTTCCTCCGCATTTCTAATTTCACGGTCTGCAACTTTGATTAAGCCATCATCGTTAAATACTTCAGTTGACCGAATGCGTTCTGTTTCTAAAGCTATGGCAACATTTAACGGTTTAAAAGTCGAACCGGGTTCGTATAAATCAGCTACAGCCCAATTTCTAAATAGGGCATAATCTTCTTTAGTAAATTTCTTATTGGGATTATAAGTTGGCGAACAAGCCAAAGCTAGGATGGAACCATCCCACGCATCCATCACTATTACCGCTCCGCGTTTGGCTTTGAATTTTTTGATTTGTTGGTTAAGCGCTAATCTTGCATCGCGTTGCAATCGACTATCAATGGTCAATTGCATTCGTAGTTTATCAAAATTGAGAAACCCATCTGGTGCATGGTCTGGCATTAAAGCACCATTTCCCGCTTTTGATAAACGTACCGTTTTCATGGAGCGCTCAAGCAACTTCTCCTGAGATAATTCTATCCCTGCTTGACCGCGACGGTCTGAATTTACAAAGCCAACTACATCAGATACCAAATTATCGTAAGGATAGTATCGATTGAATTTTTTTCTTAAATCTATACCGTTTAGCCTTAATGCACTAATCTGGTCTGCGACCTCTTCTTGTAGTCTAGAAGAAAGCAAAATACCGCTTTTTTGTTTCTTAAATATTGCTTCTAATTTTTCAGCATCTTTATTTAAAATTGTTGCTAACTTACGTGCAATATTTGATAGAGACTTATTCTTATCAAACTGTTTTGGATGTACGTACAAAGTGTAAATCGGTAGGTCAATTGCTACAACCCTGTTATTACGGTCTACAATTTGACGACGAGGAATAAAAGGACGCATGCTAAACATCTGCTGTTTTCGCGCTTCTTTGGTTAATTTGGCTCCGTCAATAATTTGTAGCCTGTATAAGTTAATTCCCAGACCCAAGCAAGCAGCTATTAATAGACCCCAAACTATAAACAATCTATTTTTCGGATTAGCTGAAATTTTGGGTGATTTTGTTGCAAATTTCCGCTTATCTATGCCTTTTGAAATATTGCGATTAAAAGGCGATTTTGTATAATTATTTTGTGTAATTCTACTGGTTCTACGTGGAAACTTCTGCATACATTGCTGCTCCTGATTAGATTTTTGGGGCTACTAATTTGCTCCCGATTTTCTCTACTGTCGGAAGTGAGTTTTCCAACACATTAATCAACCCGAAGAATGTAAAAAGGATATTCTTCTTGTCAATATCCGAACATTTTTTCTTTGGTAATTTACCTAAATATCATAAATAATACTGAATATTTTTGACGCAAGTAAGAGAATTGTACTGAAATTCAGCTTTTAGTTCTTAATTCCAAAAAGATTCTGATGCTCTCCTTTTCTTTTTAGCGAACAGCGCTAGCATACCTCGCAGTATAAATACTATTAGCGCTTTATCTATCAGCACATGATTTATTCATATTTGCCTGTTTTACGACAATTTAACCTGCATGCATGATAAATGCTGAAATTTAAATTTTTGATTCTAGTATCCTAGAAAGTTTGAAGGTTGGGGTTCGCTTTGCGAATTATTACTATCAATCCTCGAAGGATTTGATGGTGGAGTTTCTTCTAAAAAAATAGTGTTTGCTGGAGTTGGTGATACGAATCCAGAATGGGGCTTTTCAGCCTCTCTTACCATTTTATTTTTGAGTACTTCATCATGTTTTGTTAACTGACGTTCATCACGTTGTAAGTCTTGCAATTGCTTATATGAGCGGCTCCAAAGATGCTGAGAGTATACCGTCAAACCATAAACGATTAAGGTCGAGCATACTAATAAAAAAGTTGTAACCGCAGTATGTCGGTGAAGAGAGTTCCAGCGCATCAACCATAAAGGTACTTTACTACCATCAGGCATTACAGGTATGGCTTTCTGGCTTCGACTTCTGGAATTTTTTTTATTTACACTTTTATTCAAACGTTGGGACTTGATTTTTCCCGGAGTTGAATTACTTGAGACAACACTCGAACTACCTTTTGACCAAAAAGAAGCAGTTGAACGTCTTTGTTTTTGTCTGCTTAAGAATTCTGGTGCTGGTTTTGGTAGGGGTGGAAGATTCGTATTTTCATTGGCTTTATAACCCCCGAAATTGGTTTCCTGACGAGTCGAATCTCGACCCAACCAGCGTTTTTTCCCTCTTAGATTTGATTTACGAATAGCAGCCATAAGTTTTTACACTAGAAATACTGTACTTTAGATAGAGTTAAAATCTCAAGACCAGCTAAGTTTCCTTTTTTACAAAGCATTGACCTAGAATCTTACTCCCTTTTTCGATAATTTGTGGAAATATTTTTAGTCCCCCGCACATTTTTCGGTGCATATAATTCCATAACTAGTTCGCCGCATCATAGCATCGAAGGTATCAGAACATCCTGTATCAGAGATTATATTTCCACAACATGATAATTTCTGGTATGATAACCCTTTTTGTAATCTAAATAACTTGAAGTCTTCAAAAGTAATAAATATATAAGTGTTTAGTTTTGAATATTAACTATAGAGATACGATGCCGTAAGTAATGGTCAGTATAAAATTGATAAATTATTTTATAAAAGCTAATCAAAACTACAATATTTAAAAAAATTACGATTTAAGGTATCGTATTCAACAGGCTAAAAATATTTCTTGACTAAATTGGTGAAAGAGGAGTTATGAAAATAAAATTCTTTGGTTTTGCTTTATTGTTAGGTTTGGCAGCTACTCTTGGAGCATGCGAAAGTCCAGATGAAACACCTGCACCTGATGCAACTACTCCTGCTGCTGGAGAACCTGCTGATGGTGGTGCTGCGACACCCGAACCAACCGCTACCCCATAGTTGATGGTAAGCATTTAAGTTACTACCACTGTTTTGTGGGTCGCTCCTCACTTAATTTTGGTTTATCACCTGAAAGCAAGCTAGAAAAAGTTAATTGTTGATTTGAGCAATTTAAAAATAAGCAATCGTGCTTCGGGAATAATGTTTTTCATTTTCCCCCCATGGCTTCGGTTAGAACATAGACCTGGTAATGATTATCTAGATTGCCAGGTTTTTATGTATTTCTGGGCTTTGTTTGAAGGTTTTTAATCCTTATTAATGACAAAAACTTTGGAATACACATGCAGGATGATTATTTTGCTCTTCAAAGTTTAAGGTTGAAGATTATAATACTTAAATATTAATAACAACGCTTTTAAATCGGATAATGATTAAATCTAACTTCAAAATCTCAAACAACTTATTAGTATTCTTGAACTAAATTAAAGTTAATCTGATAAAAAAATAAAAATGGGGAGAAAAAAGAGTCAGAAAGCGGTTTTACTAATATTTTTAACTGCTGTATCGCTTGTTTTGCTACAGTTTCTTACTCACCATGAAACGTTCGTAGTCGCATTCCCTCCAGAGGAAGATATTTCAGAAGAAATATTGCGAACTGAAATTATTTTAGAAGCACGCTCCCCAATTGACGGTAAAGCAGTAAGTGTCGCAGAATATGCTCAGTTGCAAGCCCAATTTAAAACACGTCCTTATCCTCCCATACTCAGCCCTAAAGTCCGGGAAACAGTATTTATGCTTCGCTTACTCAAAATATTGAAAACACTGTTTCCTTTCGTGGATTTTTAATTAGATAATGGAAATGTGAAGTTAGGAGTTAGGAGTTAGGAGTTAGCGGAAAGTTTGGGGTGTCGGTTTCCGTCCCCAAAACTTTCCAAGACGGAGTTATGAGAGCGGAGGAAGCCGAGGGAGCAGAGGGAGCGGAGGAAGAAAACATTTATTTGCTTCCCCTGCCTCCCCTGCTTCCTCTGCCTCCCCTGCTCTTAAGATTGTCTCCCCATCTCTCTATTTTCTTCCTCAAGGAGCGAGCGAAAATTACAAATAAATGTAAAGAATAAGTATAGATATACAAAAAGTTCATTCATCGTCTCCATAATATCCAACGTAATCAGCTTCATTTATATGACCACTATTGCCCCAGAACAGGTTAACAGCATAATTTGGAACCAACATCATGACCCTTTTGAGATACTAGGTTCCCATCAGATAGAGAAAGAAGGCAAAAATGTCTGGGTTGTGCGAGCTTATTTACCAACTGCAAGTGCTGCGTGGGTTGTTCTTCCTGAAGAGCGGAAAGAGCAAGAAATGCAGAGCGTACATGACCCCCACTTTTTTGAGTGCATTATAAATACTCAAGAATTAGCGAACTACCAGCTTAAGGTCAAAGAAGAAGACCAGGAGCGGGTATTTTATGATGCTTATGCTTTCAATTCTCCTAAGCTGACGGAATTCGATTTACATCTGTTTAATGAGGGAAATCACCACAGAATTTACGAGAAATTAGGAGCGCACCCTGCTGAAGTTAAAGGTGTTAAAGGTGTTTACTTTGCTGTTTGGGCTCCGAATGCACGCAATGCTTCAGTATTGGGAGATTTTAATAAATGGGATGGACGCAAGCATCAAATGCGTAAAGGTGCGACTGGAGTTTGGGAATTATTCATACCCGAATTGGAAGTAGGAACGCACTACAAATACGAAATCAAAAACTTTGAGGGACATATTTACGAAAAATCAGATCCCTACGGTTTTGCTCAGGAAGTTCGTCCTAAAACCGCTTCTATTGTCACCGACCTAGATACTTATAAGTGGGATGACAGCGAATGGATGGAGAAACGTCGTCATAGTGACCCGCTTTCCCAACCAATTTCAGTTTACGAAGTACATTTGGGTTCTTGGTTGCATGCTGGTACTGATGAACCATCAACATTGCCGGATGGGACATCTGAACCCGTGGTACAGGTTTCCGAACTTAAGACTGGAGCGCGTTTTTTAACTTATCGAGAGTTAGCAGCGAAACTGATTCCTTATGTTAAAGAATTGGGATACACCCACATTGAAATGCTTCCAGTTGCGGAACACCCATTTGATGGTTCTTGGGGATATCAAGTAACCGGTTACTACGCTCCTACTTCCCGTTTTGGCAGTCCTGAAGACTTTATGTACTTTGTGGATGAGTGTCATAGAAACGATATTGGAGTACTTGTTGATTGGGTTCCCGGTCACTTCCCTAAAGATGGTCATGGATTAGCTTTCTTTGATGGTACCCACCTTTACGAACATGCAGACCCCCGCAAAGGTGAACATAAAGAGTGGGGAACTCTGGTGTTTAATTATTCGCGTCATGAAGTACGTAATTTTCTGACAGCGAATGCTTTATTTTGGTTTGATAAATATCATATTGACGGTATTCGCGTTGATGCAGTGGCTTCAATGCTTTATCTCGATTACTGTCGCGAACCAGGAACATGGGTTGCGAATGAATATGGTGGTAGAGAGAACCTAGAAGCAGTAGAATTTATTCGCAGCGTCAACCACCTGATTTTTAGTTACTTCCCCGGTTCGCTTTCCATTGCGGAAGAATCTACCTCATGGCCGATGGTATCTTGGCCCACATATACCGGTGGATTAGGCTTTAACTTAAAGTGGAACATGGGTTGGATGCACGACATGCTTGATTACTTCAGCATGGACCCTTGGTTCCGTCAGTTTCATCAAAATAATCTGACTTTTAGCATGTGGTACCACCACAGCGAGAACTTTATGTTAGCGCTGTCCCATGACGAAGTGGTGCATGGTAAGAGCAATATTATCGGTAAAATGCCCGGAGATAGATGGCAAAAATTTGCTAATGTCCGGTGTTTGTTTGCCTATATGTTCGCTCACCCCGGAAAGAAAACCATGTTCATGAGCATGGAATTTGGGCAGTGGAGTGAATGGAACGTTTGGGCAGATTTAGAATGGAACTTGATGCAGTTCGAGCCACACGAGCAGCTAAAAATATTCTTCAAAGATTTAAACAAACTTTACCGCAACGAACCTGCTTTATATACTCAAGACTTTGAGGAAGCAGGGTTCCAATGGATTGACTGTAGCGACAATCGTCACAGCGTAATTTCATTTATCCGTCGCGATAAAGATTCAGATGGCTTTGTTGTTGCCATTTGTAACTTTACCCCGCAACCGCATTCTCACTATCGTATCGGTGTACCGGAAGCCGGATTCTATACCGAATTATTCAACAGCGATGCGCGAGAATACGGCGGTAGCAACATGGGTAATTTAGGCGGTAAATGGACTGATAACTGGTCGATGCATTCTCAAGAATACTCTTTGGATTTATGTCTACCACCTTTAGGAGTATTAGTTTTGAAGTTGGATAAAAATAAAACTGCTGAGGTGATGGAGGAAGAGTAGAAGGTAGAGTGGTTTGATTGAAGGGAGACGTAGCGGTGCTACGTCTCTATATTTTAGAATTATGAGTTTATTTTTCTTCAATTAATGTTTTAAACCTCTCGTCAGAACGAACTTGATCCAAATCTGGGTCATCTAAGACCATTTCGCGATATTCAGAATTGAGGCTAATGGCTTTTTTCAAACTTTCCAGCGATAAATCAATATTACTTTGTAAGGCATAACTGCAAGCTTTTTGATACCAGGCATTATCATTAGAAGGGTTGATTTCTAAAGCTTTATCAAAAGAAATAATTGCCTCTTCATAGCGCTCTAAATCCAACAAATTATGCCCTTTGTTAT
>ERZ1740070.2145-NODE-2145-length-11579-cov-4.483166_pt1 | contig 11579 bp, 18 predicted proteins | sample MGYA00581734_ERZ1740070 | MGnify/ENA primary metagenome ERZ1740070 (study PRJEB43018, sample SAMN04849744) | marine metagenome | isolation source: floating plastic debris | place: Pacific Ocean | collected 2008-09-01 | study: EMG produced TPA metagenomics... | reverse complement strand
TGCTGGAGCTTTGAAGTGGACGTGCGGCCTTACACCGACACGCCGTGGTGGAACGACAATCCCGCGCCCGCCATCAACACCAGTTCGGCCAATCCGGGCTTTCGCAGCCCCTAGCGTTCAAACGTGATGGCAGGGGGCCTCGTGCGCCGATTGACGCTGGCCCTAGCGGCCAGAGCAAACCAGCCGAACGCGGCAAAGGACGCCGCGCGCTGGGTGAGGCCCCGGAATTCAGGCGGATCCAGCCCGACCAACGCCAGCGCCCACAGATAGGCGAGCGCGATAAAGGCGACGGCCAGCGACACCTGGCGCATCGCCGGGCCAAGGCGAAACTCAGCCGCAAAACAGGCGGGCAAGAGAATTGAGGCCACCGCCGCACCATACAGGCCGTGCAACGGGCTTCCCATTGGTACGACGCCGTTAGACACCATCCCAGCGCCAAAGAGCAGCGCGCAAAGGCCGCTCCACACCCCGCCTTTGGCCAGACACCCAAGGCCGAACACGGCCACGCTGAGCCCTGCGATAGCGGGCAGCACCCGGATGGCGATCGCGCTCCACCACGAAGCGCTGATCAGCTCGCTCATATGCTGGGTCTGGGGGTTATGAAGCGGGTCGAACAGCGATAGGGCTATTAGGCTAAGCATCGCCGCCGCCGCGATCCAGCCCTGAGAGATGAAACGCGCGGCGAGAGTCTTGGATTTCTTCATACCCGCGCATCTATGCACGAGCCGCGCGCGCGCAAAAGCCGTCGGAGCGCCGCCATGCGGGGAGTGACGCTCAAAATCCGCTGAGCGGAGTTCAGGCCGGTTGCGCAGCGCCCAAACGTGGACCGCGCACGCTGTGCTGCGCAAAGGCGGCGAAGGCCAGCCAGCCAAACGACCAAGCAGAATGCGCTCTTTGCGTCAGCCCGCGATAATCCGCCGGATCCAGCCCGACGAGCAGGAACCACATGTATATGAGGTTGAGGACCGAATCCGCCAAGGACGCGTGCTGAATTCTGGGCGACACATCAAACTCCAGGCAATAGATTGCGGGCACCAGAACCGACATGATCGCAAGCCCATACATGCCGTGCCACGGGCTGCCCATCGGTGCGATCCCGGCTGAGGTCATCGCGATCCCGAACGCCAGTGTGACTAGCGCGCTCCAGCGCCCGCCTTTGAGCGCAAGGCCCACGCTGAACAACGTGATGCTGGTGCCGGTGATCATCGGAAAGACGCGGATGACTGTCTGCGCAAGCGACGAGCCCAGAATGAGCTCGCTCATATGCTGGCCTATCGAGCTGTAGCCCGGCTCAAACAGCGAGATCACCATGATAAGGCCAAGCGCGGCAGGCGCGACCCAGCCCTGGCCGACGAGAAACTAGGAAAGCGCATACATGAGGGACACCAACCTGTTATCTATTCGATCGGCAGTCCCGCCGTGTGACGGCCCGCCCGTTTGGTATGAGCCAAAGGATCACCTACCTTTTCCCGCCGGGACATAGGCCTCAGGCAGCCAATCTGGCGACCAGCTCTTTCAGCTTCGCGTCGAGATCCGCGTCGATCAGTTTCCCGGCTTGCTTGTCAAAGGTGTGGTTGAAGCTGGGCACAGACAGATGCCCCACCACCTCGCCACCGAAATTGGGCGTCCATTTCAGCGCAAAGCCCAAGACCTGATCCGCGCCCGCGCGCCCGGGTGACGTCGCCAGCAAAGCCATACGCTTGCCCTGCCAAACATCGCCGCGCGCACGGCTGCACCAATCGAACAGGTTTTTGAAGGCGGCGGAGTAGGTCTTGTTGTTCTCGGCAAAGGATACAAGGAGCGCGTCCACGGCGGCGATACGCGCCAGAAAATCGTGCGCCAGCTGCGGAATACCGTCCGCTTCTTCGCGATCCATACGATAGAGCGGCATTTCATAATCGTGGATGTCGAGCGTTTCGATTTCGGCAAAGTCCACGAGGCTTGCCGCGTAAGTCACCAGCTGGCGATTGATGGATTTCGAGGAATTGCTGGCGGCGAAAGCGAGAATACGCATCTAGACACTCCAAGTTAGGAAGACGCCGGGAAAAAGAGTCTCAGGCTCCGCGCCATTCGCGGCGTTCTTCGGCGGCGCGTAAAACGTCGTAGGCGACCTGGATTTTCTGGAATTCCTTGGCCGCCTCCTCATCGCCGGGTTTTACGTCAGGATGCACTTCCTTGGCTTTGGCACGGTAGGCTTTCTTGATGCCGGCGAAATCGACATCAGCTTCCAAGTCCAGAACTTCCAAAGCGCGCATTTCATCCGCGCTGCGCGACCCGTCGCCCGATCCCGTCCAGCCGTAATGCGACGCCTCGGCGTAGCCTGCGCTCTCAGAACGTTCGGCTTTAGCGCGCTCTTCCTTTTCGGCCTTGTCGAGGCCTTCAAAGTAATCCCACTTGGAATTGTATTCCGCCGCGTGCTTTTGACAGAAATACCAGCGATCCGGGCTGTTGGGCGCTTTGGGCGCGGGGCAATCGCCCGGCTCGTTGCAGCCCACACGGTCGCAGATGCGCACATTCACCGTCTCGCGCGTCTCTTCATAGCCGCGCCAGCGGGGAAAGCCCCAATCGTTGGAACGCCGCGCGCGGCTCATGCGCGGCTCGATTGGAGCATGGAGGAAGGCCGGAAGGCTGTCATAGGGGACATGTACGGATCGAAGGCGGGGTTGGAAACCCGTGCGATGGCGCAAAATTTCAGTGGAACCGTTTCTCGGCAAGTCCGTTCATGGCGCGGACGCAATGGGCTCCTCTCCCCCGCCGCGTCCAAATCGGGATCCCTGTCGTATATTGGACCGAACCATGAGCGACCAACTGACCGTTTCAAGCCTTGCCTGCGCCACAGCCCTTGTCTGGCTGTGCCTTGCCGCGCGCCTGGGCACGGCGGTGCTGGGTACCGCCTAACTGGACTTGAAAAAGGGAAAGGGGCGTGAGCCCTTAGACCCACACCACACCTCATCGTCCAACACGCTAATTGATGACGACGCTGGCCGCGCGGCGGTTTTGCGCCCAGGCGGCTTGGTTCGACGCCAGCGCCACGGGGCGTTCCTTGCCATAGCTCACCGTCGTAATGCGCGAGGCGTCGATCCCAAGGCTGACAAGATAGTTCTTGGCCGCGTTGGCGCGCCGTTCGCCCAGAGCGACGTTGTATTCGCGCGTGCCGCGTTCATCGCAATGCCCTTCGATCGTGAAGGTAAGCGAGGAGTATTGCATGAAATATTGCGACTGCGCCTGCAGGGCGGCGGCGTCCGCGCTGTCGATGTTGAACCGGTCCGTGTCGAAATAGATCGTCGCGGAATTACCGACCGCTCCGACAAAGTGTTCCTGCGATCCAACCTGAGGGCCAGTGGGACGCGTAGCCGGTGGCGGCGGCGGTGTCGCCTCAGCCGTACGGGTTGGCTCAGCCGGAGGCGGCGGCAGGACTTCGGGCGCTTTCTTGGAGCACGCAGCGACAGCGCTTACCCCGGCGAGAAGCAGAGCAATCTTTACGGTCTTGTTCATGGCGTTTCCTTTCCAAAGGTCGGCGTGGGCGATGTTAAGCGGATCGAGTGAGCGTGCAAGGGCGCGTGTCGCAAGCGCCTAGGGCCGGATCGGTCCCCAGGCGGGATCAGAGGCGTCGACGGGCGTGGGCAAACGGCGTTCGTTGCGCCCGGTCAGATCAACTTGCCACAACGAAGAGCGCCCCGAATTGCGCGTGGTGCGGAAAAACTGGATGATCCGGCCATTGGGCGCCCAGGTAGGGGCTTCGTCCTGCCATCCGCTGGTCAAGATTTTGAGGCCCCGTCCAGCCGGCGTCATCACCGCCACGTTGAAATCGCCCGCGATGCGCGTGAAAGCGATCTGGTCGCCGCGTGGGCTCCATTCCGGCGTCGCGCAACGCCCGCCGAAAAAGCTGATCCGCCGCTGGTCCGATCCGTCCGCATCCATGACATAGCATTGCTGCGCGCCCGACCGATCGCTTTCGAACACGATTTTTGAGCCGTCCGGTGAATAACTGCCCGCGATGTCGATGCCCGGCGTGACCGTAAGCCTTTCCGAACGGCCGCCATTGGCGGAGACGCGGTAAATGTCGGTGTTGCCCGCAACCGACATCGAATAGAGGATCGTCTTACCATCGGGCGACCAGCGCGGCGCCAGCGTGGGGCTGGAATTTTCGGTCACCAGCGTCTGTTTGCCAGACCCGATATCATAGACGTAAATACGCGGGTTCCCGTCGACATAGGACAGGTAAAGAATCTTGGAATAATCCGGCGAATAGCGCGGGGTCAGAGCGGTCGCGCTGCCCAGCGTCAGAAAGCGGTGGTTGGCGCCGTCGCTGTCCATCACCGCCAAGCGCTTGACCCGCGCGTCTTTGGGCCCGGTTTCCGCGATATAGGCGATGCGGCTGTCAAAGAACGGGTCTTCGCCCGTCAGACGCGCGTAAATAAGATCTGAGCACTTGTGGGCCGCGCGCCGCCAGTCGGCCGGGCGCACAACATAGCCTTCGCGGATCAACTCGTCCTGAAGCGCCACGTCGTAGAGGTAGCAGCCCACCACGATGCGATCATCAGAGCGCGCGCGGACATAGCCATGGACCAGCATTTCGGCTCCGCGCCCGCTCCAGCCGGACCAATTGGGATCAGTGATCTGATCGTAAGCCGGGCGCGGTAACGAATTGGGACCAGTGGGCTTGAACAGGCCATTATTGCGCAAGTTGGCTGTGATCACATTGGCCACCTCGCGCCCCAAAGCGGCGGTGCCGTTGGCGTTGGCGGGTGTGGGCACATCGCGGTCGGTCGCAAAAGCGGGGATCGCAACGCCAAGATCACGCCAGTCGCTTTCATCGGTGACGGTGCCGCGCAAGGGGCCAAGCTCTTCTTCCCCTTCGATAGCCAGCTCTTCCACTTGGCCCCCTTCGGCCAAGGGCTCTCCCAAATCGGTGTTCTGGGCCAGCGCGGGGCCTGCGAGAGCCAAGGTGAGAGCGGCGATGAGATAAGACAGTGTCTTCATTAGAGCCTTCTGTTGAATTCCCATTCGAGCTCTTTCCAGCGGTTGTAGAAAGGCTCTGGCAGGTTGAACGGCGCGGCCAGTTGAACGGCGCGGATGGCGCGCTCGCAATGGAGCGCGGATTGGGGGCGGTTGGAGACGGTGACGGAGCTTGGAACGTTACGGCAACGCGGGCGTCCGGCGAGCGAGCCGTCAGGGTTCAGCTTCCAGGTCACGATGGAGCGCAGCTGTTCCGCATCAACACCGGTGGGTGCGTTCCAGTGCGGGCGCAGCTGGCGCGTGATGGCCGAAGCCAGCGCGGCGCGTTCGCGGCGGCCAAAGGTGGCTGCCGGCGCGTCGATTGCATCGGTGTTGGTGGAGCTGCCTTGCCCCGATAGGAAATCATCGCCGATCAGCGATCCTTGCGCTTTCCTGGGCGTCGCCGCCGAGGGCGTTGGTGCGGGCGTGCGATCCGGCCGACTGCGCGGGCGATCGGGCGCGCTAGGCTGGGCCACAGCGCTGCGGCGCGTGTCGGTCGTCTCGGGTGGCAGGGGCGCGGTGGTCTCGGTCGGCTCGGCGTCCTGCGGCGCTTCTTCGATGGGCTCCACCACACTGTCTGACAGCGTCGGCGCAATCGCCGCGCGCGCTTCGGGAGCCGGATTGGGGCTGGTCGCCGCCAGGCTAACTTCGCTGGCGAGGCTCACCGTCATTCGCTCTTCGCGCGGGGGCGAAGGCATCGGCGCAGGCTGAAACAACAGCAGCGCCACCACGCCAAGATGCAAAGCCAGCGCGACGATCAACCCGGCGCGGTCCTCCTTGCCCAAAGCGGTGTTATGCAAAGCGGTGGCCTCTCCCATAGCGTGCCGTTTGCTATGGCTGACTAACTGAACCGCTGGTGACCAGCGAGATCGAGGTGAAGCCCGCACGGTTCAGTTCGCCGAGCACAGCCATCGTCCGACCGTAATTGAGATCGGTGTCGCCGCGGAACACTATGATCGGCAACTGCCCATCGGAATTACGATCAATCGCGGCCAGCGCGTCTGGCAAATCGCCATCGGCTACGGCGTCGTTGTTGATGAAAATCACCCCTTCCTCGTTCACGGAAATAGTGATCTGTTCGGGCGTCTGGTCAACCGGATTGGCGCGGCTTTCGGGCAGCTCAATCGGCACACCGACAGCCAGCAGCGGCGCGGTGACCATGAAGATAATCAGCAGCACCAGCATCACGTCCACAAACGGCGTGACGTTGATCTCGGCCATAGGCGCGCGGCGCGAACGGCGTGCCGACGAGCGGGAGGAGGAAATCCCCATACCCATTACGCTTTATCGAGCTCGCGGCTCAGGCCCGCGTGCACCTTGTCGGCAAAGCGCTGGAGCTTGGCCTCGTACCGGTGCACGCGCGCGGAAAAGCGATTGTAGGCGATCACCGCAGGGATGGCGGCAAACAGGCCGATGGCGGTGGCGAACAAAGCCTCGGAAATACCCGGTGCGACCACCGCCAGGCTTGAGCTTTCTTGTGCGCCGATCTGAAAGAAGCTGTTCATGATGCCCCACACCGTGCCGAACAGGCCGACAAAGGGCGCGACTGATCCCGTGGTGGCGAGAAAGTTCAGCTTGACCGCCAGATCGTCGGCTTCCTCAGCAATCTGGCTTTCCATCGCCGCACCGATGCGGTCGCGCGCGGCGCCTTTATCAACCTGGCGCCCGCCAGCCGTTGAGCGCTTCCATTCATCCAACCCCGCGCCCGCAACGCGCGCGGAAGGGATTTCGCGGCGCATCCCTTTGGTCAGCAAGCCTTCGCGGTCCTGCGTGTCCCAAAAGTCCGCTTCATAACCGCGCGACTTCTTTTCGAGCCCGCCCGCGCGCAGCGAAAAGGCGACAATGATCGTCCACACCCACACGCTCGCCAGGATCAGCCCCACCATCACGATCTGCACGACAATATCGGCATCCAGAAACAGCGTCAGCGGATCAAGCTGGGTCGAGGCAGCGGCCAAGAAATGCGTCATCGAAGAAATCATGCCCTCGGGGTGTCCATGAACGTTTTGAAAGCAGCCCGCCACTCGGCGGGCTGGCGGCGCGGTCGCCCTTCGAGCGAGATAAAGCCGACCCGCAAGGTGGCCTCGCACAAAGGTGTTTCGCCGCGCCGAGCGATCTGGTGCATCCGGCAACTCGCCGCGCCGAGTTCGGTGCAGCGCGTGGCGATCACCACGTCATCGTCGAGCCGCGCCGGGCTGAGATATTTGAGGTTCATTTCCGACACGGCGTAGGCACCCCCACCGCTCTCAATCGCCGAGCGTTGATCAATCTCCAGCAGCCTTAACAAGTCCGAACGCGCGCGCTCGAACCAGCGCAGATAATTGGCGTGATAGGTGATGCCCGAAAGATCGGTGTCCTCGTAATAGACGCGCACAGCGTAGAGATGCGTGTCGCCGTCGATCACGCCGCCGGGAGGAGTGGGTTGAACCATCGGGAAAGGGCTTAACGCAGGCCGAGTCGCCATGGAAGGCGGTTTTGCCGGTTATGCCTGAATGGTGCCCGAATGGAGGCTGGAACGCGGCTTTGACGCGGTGCGTTGAGGGCTAACGGAGAACACACCCATGCCTTTTGCCACGTCCGCCACTTTTGCGGCCCTCGCCAGCCTTGCCGTCCCAGCTCTCACTTTGGGGGCGTCCGATCCCATGACCTGCCGCCCGCTGGTCGACTTTTCCGAACCGCAAGAATTTGACCGCTGGCGCGTGGTCAATGATGGGGTGATGGGCGGGCTCTCCTCAGGGCAAATGCGCCGCGATGGAGAGAGGATGCGTTATACAGGTGTGATCAACACCAATGGCGGCGGCTTCTCGTCCATACGGCGCCCGCTAGAGCGCGGCGCGCTGGCGAACGCGGTGGCTCTGAAGATCAATCATGACAGCGACGGACGTGCGTACAAGCTCCTCTTGCGCTCCAAGGCGAGATATCGCGGCCGCCGGATTTCGTTTCAGGCCCCGATCCCAGCCCAAGGCGACGGCGCGCTGGTCACTCTGGCGGACCTTAGGGGTTCGCTGCGCGGCTATCCCATCCCAAACGCGCGCTTTGAGCGCAGCGAAGCGGTGGAAATCGGCATCATTCTGGCGGACGGGCGCGATGGGCCGTTCGAGATGGCGCTGCGATCAATTGAGATTTGCGAGCGGGCGGGCACTTCAGTTTAGCGCCCCGCAGCTCGCCTAGAACAGCAGCGAACTGCCGAGACCTATCAGCGCGCCAGCACACGCCGCTAGCGCGAACAGCGCCAGAACATTGCGCCGATAGATCCGTTTATCGGAGCGCAGATTGCGGTGGCGATTAAGAAGGTACCACCACAGGCTGCCTTCCAGATAGCTCGACGCGCTCGCTTTCGCGTTGCGCGCACTCAGCATGTCGGCGGCGCTGAGGCTGCCGGTTTCGCGCGGCGCGGCGCCCATCACCCAATCGCGCGCGGCCAGCATCGCTTGGGCTTCCTGATAGGCCTCTCGGCTGACGCTCTCGCCCATCAGGCTTAGGACAAAGGCCTTAGGCAGCTTTTGATCAAACTGCACGCCAATCGACCCCGGCTTGGCCCACTGAACCGATCCGAAAACGCGCAGTTTTTCGATCTTCAGCCACAGGCTTTGACCCACTGGCACAGCCTCGTCCGTCGCGATCCGCGCGCCGTCCAGCGACAGGTCATGGATGGTGCATTTTGATCGCACACGGGGTATTTCCAGCCCGCTTTCGATCGCCACTTCCGCACGGCCCAAGCCGCGCTGGTCCGCGCTGTCGGCCTCTATCGGGAAGGTTTGCGGGGCGTTCATCCCTTTGGAATACAGGGAGAATGTGACTCAAGTATTGATGGCAAACTGCCGAAAGTACGGCCGTTCCGCACACGATATGGGTAAAGTCGCGTGGCGCAGCGCTAGCCCCGTGGCTTCATCACCATCGGGCCGATAAACTGGCCGCTCAGAATGTGCACGTGCAGGTGCGGAACTTCTTGCCCGCCATGCGCGCCGATATTGGCCAGCAGGCGATAGCCGGGCTCCACTAATCCCTTTTCACGCGCGACATGGCCGACCGCGCGGATGAAGCCCGCGATTTCCTCCGCGCTCGCTTTGGCGGAAAAGTCGTCCCAGCTCACATATTGGCCCTTGGGGATCACCAAAGTGTGCGTCGGCGCCTGCGGGTTGATGTCTTCAAAGGCGTAGGACCACTCGTCCTCGTAAACTTTGCTCGACGGGATCTCGCCGCGCAGGATTTTGGCGAAGATGTTGTTGTCATCGTAAGGCTGCGTGGCGTCAATCGGCATGGCTTACTCCGTGCGAGAGGCTTTTTCGTCGAGGCCAGAAAGCCCTTCGCGCCGGTCCAGCTCGGCCAGCACGTGATCAAGGCTCACCCCCTTGGCGTTCAGAAGGACGAGCAGGTGGAACAGCAGATCAGCGCTTTCGCCGACCAATTCCTCGTTGCTGCCCGAAACCGCCGCGATCACCGCCTCAGTCGCCTCTTCGCCCAGTTTTTGTGCGATTTTGGGCAGACCCTTGGAGTTTAGCTTCGCAACATAGCTTGCATCAGGCGACGCGGCGCGGCGCTCGGCTATGGTCTTTTCGAGGCGTGCAAGAGTGCTCATGGCCGCTCGCTCTCGCTCAAATGCCTCTGGCGGGCAAGCCCGCATCGCGCAGTGCCTTGTGCGCGTCCGAGATCGAATAGGTGCCAAAGTGAAAGATCGAGGCGGCGAGAACCGCGCTAGCTCCGCCTTTCTTGACGCCATCGACCAGGTGATCAAGCGTGCCCACGCCGCCGCTGGCGACCACAGGGATGTCAACCGCGTCAGCTATCGTACGGGTCAGATCTAGGTCATAGCCCGCCTGCGTGCCGTCGCCGTCCATGCTGGTGACCAACAGCTCGCCCGCGCCAAGCTGCGTCACCTTGACCGCGTATTCCACCGCATCGATCCCGGTCGGTTTACGCCCGCCATGAGTGAAGATTTCCCAGCGCGAGCCCGGTTCAGGCTCGTCGCCAGTGGCGGAAACCTCAGGCGCCACCCGGCGCGCATCCACGCTGGCGACCACGCATTGGCTGCCAAAGCGCTGGGCGATGTCATGCACCAATTCGGGCCGCGCGACGGCGGCGGAGTTAATCGCGACCTTGTCCGCCCCCGCCAAGAGAAGCGCGCGTGCATCCTCCACGCTGCGCACCCCGCCGCCAACGGTCAGCGGCATGAAGCACACTTCGGCGGTGCGCTTGACGATATCCAGCAGCGTCCCGCGCCCTTCGTGGCTGGCCGAGATATCTAGGAAGCACAACTCGTCCGCCCCCGCCGCGTCATACGCACGCGCCTGTTCCACCGGATCGCCGGCGTCTTTGAGATCGACGAAGTTGACGCCTTTCACGACGCGACCATCGGCCACATCAAGGCAAGGAATGACACGGATGCGGACGGTCATACGGGCACCTCGGATAGCTTTTGATAGAGTTCGAACGCGCCTCTCAAGGTCATGAGGCTAAAGACCGTGATGCTCCCCCAAAAGAGAAATGGCTTTTCAAGACGATTGAACTCGCCAGTGTCCCGATTTCTCCAAAACTCGAAAACAATGATCGGGCTGCCCAAAAGCCAGATTAGAAAAGTGTATCCGAAGACAATAGCAGCCACGAATAAAGGTAGGAGCGCTAGCACCAACGCAAGCCGCGCCCAGGCTGGCCACCCGCTCAAGAGAGTACGATACTCGCTCATCGTTGCGCGTCTTTCTCAATCACCCTTGTACCCGGCGTCGTGAAGATCCACGCCATGCACCGTTCGCCTTGGCATCCTTCTTCACCCAGAAACGGCGCGAGCGCAAAGGGCCAAGCGAAGCTGGCAAAGAAGGTGCCCAGCATCGCAAAGGCGAGCCCCTGCTTGCCCAGCCGGTCGCCGAACAGGTGAAGGACACCCAGCGACAGCGCGAAGAAAACGACCACATTGATCAGCGCCACCGGCACGGTGGACACAGTGATACCAGCAAGGAAGGTGAGCACCATAAACAGGCAGCCCATCTCGCGCATTAGGCGTCGCGGCTTCCCATGGCGATCGCCGCCGCGAGGTCGAGCTTGCCTTCGTACAGCGCGCGGCCGGTAATCACCCCCTCGATGCCTTCGCTGGCGTGGAGCGAAAGGACGTGGATATCATCAATGCCCTTGACCCCGCCGCTGGCGATAACGGGAATGTCAACCTGACGCGCGAGCTCCACCGACGCGTCGATGTTGACGCCTTTGAGCAGGCCATCGCGGCCAATGTCGGTAAACAGCAACGCGGCGACACCTGCGTCCTCGAAGCGGCGGGCGAGGTCAACCACGGGCACATCGGAGACTTCTGCCCAGCCCTCGGTTGCGACCATGCCATCGCGCGCGTCAACCGCGACGACGATGCCGTTCTCCCATTCGCGCGCCATGTCTTTGACGAATTCCGGGTTCTTGAGCGCGGCGGAGCCCATGACGACGCGGCTCACACCAAGGTTGAACCACCCCTCAACGCCCGCCGCATCACGAATGCCGCCGCCAAGCTGCACATGGCCGGAAAAATCCTCGAGAATGGATTCCACCGCCTCGCGGTTTTCCGTGCGGCCCGCAAAGCTGCCATCGAGATCGACCACATG
>ERZ1740070.2144-NODE-2144-length-11581-cov-11.760628_pt1 | contig 11581 bp, 8 predicted proteins | sample MGYA00581734_ERZ1740070 | MGnify/ENA primary metagenome ERZ1740070 (study PRJEB43018, sample SAMN04849744) | marine metagenome | isolation source: floating plastic debris | place: Pacific Ocean | collected 2008-09-01 | study: EMG produced TPA metagenomics... | reverse complement strand
ATAAACAGATTACGCCCTTTCCATTGCGTTCGGTCTATCGCAATCAACCAATACCGATACTGCTGATGCGTCTTTTTTTTAGTCAACGACGCTGGTCTCGATTGAGACGATGCCCGGTTTGAGCTTGGCGAATCCAATACTTGATCAGCGCAAACCACAACACTTTAAGGCTCAGACGAGGGAGGACTAAAAACCGTTGCAGATTCCGTTTACGACTCGCATATTTGATCGGTTGAGGAAATAAACTAGCTAAGGTTCCAAGGGTGACTTGACGATGGGCTTGTATCAAAAGTAACACCAGCTCTAGCGTTAGATACTGCTGCTCATTCAGATGCTTACGGCAAATCGTTTGGTATACTTGAGGCAACATTTTATTTTTTGTGGGGGATGCATAGTCCCCTATTTTTTGCCTTCCTATTTCCCCAAATTATTGTCAACTATAGACTTTAAGTTCCTTGTCACCCTCTAAGCTGGTTGAGATAGCAAGTAAGTCATGACATCCTGCTACCATCGGCAGTAGCTTGGGCTTAGGTGATTTCTTACCCTGCCCACAACATCTACCAGTATCAGTTGGAGGCTATATGGGGACTTGGATTAAGGAAACTGACAAAGCCATTTATTTGATGGACGGTGGTCAGTATCTGCAAAAAATTGATAAGACCCCGCGCTCAGGCACCGTCGAAGGCGAAACCTTCTTTAAAACTGAGCTTCTCAAAAAATGGCTCAATAGTAACGAGCCGCCCGGGTTCTTTCTTGTTTCTGTAGGTACTGGTATCCTCGAACCCGAGCCTAAAGTCATAACACCGCCCCCAGAGCAACGCATTACCATCACGAAATTTCCCAATCAGGTCAAGATTTATCACCCCTATCAGGTTGCGGGCACTACCAGCGATGACCTAGTAGGAAAATCTATACAGTTATATGTAGATAACGCTCAGAAACCCGTTGCGACCACTACGGTAAACGCCAATAAACAGTGGGCTTTTCAGTCCGTCTTTTTAGCGGTTCCCACACCTAGAAGGCGTCAGCTCAAGGTTGTTGCCGATCAATCAAGCGACATTGCCTCTCTTACCCTCACCCCATACATTGAGAAGCATCCCGGCCCCCAGCGACTTGCCTTAAGTGCCAGTGTTGGTTTACGCGGTACCAATCGAGCCAATGATGTCAAACTTGTGCGAGATCGGCTGGTGGCGCTGGGATATAACTTTATTAAGGACAACTCTATCAACGATCTTATTCAAGCGATTCAGTTGTTTCAGTCGATTATCTCAGGTAGCACTACCGTCCGAGGCGATGGGCGGATCGATGTAGGGGGTAAAACCCAACAATTCCTTGAAGCGGCCAATGCGCCTAAATGGATGCGCATGCCCGGTCAGGGGGTAGGTTTCTATAATGTTGAAGTGCTTGACCAGCCAGGGGATAGTCACGACTATGGCATTGATTGGATTAGTAACGTCATTCGAGCGGCCGGAATTCACTATGAGCTGGCTTACCGTAAAAATCGTTCCAATATAGCCCCCATGGCCATTAATGATGTCAGTTTGCCAAAGGGAGGACGTACTCCTGACCACGCTGGACATCAAAGTGGTAATGCTGGCGACATTGTGTTGCCAAGAAAGGGGGGGCGATTTGGCGGGACGAGATGGAGTAACTCTAACTACGACCGAGCTGCTACAGAAGCAATTTTGAAAGCCTTACGTGCCCAGCCTTGGATTGATAAAAGAACGCTGTACTTTAATGACCCAGCACTCATTAGTAAAGGGCTATGCCGACGTGCGGGCGGACATGACAACCATATTCACTTTGAGATCAATGTCCCACCTCAAATGTAATGGCTTAAATTTGAACAGTTATCGAGAATCTAGGCCGCCATTGCTTTGTGCTCATGGGAAAAAACAGCTTCTAGGTCAAGGAGTAACAGCGTACGGCTAACATCGAGTTCAGAAACAACCGCTATGTGACTGATCCACTGTTTCCTGGGAAAGAAATTTTTGTCTGATGATACAGACTGAAAAGCGGTGAGGGGAAGCTCGATCAGATCAGGAGGCGACTCTAAGGCTATACCCCAAAGCCTTTTTTGATCACTCTGCAGCACCAGTAAAAACGGCACTTGATCTGGTAACGTCGCATTGGTGCCAACGCCAAATATTCCATACAAGTCTAAAAGTTGAACTGTGTGTGAGCCCAGCTGTACAACACCAAAGGTGACAACACCACCTTTATCCGGAGGCGGGCAGTTAACGATTCTTAAGATCGCCGCCATTGGAAGAGCAAACCAATGACCAGCTGTCTGAAAGGTAATAAATTTAGTAAGTGTCGGTGTGCTGTTATCCATGGCTTCTCCCTGATAGATCAAACAAATCAGTCTTGGCAGGCTGTGCTAAAACGTCCGTCAATGTGGCCAATAGCTGAGGCGTTAGATACGGTTTGGTGAGATAGCTGGTGGCTCCTAGCTCCTGGGCCAGCTGACGGTGCTTGCCGCCGGTACGAGAGGTTAGCATGATGGTTGGAATTGAGGCAATCGCAGGAGTCTTCTGTCGGGCTCTCAAAAATTCAAAGCCGTTCATTCCAGGCATTTCAAGATCGCATAAAATAGCAGCCACATCTGATTGCTGCAGCATCCTTAGCGCCTCGGCTCCCTCTTTTGCCTGGAGGACCCAATAACCAGCTTTTTGAAGCGCTTGGGTCAAAGTATTACGCACGGTAATTGAGTCATCAACAACCAAAATAGATTGTCTGAGGGTAGGTGATAACTCATCAGATGATAGAGATAAATCGTCCTTGACCGTATTGCTTGTCTGCCCAGAAAATTTCTGAAGAATTTTTAGGGCTAGGGCTACTCCATCAATTACCAAACTGAGGCGACCATCGGGAAGAGTACTACAGCCATAGACATATGTTAGCGTTTCGGACATGTCTCCCAAGGAGCGAATCACCAGTTCCTGTTCTCCCTGCAGCTGATCTATTTCCAACCCCACAAGGCGCTTTTTGTGACGCATCAAAACAATGGGACGCTCTGGGGCATTATTGTTTTCTCGCCGATGGACTGCGGGCAGCAGAGCATTATAGGTAAGCGCTTCCGACAGGGGAATAACCGGAACAAGCTGCATCATATCCTCGAACTGCAGACTCAACACCTTTCGATCGCCTCGAGTGGTTAACTGCTCAGAACCTGGTATGAGAATTTGCTCGATCGTATCTGTCATCAGGGCATATAGCTTCTCTCCTGCTTGACAAAGTAACAGTTTAGCAATGGTCAGATCGGCTGGGATTTTTAGGATAAAACAAGTCCCCTGCCCTGATTGGTGGGTTACAGTGACTGTGCCCCGCAATATCTGCATTTGAGCTCGAACAGCATCTAGACCCACACCGCGCCCTGAAAGGTCATTGATTCGAGCTGCTGTAGAAAGATCGGGTTCAAAGATTAAATCACTAATTTGAGCTGACGTTAGCTGCTGGGCCTCTAGGTTTGTGATTAGCTGATTCTCAATAGCCTTTTGACGAATAGCCTCAAGATTCAAACCTTGTCCATTGTCTTGAACTCTGATCACTAGATAACGGCCTGCTTGACTGGCAGATAGTTGGATCTGAGCCCTGGCGGTTTTACCCTGCTGTTGGCGTACTTCCGGCTTTTCAATACCATGATCAAACGCGTTACGCACTAGATGTAGGAGCGGGTCGTACAGTTTATCGGCAATGACCTTATCGACTAGAACATCGTCACCTTGAATCACCAAATCAACCTGTTTGTCATGCTGAGCCGATAGCCGGGTTAGCACCTGGTGAAATCGCTGTAGTAAATTCCCTAGAGGTTGCATCCTAGCCTCTAGCATAGTTTCACGCAGATCATTTACCAGGCGTTGCTGCCTTTCTAGGGTTTGGCTGCTTTGGCGAACAAACAATTCTACGGCTTCTGCACTCTCCATTTGCTGGACCATAGAATCTAACGAGGCTTGTACGAGCAGCTGTAGTTCGCTGTAGTGGTCTAGCTCAAGGGAGTCGAACTGCTGTTCGGTGGGCGTAAACGATTTTAGATGAAACGTTCCTGAAGTTTGAATGGTTTGGCGCTGGAGCCTATGTAACTGCAGCTGTTGTTGACCCAAACGGTTCAGTAATGTCTGCATAGCGGTAGTTAGCCGCTCATTGTAGAGTGCTTGGCGGTTTTGTTGGGTTAGAAGTTCACCAATGGTATGGTTGAGCTGCTCAAGATGATCGATGGATACTCGCAGGGTGGTATTCCTCGGGAGTACGGGTGGATTTGACGGTTTGATCTCCTGGCTAGTTATACTCGAACCAGATAAATCGGTAGAGAACTGTTCAACTAGAGATGATAAGGGCTCGGTGGCCGCTGTAGATACTTCTGGTAGTGCTGAGACCGCTGCTGTTTCCCAAATGTTTTCTAGAGCCTGTACCGTTGTTTGGTCATTGACCTTGCTGACCGGTATTGGCGGAGTTGAGGATTTTGGAGAGTGAGGGATAGCAGGCCGTGAAGCCCTAACTTTAGGCGGCTGAGCCCCACCGATTGGTCGGTTTAGCAATCGCCATAACTGTCTATACCAGCTGGGTTTAGACGTTGTACGACGATTGTTGGAGGACTGAGTCTTATAGCGCCTGTTTGCTTTTTTAGGGGAGTGCTTTGTGCTGAGCTGTTTGAGGGCTGGGCAAGGAGCACCGCCCTGGGTGCGATCTCCTTGCAGAACACTACTTTGGCCAGACCGATAGTCCCCCAGGGCAGCGGTGGCAATCTGAATCACCTGATCGGGCCGCTGATTTAGCGCTTTTAGGGTAGTTTGGGCAATCTCTCCAAACCCTGGCAGACTCAAGGATTCTGCCAAACCAAAAAAGACCTCTGCCTGGGACTTTAAAAGAACCCTCAAAGCATCTGGTTCAGGAGCTTTAAGGGCAGTTTCTAAATCGTTTAGACGCTGGGCAACACCCATTTCAAAAATGGACTGGGTCATGTCAAACCCAAGTTCGGTGGAGGTTGGCAGATAGCCATCTTGGCCAAACTGGTTGCCTAGGTTATCCTGCAGTTTGGTGACAACACCAGCCATCCGATCTAAAATGCTTGACTCATCAATTTGAGCCTCTGCTAGCTGGGCTGAGAGCAGTAGCTGTAGACAGTCATAGGCTTCAAAGATCAGTCCTTCTACAGCAGATGTCAGGGTTGCATCTGGGACACACAGGGCTTTAAAGGCGTCCTCTAGGGAGTGGGTTGTAGTTTTGATGGCGTCTAGCCCTACACTGGCAGCTGCCCCTTTTAAGGTATGGGCTGCCCGCATCAAACTATGCATTTTTTGGACGCTGAAGTCCTGACGCAGGGTTTGCAGCTCGTTGTCTATTTCCTGAAGCAGCTCAGATGCTTCTTGCAAAAAATAAGTGGGAACCGGCTGAGAGATCGCTGGATCGGAAGTCATGATTGGATAAAGACATGCGTTGACTGGCACATAGAAAGCTCACAACCTTCTGTAGAAGTCGGTTTGTAAGGCCGATGACTTACTGAGGAAACCAAGGGAAAAATTGGTCACCTCAAACTTCGGTACTAGAGATTCAGAACTCTGTCTTAACTGACCTTAAACTTGCCTGTGCTCGCTTGGAGCGCTTCAGCCGTTGCCAGCAGTTGGTGAATAGACTGATTCAATTGTTCCGATTTTTTGGAGGTCTGATTGGCAATTTCGGTAGCTTCGGTCACGGTGACGGCAACACCTTTAAATTCAGCTGCCTGCTTGTGGGTGGTTTGGGTAATCCCCTGGATCAACCCACTAATTTGCCCCGTGGCTTCTACAATTGCTGTCAGATTTTGGCGGGCATCTGTGACTAGGTTAGTCCCGGTAGCTACCTGTTGAATACCGGTTTCCATAGCGGTGGAAACTTCTGCTGTGTTGAGTTGAATCTCTTGCACCAGTTGTTCAATTTCGGTGGCGGCAGTTGCAGACTGCCGGGCTAGGGAGCGAACTTCGTCGGCTACAACAGCAAACCCTCGACCGTACTTACCGGCTCGAGTTGCTTCAATAGAGGCATTGAGCGCCAGCAGCTGGGTTTGAGTGGTGAAGTGGCTAATTAAGCTAACAATTTTGGAAACTTTCTGCGACGACTCGCTGAGCTGTTTGATGCGCTGGTTGGTGTCGGCCACCGTAGAGCGGATAGCCATAATGCCATCTACTGTGCGGTTCATGGCAGTATCTCCGACCTGGATAGTCTGATTTGCCTGTTGGACAGCAACCTCTACCCGTTGAGCATCGTCAACAACGACTTCGGTAAAACTCATCATCGCCTGAACTCTTTTAAGAGCCTGCTCTAGGGAGATGGCCTGCTGCTGTGCTTCTCTATTTAGGGAACTGACAGAGAGCTCGCTGATTTGAGAGGTATGTCCAACTTGGTCAGCGGCTTGCTGCACTTCTAACACAATTTTCTGGAGGCTTTGAAGCGTGTTGTTGTAAGCGCTGGCGACGGTGCCAACCTCGGTCTCTGTGACAGGAGCCCGTACGGTCAAATCGCCTTCTAAGGCCGGACGAACCTCCGATAGCAGCTGTATTACCTGCTGCTGTAACAGCTCCTTGGAAGCTTTTTCACGGGCGGCTGTTGTTGTCAAGGCGGCATTCTTTTCCTGGAGCTGATCAAGATAGTCAGCCTGCTTTAAGGCCAAGTTGAGCTGGGCACCGATGCGGTGGACAAACTCTACTTCAGCTTCTTGCCAGTCGCGGGGGCCGGTACACTGATGGATACAAAACAGCCCCCAAAGAGTATCCCCTTTAAGTAAGGGGACTACTAAGCTAGCTCGAACCTGTAACTGTGACAGTAGCTCTACTAGACAGTCCGGCAAATCTAAGGTGGTAATATCATTAACCACCCAGTAGCGACCCTGACGGTAGTTCTCTGCTTGATCTTCGGCAAAGCAGTGGTCTTGGACCTTGGCGGCTACAGCGGAGAAAACCCCTGGAGCAACATCTTCTACAACAAACTCACCGACACTGTAGTTGGTGGCCACGTCAAATTGAAATAGACCGACTCGATCAGCTTTGAGCCGTTGGCGAATTTCACGTACCGTTGTTTTGAGGGTTTTAGACAAGTCAGTTGTCTTTCTGAGGCGTTCGGTAATTTTGGTAATTAGCTGCTCTTGGCTCGCCACCTGCTCTAGCTGGCGATTTTTTTCGTTGACCTGCTCTAGGTATTCAACCTGCTGTAGAGCTACATTTAGCTGGGCTGAAATTCTTTGAACAAAGGTAATTTCAGTGTCTTTCCACTGACGGGGACCGGCACATTGATGAATACAAAAAAGACCCCATAGCTGGCCCGCTTTGAGCAGCGGTACGACTAAATTGGCCCGGACTTGAAACTGGGCCAGGATGTCAATATGGCATTCGGGCAGTCCTTGCTCATAGATATCGGCACATGCCCAAAAGCGCCCTTGACGGTAGGCTTCAGCCATCTGTCCGCCAAAGCAGTGATCTTGAACATGGACCTCTTTAGCTGAAACAAAACTGGCGTTGACGCTTTCTGAAATAACTGCGCCACTGCCATGGTGAGTGTCTGAATGAAATTGAAAAACAGCAACTCGATCCGCTTGGAGATGGTGCCGAATAGAACGGGTGACTGAGCCAAATACTTGTTGAATATCAGTGGATTCGCGAATATTATCAATCAGTCCTATCAGCAGACGCTCGCGCGTGGCCTCTTGCTGACCCTGCTGCTGTAGCTCATGGGACTGAAGCTTAAGGGTCAGCTCCGTACCCACCTGGTAGAGTCGAGCAATTTCAGTGTTTGTCCACTGACGTGGACTGACACAGGTTTGAACTACTAGCAGTCCCCACAGCCGATCTGCTAGAAAAATCGGCAGGCTCAAGCTGGCCTGTACCTGAAAGTGTTGGAATAGCTGTGTCTGGTAGGGGGTAATGGCGGCTTCAGAAGCATCGGTGACTTTGACAATCGCCTGATGTTCGTAGCTTTGAGCTTTGGTGGCTCCAAAGGCTAGGGCAGCTACCGACTGGCCTAGGGCCGGCCGGTAGCCAGAGGTCAGAGATTCGGCAATGACGGTACCTTGGGTTTCAGATTGAAACTGATAGACTAGGGCACGGTCGGCGGCAAAGGACTTGCGTAGCTCAGTGACCGTAATCTGGTAAAGGTTTTGGAGATCGGTGGCTTGGGCCATGGTGTTTGCGATCGCAAACGGTCGCCTGCTTTGACTGGTTAAAAATGGTGTAGGTTTTACAGCCAAAGGTAGTGTGGTGCCTTCTGGCAAAACCTCTGGGTTAACCTCCGCCGGAGATGGGTCAAAGAATGTGAGATCCTCTGCAGGAAAAGTAAGCTCCATAGCTTCATCGATATCAGGATTTGTGGTCCCAGGTGATGTCTCTAACTCAAAGGAATTTTCAAGTTCCTCAGAGTGTCTGTCTGATTTGGTATTAGAAGTATTTGACATAAAAGGGTCTCAGAAAAAAATCAAATAAGATTGAAATTGACTGTAGATACAATCGGCTAAAAAGACTGAAGTAGTCCCTTCACCAAGTGCTCAACAACCAGCGCAATATCCAAAACTACTCCCCCATGGTCTGGAAGATAGCCAGCTGTAAAGGTTGCCAGTGTAGAAGAGTCAAGGTCTGTTTGCTGATGAATTGATTCAGGCTCAATTAGCTCTACATCATCTATCTGCTCTACAACCAATCCAACCGAGTGCTGGTCTGAGCGCATCACGATGGCCACGGGTTCTTCTAACAGTGGCACTTGACGCCATAGGGGACTATCTCCAACCAATGCATTCAAATCCGCCAGCCAAAGAATCTCACCGCGCCAGCTAAAGACACCCAGCATAGACTGCGAGATTTCCGGAATTGGCAAGATTTCCACCATGGTTAGCTGTCGTACTTCGGCGATATCCTGTAACGGTATTAGCGTTTTATTTTCCCCTAAGAGCCTGATTCGTAGAAAGCGCTGGCGGGTGTCTTCAGGAACTGGCTCCAACCCGAGCTGATCGGTTTGTATAGCGTGCTCTGCAATAAAAGACTGTGACACACTTGTTGCTGGTAACATGCCCAATAGCTCCTAATGCATAACTTGCTGAAGTGTTGCAGCGAGCTGTTGTTGATCTACAGGCTTGCTCAAATAGGCATCAGCGCCTAACATTGAGCCCCAAAGCTTATCGGCTTCTGTGCTTTTAGTAGAACAAATAACGACAGGAATCGCCTGAGTCTGCTCATTAGTCTTTAGGTCACGACAGAATTCAAACCCACTTTGTCCCGGTAGTACAACGTCCAAAAAAACCATATCAGGCAGATTAGCTTGAACCTTTAGCAGGGCCTCCTCACTACTCTGAACCCCCACAACCGTTATGCCTGACTGTTGAAGATACTGGGTCAGTCGCTCTCTATCCGTTAAACTATCTTCTACAATTAAAGCAGTTACCATAGAACCTCGAATTTTTTTAAGTGAATTGGATCAACAATAGCTATTTCAAATTAAACCTCGACCACTGCTGTGTCAGACCGAGGTCGAAAGCCTAGAATGCTGATGAAGGCTACCGGCCATATTTTTACCAGAGCCCTGTATATATTTTTTTAGCACCTTCAAAACCCGCTGTTGTTTAATGGGTTTACCTAAAAAACCAGAAGCACCCACCACTTTGGCCCGTACCCGATCGGCTATACCATCGTTGTTGGTTACAATTACAATCGGAATTTCTCGAAAGGCAGAAATTCGACGAATCTGGGCACATAGCTCATATCCATTGGCAACCGGCATAACTAAATCCAGAAAGATCAGCTGAGGTTTTAGCTCTAGCAGCTGAGGCAGGGCCTGTAGGGGATCTGCAATGTTGACATAGTCATATCCGGCGCTTTGGATAATTTTTCCCATGGCCTGACTATCTGTTGGACTATCGTCGATGTAGAGCACCGTCGGTCCACGGGGGACTGCAGTTAGTGACTTAGCTGTTAGGGGCAGAGCATTAGAGATGACAGTTGATGAAGGAGTAGCGGGGGTAGACAACGGTTCACATGGCACAGAAGAAGCACCAACGGTGCCAACCCCGACCGTTAGATCCCCTACATCAACCATACGAATAAAGTCTTTTTGTATAAAGGGTAAGATCGATAGAGTCAGTGGAACGATCGGCTGCTTGACTCTCAGTGCCAAATCTCTCAGAGTTTGTTGACCAGTCACCAGACCCGTAAGGGCTCGAAACATGGCCAAAGATGTTTGTTCCTTTAAGCGTGTAGGTTGAACAATCACAGGGGCCTGATTGGGTAAAATATTAATCAGATTTGCCTGTTCCCAATTTCGCCAATCTTTGCGTACGTCTTCCCACACTTGAACATATTGAAGACTAATGCAAGGAAACTTAGCTGCATCTCGAGGGCTTGCTCGATGGGTCAATAGCTTTCTTGATATTTGAAAATTTAAGGTACCCTGGTGTACGATATCAAACAAAACCTCTGAAATACAGCCTATTACTAGCTCGGAGAAACGCTCTCGACTAAATTTTTTACGCATCACTAATTTAGCTAGCGTATTGTAAGTCAGGGCCGGAGTAGAGTTTTGGCTTTGTTTAGTCAGCTCCGGACAGTACTTCAACAGCTGCCTATGCCAGCGACGTTTTGAATGGGTTTGTATCGTTGCCCAAACAATTTGCCCAACTAAAAAGTAAAGATGCCATGGGGCTTTCGTCTCAGTTTCGATCGATAGAATTCCAGTGAACTGCCGTTCCTTACACTGCTGGATCTTCTTATCTAGATCGACAATGATTGGCATGGATGTCATACGGTTTTTAGTACCCTATGCTTATATGGGCTTAGTAGAGATTCTGCCCAGAAGACGCCCTTCAAAATCATCCGAATTTTTACTGACTCACCACTATCCTGACCACTAGAATCAAGGATTAGGTGTACGCCGCGATAGAAATCTGAAACCAGCTAGTTGGTGTCGTTTGAATCTACCTACGCGCTCTTAGACTTTTTCAGCATCTGAAACCACTGATGTAATACCAAAATACGAATCCGATAGCAGTCATAACCATCGGGATGTTCGCTCTGCTCAACAATACCGAGATTTTGGAGGATATGTACGGCGTCCAAACATTGAATCTCTGATAGATTTAGTTTTTTAGATAAAAATGCAAGCAAAACCCTCGCCCTGAGCCAACCATCAGTGCTATTTGCAGCAGCTGTCATTAAGCTTAGGGCATTCAAAACATGATGAACTTTAGGTTTCGAATGGTAGGTTCTCAGCTCACCGATGATGCCATGCTGAACATAGGCTTTGAGCGACTGATCGCGAAATATCTTTCTTAGATGTTGCTGAGCAAAGACAAAGGTGATTCTTCTCTTTTCTCGCGGTTCAGAACGGGTTTCAGCCTTTTTGGCTAAAAATCCTGCTATCTTTCTTACTAAAAATGGATGCCCACCGCTAAGACGGTGAACTGCTTGTATAGTTTGACTATCAAACTTCCATTTCATCAGACCGCCAATGCCGTGAATCAGTAATGAGGTTTCTTGAATAAAGAATGGCTTTAGAAAAGATTCCTTAAAGAATCGGTGGAGCGGATTTTTGGAGGTATCAGAGAAATTCCACTTATCCATCCGATTACACT
>ERZ1740070.2143-NODE-2143-length-11585-cov-9.950650_pt1 | contig 11585 bp, 6 predicted proteins | sample MGYA00581734_ERZ1740070 | MGnify/ENA primary metagenome ERZ1740070 (study PRJEB43018, sample SAMN04849744) | marine metagenome | isolation source: floating plastic debris | place: Pacific Ocean | collected 2008-09-01 | study: EMG produced TPA metagenomics... | reverse complement strand
GGGAATGCTTGTAACTCCGACTGCCTCGATCACAGGACTTAAACGAACAACTGCATAGCCCCTGTTGGTTGACTGGACTTACATTTTCCTGCTGATCTTCAGTCTGATCAATCCAGTCGTCATCACTTTCCATCTCCTCATCATGTGACATTTCTGAGCCATTGAGCTCATTGTCTTCATCCATTGTTCAGCTAAAGAAACAGGAAAGAAACTAGCCAGAGGTTTGTAAGAAGTGAAGAAGTGGTTTTCATCACAGCTTTTAGCTCTGGTTTTTATGTTATGTTTTTTTTCTATAACATGTGTTTTATTTCTGCAGGTTTATACTACATCCGCTAAGATACTTTACAAGTTTTTTAATTTTTCTGTTGTTTCAACATTTCAACTTATATTTAAAATGAAAAATTGAACTAATTTGAGTAAAAATATGTATTGAATGATATATTTGTGATATTGGACACATGCTGACAAGGATACCTGCAGAAAACAATATCCATATGTTAGGTTTGTTTACATCTAAGCTTATTGGTCAATATAAGCAGCACCTCCAGCAGCAATTGGTCAATGAATAAGGTGAAAGGTTGTTTCCGCCAAGCCGTGAAGCGCGCTGTGCTGTCAGAGAGCATGATGAAGACAAACTGAGCAGAAGATACCACTCTGGCATTGATGCCATACTTTCACATTCCAAGATTTCATAGTGCTGCCTGGTGTCTATGTGAGTATTGGTGTAAATACTCTTTTAATTCTTTTGTGGTGCTTCAGAATACATCTTCAATTTGGGATTGTTGTTTACTACACAGTAAACCACGTGGTATGGGACTACACACTACACTCTTCAACAAACTGAAGTTCATTGCTTACTTACCTTATTACTACAGTAATGTTACTATAATGATATATCAATAGTGTGTGTATGACTGCTTGTTGTGTGTGTGCATGTTATTTATCCTATCCTTTCTTGTAGCACTTGATTTTGATGTTCATCCAGACTGCTTTTATCTCCTCAGTAGTAGTGGCCTGTAGGTAGTCCACACAACGCAACAATCAATCAATGTTATCAATATAATAAATATCAGTTTCAGTTAGTTACATACAACTCAAGACAAGTTACTATAAATAATCACCATCAGGAGAAGAGTATAGTAATCTACAGTTGTTCATCGAGTACCCTAGCTATTGAGCACCCTAGCTGGTAGTGGCAGGCCTATATTTCTTTGGCTGAAAGTCTACCCCTATCTATACTATATGCAGATATGATAGATACTGCAACACTCCCTCGTTGTAGGTAGTGGATGTTGTCGAATGCATGTCTTGAAGTGTGAAAGAAATCATCATGTGTATCCCCCCATCCTCATAATTTTAAAGTTGTTGCTAGCACAGACCCTTAGTCACTTTCGCAATCACACACGTAAATGATCCAGGGCCTGTGATTACTACTGGCAGACCCAGGGCAAAATGCAAGTTATGGTAAATCTTGAGGCAATAGCCTAGTGGGCACTATGACTTACTGCCGTAACTAAGTATGCTTGCTACAATTTGCATTCATGTGACATTCTGGCGCCTTGGGAGTGCAAACAATTCCTTCTCCAATGATCCCATGCCAAAAGGAATCAGCAGGGGCAAGTTGGCCAAAGAAGTGAGTCATTCAACAAAAGCAGGTGTATATTTAAAAATTAATAAATAGGCGTGCGTAGCCGATTTTTGTCTTTTCTGGATGTTATCAATCTCGCACACACAGTGGCAAATGGACTTTCAGGGCATAATATGATATGATATGGGATATTGGGGTATTTTGATCGTTTTGAAGGAAACTGCATGGTAACTCTATCAATAACTATAAGTAATGTGGTATTTGCAATTTTCGGCGTCAGCTAATCCTGGCCCAATCAGAAAACCAGTTAATTCATTATCTTTACCAGTTGCTGACTTGTGGAAAACATCCCCTTCAATTTCTGTGAAAGTCATGTTTTGCAGCTGAAAAACCCATATTGTGCTGTCTCAATTCTGTTGAGAAATCCGGAAACTTGTGATAATAAAATTATGTTTCAATACTGCGTAAACATTATTAATTTGTTGACCACTTTATGGTCCCAAGTTCAGTAATGAGGAAACCGTATTTTTATCATTTCTTAGTACATAGATTAACGTACACACAATAATTATACAACTACCAGACCGTGACCCTTATGGTTGACCATTATAGGATTATTGTTGAAAAAACAGTGCAACAGAAGTTGTTCATTGCTGTGAAGGTTTTTCACTGTATGTGACGTAGCAATTACAGAACCTTGTGGTTATGATGACAAAATAGGATGCATCTCTTAAATGATGGTCACTTCTTGTGTGTGCACCCACTTGATAGAGGATGATTGATCTGAAAACAACAGCACCACCCGCACATTTATCATCATCAGTTAGGGATATTGTGTGCGCTGCAGGACTGCCTACAGCCGCCACTGCTCTGTCGGGCACAAATATGGATAACGACTGGTATTATAGATGGCTGCTCTTTTCTAATTTACAGAATCAGAATTGGCAGCAGCAAAATTATCCATCAGCTCAATTGGCTGCTCAACAAAAAATGACTCTAGTCAACGAGGGCTGTGTATGTGGACTGTGTGAAACTCGAGGACAAGATGTCAAACACACACCTGATACATTCCCTCGAATATTGCAAGCTCTGGATCTCAATAAGCTACCACCAGCCCTCACGGAACATGAACTTGGCAAAAAAGTTGGCCTGTGCAATAAATGTGAGAGACAAATTAAATTACTGGAAGAAGCAGCCAGTATAAGAGAAAATCTAAAAGAATCACTTGTCTCCAATCTCAAGCATTTATCAAGTGAGTAAATTTTTTTTAAAATTAATTTTCTACTAGTATTGGGGTTGCTGATCATTTATGCGTCCTCCATCATAAATTAATTTTGACTCAAGAGTGATGATTGTTTGTCCGGTTAGTTGTTTATCACACTTGTTGTTTTTCAGAGTCAGGGAAATTGAACGTTTCAGATTGGCTGGCAGTCATGGGTCTATTGTCACATTTGTGTGATGCCTCATCCACAATAGCTTGAATAACAGCCCCATTGCAATAATTTCAAGTGTTCAAACAATAAAGATGAATAAACTTAAATAGCATGGTGGTTTGTGATAGATAAAGGTCGTCACCAGTGTTTCACATGTTGGTTTTATAGCCAGCCTCTCTTTTGTTCAATGGATGCTGATGTTTGCTAAGCGATGTAGCTCTTAATTCATCAGCTAGTTGTCGTGTTGAAAAAGATAAAGACATCTTTCATGCTGACTTGCTAGAATCGCTTGAATGGTCATACTAAATAGAGGGTGGCATGCCAGCACAAAGCAGAGGGTTAAAGCTGTAATTAAATATGGACAGTGCATCCTAAACCTTGTAAACATTTCTATTGCTGTCATATGAATTGCCTATTGACAGCAGAGTACAATTGCTGGGCTTATTTCAAAAGGTAAATGGGACAATTGTGACAATAACAGCATCTTAAGTATCAATTTAACTCTAGGTGCCTAGTGTTCATCAGATTAAAACTGGCTATAGCTTCTGATGACCCAGTTGTCAGCTTCAGCAGCAGCATAGCAAGAGTGTCAGCCATAATTATTATAATCGATCTCTATTTAATCTATATATTTTTATAAAATTTCATAAAATGGTGTTACTGAATTAAACCGGTTGAAAAATTTTATTAAACCTGCCGCTCGCATATTCATTTGTTGGCCCCGGGACATCTTATAGTCGACAGTGTTTTTATTTCAGGTATTAACTCAGCAATACATACATACAATAGCACAACTCCAGAGTGTCTGAACTATGGTCAGGCATTCCAACAGTGTAACGAGATCACTCCAGACTTACATTCCATGAAAAGAAAACTCTCTAACTGGTCTTTAGATAGTCAAGCCAGCCGTCGTAAACAGCTCAAGACACACATTTCACATACGTTACCGATCAGCCCTACAAGTGTGATCACTGAAAATATAAACTCTTCAGATGAAGAAAATTCTAGAGTGGTGAGTTGCGTTGCAAATGGAAAAGAAGTCATCAACAATGTATGAATGGGTGAATTTGGGCTGGAATCTTTTTTTTTCCGTTGGCTTTATTTTACTCTTAACTAAAAGAATTCCATGTATTAGTCTTTTTTTCCTTGTTTTGGTTTGCCTGTTATGTCGCATCAATAACATGTATTTGCATTTTTATAAATTTTGTTATTTTTTGTATTTCAGGCCAATAATAATCCAATATCTCCCCTGTCTCCACACAGCAGCCATGGAAGTTATACGCCACCCCTCTCCAGCTCAAAACATTCCATCAATGGTCAGGTAAGTGTCACAACTGCCGATCTATACCTAAATCCCTAACCTATCTCATGTTATCATTAAATAGCTGCTGTGTTTTACTGGAAATCTATCACTATGGTCTATAAAATGAAGCGGCGATGATTTCTTATTTCGAATTTTCATTTTATGATCATTTGTCATGTCATTATTGCAATGATAATGCATTGTTCCATTTCAGCTGCCAGGACAAACCAAATAGCCGTAAGAGTTTGTTGTGCCGTGAAGATTTGAATATTGTGTTTATAGTTCTTTGAATTCTCTTATACTTGAAAACAGTAACAGTGTAATTGTGTTGTTTGTCAAGTTGGTAAATAAATGCTAGCAAATTCAGGTTTTTTACTGACCAATAATTGCGAAATTCATCAGCCCCTCCACTGCTGATGTTTTTGTGGAATTTTGTGGAAAGCGACGTGGTTGTTGTCGGAAAAGACATCAATCATGTTGCTAGCTGAGGCAGTATCTTTATGGTGTTACCAGCGATGATTCTGCAGTGTTAGAATCTGGTAGTGGTGGTGACCCAGTGCAGGTTGGCACCTGAACGTTTGGCAGCTTCATCACTGGCCTACTTGTGATCTTCAACGACTTGTTGTTGATCATATTTGGTCACAGTTGATTGAAGTCATCAACAAAAATAGATTATACGCCTCTTTATGCGAAATTATTAAGTGTGGATAAAGTGATACATTTCACATTCCTATTGTGATAGCCATGTTGAGGAAATCGTTGGCGATGATGCTGCAATTTCATCCCTAAATGTCACAAGCTTTCACGGTTTGGCCTTCATTTCCACTCCTTTTATCCAATGATTGTTCATGTTTTTTTTCCATGCTGTCATTCCAGGTGCTCTCAGAGATGACATGTCGCAACAGGAGGAAACAAGCACGGCCTGCTAAGGCAGAAGGAGACGTGGTACCTGCCGTCCCTGCTCACATCGCCATGGCAGGTTTGAGAATGGAGGCTATGTCACCTTATACAATTCTACGTACACCAACTCCACAACCAATCCAGCGACATTCCAGGCCAACCACACCACACCAATCTGCTACACCTCAAAGGTCACCCACTCCACAACGAACGAAAACACCCTCATCTCAGAGCCAACCACAACGAAGTAGAGAGCCATCACCCAGACCTCCAACCTTGGCCTCTGTGCATTCTCCTGGGCTGCAGCTACCAGCATCTAACCTGCAGTATGCAACGAAGATAACGACACCGGTACCTGCCCACTCGCAGGTACCCCAACCCACCAATACACCGCTATCAGCCCCCATACTACAGCCATCGCCTGCACACACTGCTATACCCACTAAGCTACCGACAGACAACCAGACACAGAGAACAGTCTCTCCAAGGCCCCCTAAATCTCTAACCCCTTCATCCACTCCTGGTACTGGTCAGCAGCAGCATAAGATACCACTGGATCAAAGTAAGAATGGCAGCAGCAGTTCTGTATCTGCGTTCCCTACACTGCCATTCTCGACTTCATTCTACCAAAATAACTTTCTAAACTCTGCACTGCAGTCTAATAACTCTACAGCTTCTGCCATGTTACTAGCGCAATCCATATACAACGCTGCTGCAGCTACCAAGTCATCGATGCTCGGCTTGAATAACCCATTATTATTTGGTCACAGTCTGGCATCACTGCCTGGGATGAAAGGAGTAGGTTCAAGCTCTGTTCCTGGTTCTGGTTCAACATTGCCATTCAACAATAAAGCTAGCAATATACCGTCAATGACTTATGGCCAGCTGAACAGTCTAAACAAGAAGACATCCATGCTTGCTGCCGGCTATGCTCCCCTCGGTGGTATGAAGAAACCGAAAAAGCCAAGCAATAACCCGCTCTTGCCTGTCAAAGGAGAACCCACTCTATCGCCATTCAGCTATGCACCGGTAAGAAATTTGGTGATATGATTATGAGGATGACTTTAGGCTAGCCACCGCAGCAGCCCTGTTATTAGGTGATCAGTTATGATGTCCATGTGTATGACCATCTCTGTCTTGTTACGTAAATTTCCTATAATTTGGTGAGAGCGATAGTCGTTTTTTCAGGTGGGCCAATGCAATTCAGCGGTCAGCGATTGCTCAATAAGTGACTATCTGTCACATAATTTCAAGCTCATTGACATCATGGGATTGTCAGCCAAGCTATAATCTTATGAAATATCACGCTCTAATCATATTGCCAAGCTGTGTTTTTGCTGTTTACTGACCCCCTCACTGATGGTGAATACCTAGAAAATCATCCTGGTACTCTACGATGTCATCAACACGCAGGCATTTTTCTTAACGCTAGATTGTCGAGTTAATTGAAAAACTTTTTTTGTGCAATCTTTAGACCAAAGCATCTTCAGATCCAACCGGCGTATCAGGACTGCCAGCGTTGAAGAAATCAGTAATGACACCCGTCGGTCTCGGCAAATCGCTTCAGGCAGATGCTCACACCCTCGTCAAGACTGACAAACGCAGATACTGTAAAGTATGTGCTGCTTCGTGTAGAAAAGCAAACAACGGGCGTCCTCCTCAATCAAGGTACTTTATAGCTGCAGCACTTAAATTATAATAGCTGAGAGAAAGGCATATTGTTGGGTGGTCAGATAGTAATCTACTCTCTTTTGTTGCAAAGGCAATGATTAACAGTTGGGTATTATTGTCATCCTGTGTCATCGAAGGGTAACTGGCCCCTTAATCTTGTGACTGCCTGGGTTCATCTTAGATTTGGCTCTCAAAGTCAGATAAATGGTTTGTTGACAGCAGCGATAAATTTACTGTATCTAGTTTTTAGGATTGGCTCTGTCCAATTTCCTCCTGACTCAAGCTCACATGATACTATAATTGTGAAGAGGGGTGTAAAATCAGCAAACAAGCCAAAGCTGCTATCAGTTGAACGATGTCCTATTGACAAAGTTATTATTATTCAGCTGTACTAAGCGGCTACATAGCTGCAGCTAACAGGCTGTTGTTGACATCACATGCCACCATGAGATTAGATAGTGCCCGCTGTGCTCACAGAATAGGCTGTGCATCATTGTTCACTAAGTAAATTTTGCTGTCGAAAAGCAAACATTGGTAGATAAAGGTGAGGCCATCAACTTTAAACATTGGATGAGTTGCTGCATTGCTGCAGCCACATACCTGACCGGGGCTAGTGTTGTCATGTTGTCAATGTTTTATTATGTATTATTCTATTAATATTTACTTTGTCTTTTCGCTTCGTAGATTCTTGTGTCTGGCGTGTAATATGCCCATGTGTAGAAGCTGTATAGAGGAACACAGATACAGAATAATGTAAGTGTCAGCAATTAAATATTTTCATCTGCGCAAACCACACCCATAAAAGTGAACTCAAAAATAGAAAATAGTCATCATCAGTTTCTGAAATGTCAAGCAGCCATCAATCACTATATTGGAAGCTGTTTGGTAAATCGGAATAAAGTGGAATTAAAATAAATACTACAACGTAGGTATCTCATGGTTGTTTCCTGAGTGGTAGCGATGTCACAACCAAGGATTTCTAAATTTGGGTGAAGCTCTTTAACCCCGCACACTCTGTCTCTGTGCAGTCATTGTACAGACATGCTTTGATCTTACTGACTGGTAGTATGATGCACACGATGTCAATGAAAACATGATTCATGTTGACCATGTTTTCAGGTCTTGCGTTCTGATTTTCCCCGTTGTTTTTCCATGACCAGAGCCAATTTATCAAACTTTTTCCTCTGACTTAATGGTACGCTGTTTTTACACAAGCAGCTGACGAAATGTGCCCAGCAATGCAAATCATTATTATGCTGCAATAATATAAATTGGAAATTAAACACCATGACAACCATGTCAATTCCTATTGTTTGCTGCATTTATTGTTTTGTGGTTGTTATAATTTTGCATTTTTTTTTCCTTATAGGATGAAAGTTGAAGATGTCCCGGCTAAATCAGCATCTGCAAAGCTTTTAAAAGCTGTCAAGATGAAGCAGGAATGTAAATCTCCGGGAGGAAATACCTCCCCCTACAATAAACCCCCAGCGCTGTCCAAACCGAGCAGCATCTCATCCTCCACCCCTCCCTCACACAGCTCGCTCATATTCGGCTCTGCTGCCACTGCTGCCTCTGACACTGACGGCAGCAGCAGCTCAACTCTCCCCGCCATGCCTGCTCTGACAGGCCAACCTTCCCCCAAATCCCTCAATCCCCTTGACATGAGGATACCAGGCTACAAAAACATAGCCCCGGCTCCTCCGAAACTTACTGACATGTCTCCAAAGATTGAAGCCTCTCCTGTGAAATCTGTACCTCGGGAGCCGGCTGATGTAGAGCTGAGCTTAGATGTTATAAGTCGAGACAAATCTTCCGAGAAAGATGATGATGATGATGAGGAGGGAGTTTTAATCATATCAGAACAAGACGAGACGGCACAGGGAGAAAACGCTGACTGTGAAATATCTGCTGAGGTAAATACTCTACTGTCATAATCATTATCTTATTATAGAAGGGTCGTGGTTGGTGTAATTTCCTCCATCCTCCACAGAGTAATAGGACGTGACAGTGTCATCATTATATGATAGGGCGGGTTTTGGTTTTGAAACCTGCCGTTAGCTGATTCAGTCTACATCATGGAAATTCATATGACAAGCAACGTCATATAATAAAAAAAATCCAACTTAGTAATCAGCATTTGAATTTCTTCCCTGAGTTATACATGATCACACCTTGGAAAAACAACTGCCTCTGCCGACCGCAAAATTTCCATTCTTACTTGATGGCACCATTTGACATTGGAAGTCGCTTTGCGGTAAGGTTTCTTTAATTTATGTAGAGCTGACTTAAATCATAACAAAGAAATGACGCTGGCATTCCTTCTCCCAGGTACCACTTAACTCTGCCATCTTGTCTGGCCGTTTCAGTGTAATCCTTATTAATTACAAAACTGTCAGGTCCCGTTATACAGCGGTTGTAACAGGTCAGGAATGCTGTTATAAAATCCTTGTTTTACTTTGGTGTGGTTCATGGAATATTCCTCCTGGTTGCTTGCATTCCACACACTGTCAAAAACTCCTGAGTTGGGCGACAAAATTGGAATGGTAAAAATATTTTGCTAGGATGTTGTCAAATGGTGACTTTTGAATCACCAGCAAATCTGCCAAAACAGCAATGGCACTGTTACCAAGTGATGCCTGAGTAATTAATTGGCTCGGATTTCAGCATTGGCTTTGTAACTATTCTTATAATTCATAGAAATACTTGGCCTCCACCCTGATGCTTCAATTTACTTTTCTGAGCGCCAATCATTAATTGCCTGAAAAAAATGACAGTCAACGTTGTCAGAAAAACTGTTAGGTGTTGAGCAATTTTCCTCCTAACTGATGACTTGGATGATTGATTTCAATGATGCTATGCGTCTCAAGGATATGACCAAATCATCATTTGTACATAATTGATACAAAATAATCATTGGCTACGTAATTTCTTAATTTTGTTTTATAAATGTCTATTCATGGTAATGACGTGGATTGTTTTTTTTATGTGTTATGTACAGATTGCGAGTAAGACAGCAGCCATGTTGGTGAGTATTGACGAGGGTGACGATGACGACAGTGATGTATCACTAGAGCTGACAGAGAGCGAGAAGGAGTTAGAGATGAACGGTCAGCCTTCTAGACCAACAAGCTCAGCATCAGCTGCCGACGTTCCCATCACACTATATCAGCCAGCTACAAACGTCTCACCATCACCCACGCTTCCAACGACCCTGTCTGTATGTGCTAGTCCTGAGGTGGCATCTAAATCCACTGAAAACAATATTCTCATGTCTGAACCTGTACAGAGTAAGGCTTACACAACTGTCAGCCCGCCGAGTGCTTCATCAACAGTGCTTCCGAACAGAAAAACCTCAGAGAAGGATTGTGTACCGATTACTGATAGCCCTTCCAGCATTCCTATACAGAAGACTGCTCTCGCTGTATGATATGATTGCCAGAACTATTGTCACAAAAAATGCACAATCTGTAAATTAGCTTACACGAGAATCATACTATACCAAAAAATATTTTACTATGCCGACGTTACTCATGTGAAATTGGCTATATTTACTCTACAATTTTTCTATACTAAATCTCTAAATTGGACATTTCATGTACATATTGATCATCTCATACCTATGCAAGACAGTATGCAATATTCCAGTTGGCAATGTGCTCAATATCATCATCATCTCTAAACAAAGATTCTTATTCTCAATTTTATTCATTATTTACATTTTGTTGTTCATTCCAGTTCAAATTTAGACATTTTGCAATTACAATTCCGACTATTGACTATTGAGCGAACTCAGTTTCTGGGTGAACAGAGAATTTTCTCCATACGGTGCAAATATTGATATTTCTTCTTTTTTATTATACATACCAGGCTGGTCGCCTCACAATTAGCTGCAATAACATAGTATTACTGCATCAAATTTAGTGGCAATATTGTAATTAAGAATGCAAATATCTTTTTGTTCACATTTTGACAATTATTACTATACCCAGTACCAAAATAATCATTCTCATGACTGTTACCATCTGGATAGTATTACTCAATGGCAATAACTCCGGATTACTGATAATGGATGAAGGGTGTCTATAAACAATAAAACAGCAAACTGTACATCAAATCTACATGTCTCTTTACTTCCGACCTGCTTTTCACCATTTCATTCGGATCATGGTTCATACGTGTCGTTTCAAACTTGATTTTTGGTCAATTGAATTCCTTAGCGATGATAGACGCAGGTTTCTATGTTCTGACTGCTTGGACGCAAGTCTCTTTTTTGGGAATAGTTTTGTCACAAATAGGATGTCTGCCTGTATATTGAAATATTTAATATCCACTTCTGTCGGAAAACCTTGCAGTGAGGTTGCCGGTGGGTCTATCAGTGTAAAAATGAAATAGCTCTAACTTCTTCAGAGTTTATAAAAAAATTAGGGAAATGCAAAAAGCATTTCAAATTCAGCCACATTGAAGCAAATGTTTTACCCCAGACCCAAAATGTACATGTTGAATAGAAATGGGCACAGGTGAAACTCATTTCGAATCACTGACTGCATGATCTCTTCGGTTTTGTTTTTGGATTCTGATTTAGGAGGACTATTACATCATTTTTGAATTAAAAATGTCCCAGTGATCAAGCTCACTTCTCTGACAGTTCTTCCGACATGAAAAATTGTAGGATTGTATGATAACGCAGAAG
>ERZ1740070.2142-NODE-2142-length-11586-cov-10.076923_pt1 | contig 11586 bp, 11 predicted proteins | sample MGYA00581734_ERZ1740070 | MGnify/ENA primary metagenome ERZ1740070 (study PRJEB43018, sample SAMN04849744) | marine metagenome | isolation source: floating plastic debris | place: Pacific Ocean | collected 2008-09-01 | study: EMG produced TPA metagenomics... | reverse complement strand
TAACATAATCAAGCCAGTAACCAGAGTCAACTAGTTTACTTTTAGTAACCACGTATGGGTACTTCTCTAGGAATCACTATCGATGCTCAAGGCCGCAAACACGTTTCAGAGCCCTGTCTGCAACCTTGCCCAATTGAACGAGGCATGAGAGTTTTAGGTGGAAAATGGAAGGGATCAATTCTCTGGCACCTAAAAGATGGTCCCATACGGTTTAACGATTTGGCACGGCAGCTGGGGGGAGCCAGCAAAAAGATGGTGGTACAGCGGCTTCGTGAAATGGAGGAAGCGGGCTTAGTTAAGCGTACAGTGGTAAGCGATCGGCCAATTGCAGTCACCTATGGAATTACCGAGTTTAGTAAGACTGCTTTGGGTTTTCTGGAAGAGCTTAAAACCTGGGCAGAACAACACCGGATTTAAATTGTTGTATGTTAGCCTAACATTTCATTAGGGAGCTGCGTCGAAATAAAATACCACCCAGCGCCATGCTATGTAAAATTCTCCTCTTAGTAAGAGGAGATACCTTAAAAACCAGGGTTTCGGTCAATAGCGCTTGTCATTGCAGAACTTCACTGTTATGAAAAAACATGAAAGTATCCCAACAGATCATAGCCCTCGGTGGCGGCGGATTCTCAATGGAGCCCGATAACCTGGCTCTAGATCGCTACCTTCTCGAACAAACTGGAAAACCACGTCCAAAGGTGTGCTTTGTTCCCACTGCCAGTGGCGATAGCGACAACTATATTCGTCGCTTTTACGAATCACTTTGCACGCTGGACTGTACCCCCAGTCACCTGGCGCTCTTTCAATCACCCGTTGACGACCTGCAATCGTACGCACTGGAGCAGGATCTGATCTATGTGGGTGGTGGAAATACTCGGAACCTGCTGGCCATTTGGCGCGACTGGGGTCTTGATCGTGTCTTTCGAACGGCACTCGAACATGGCGTTGTTTTAGCAGGCATCAGTGCTGGCTCGATTTGCTGGTTTGAGCAAGGAGTGACCGATTCGATGACACCGAAGAGGTCAACGCAACTGGCAAGCATCAACTGCCTGGGTTTTCTAGAGGGCAGCAACTGCCCCCATTACGATAGCGAGGAAAACCGTCGCCGTGAGTATCACCGACTATTGAAGAGTCGAGAAATTGTTGACGGATGGGCCGCAGACGATGGTGTTGCACTACACTTCGTTAATGGCTCCATCAAAACGATTGTCAGCTCGCGAACAAATGTATATGCCTATCGGGTGCGTACGAATGGCGAAGAGATTCACGAGGAACAAATCGAACCGCACTGTCTAAAAATTTTATGACAAGGTGTTGTCATAGTATGTACTCGCCTTCTAGCTTTCCAAGGTTTCTAAGCAAGCGCTGACTAACTAGCTGCTACCGGGTCAAGTCATCCAGACGATAGATGTCAGAAAAAAATATCACCGGTAATCTGCAGGCTGTGTTTGTCTAACTTACTAGATGGAATCAGCCCTATGCGCTCGCCTCGTTCTAATATCAGCGGATTTCTGCGTTGCGATCGCAGGTGGCGATACCGCCTGGGCAGTTTTCTGCTGGGTATGGTTTTAATTTTCCTAACGACAGTGGCACCAACACCGGCCCTAGCTCAGCTCAGCGGTCTAATGGGAGGGGGCTCATCCAACCAGACGGCGGTGGGGTGGATCAACCTGGACGGTCGACAGGTGTTTCAAATTGCGGCACCATCTTCGGCCCTATCGATTCGCCAAAAAAAGATTACCGAGAACCTGAGGGATATTCGCGATACCTACATAGAGATGGCGGATCCTGAGGCAGACATTGTCAAAAACACCACAGAAAGTGCCGACACGCCCAGTCTGTATGTCAACGGTCGCTACCTGATGACGCTGACCGACCCGGATGCGCGGATGCAGGGCACCACCCTCGCTGGCCTAGAGCAGGATATTCGTCAGGACATCAGCCAGGCGCTACAGGAGGCTTACCGGGAACGGCAGCCAGCCTACCTACGGCGGGCGGGACTGATGTCCGCAGGTGCAATTGTGGGTGCGATCGCACTCTCTCTACTAATACGGTTCAGCCGCTATCAGCTATCCAACTGGGCTGAGGAAGGTCTCCCCGGCGAGCGCCCCGAACAACTGATCAAAACCTACCAGCAGCCGTTCCACGTCATTCGTCACCTCGTCCTACCCCTGCTACAGTTTTTCATCCTGGCAGCGGCTATTACTTGGTCGTTGGGGCTGTTCCCCTACCTGAGAGCCTTACAAAACAGCCTGATCATCTGGGCCAAAGTACCCGCCGCGATCGCTATTATTGCCATCGTTGCCTATCTAGGGGTGCGCATTAGCTACAAGCTGATCGATCGGTTCGTCAACACCCTAGAAGACCGCAGCGGCATCAACTTCGACAACCATCGGCGCATAGATCTCAGAATTTCGACAATCTCCAGCGTCATTAAAAACATTGCCAACTTTGTCTGGCTGGTGGTGGGAATGATTGTCGCCCTGGCAATCCTGGGGATCAATTTAGGCGTATTGCTAGCCAGCTTTGGTATTTTCGGTTTGGCTCTATCGCTAGCCAGCCAGAACCTAATTAAGGGGGCCGTCACAGGCTTTTTTATACTGTTGGAAGACCAGTACGCCATTGGCGATGTGGTAAAAATTGGAGACGACGCTGGCCTAGTGGAAAATATGAACCTGCGGATTACCCAGCTGCGGGATACCGGGGGCCGTCTGATCACGATTCCCACCAGCGACATTACCCGCGTTGCCAACTATTCACTCCACTGGTCCCGCTGCGACCTGCATCTGCCCATCAACTACGAAGCCAATATCGATGAGATGCTACAGCTTGTCCGTGAGGTGGGCAACGACCTGCGTAACGATCCAGACTGGGGCACCCTCATCCTAGAAGATCCTGACATTTTAGGCGTCGAGGATTTGGGTGATAGCGCCATTACCCTGCGGGTGTGGATTAAGACCCAACCCATGAAGCAGTGGGATGTCTCCCGAGAATACCGCCGCCGCTTTAAGCAGGCCCTAGAGAGTACGGACGCGCAGGTCCCCTTTCCCCAACGACAGGTCTGGCTCAACGCACCGGAGGGGATACGGGTCAACCTATCGGGCGAGCTGCAGCGGCCTGCCAAGGATTCAAACGATAAATCTTCTCACAATGACCACAATAGCCCTAGCAATGGCCACCGCGCCCACACAGACCGCCAGCCCCACGGCACCGTAGGAGAAGACGAGGGAGAAGCTAGTGGCGAGACCGCAACCGAGGCAGAGTAGCCCCGCTGGCGGACAGTGTAGGACAGGGTAAACCAATACGCTGTTGCAGCACGCTGGCACCAGTTCTCTACAATAGGTTTGTACCAAGAATATAGGCATACAAACTGGCTGGTTCAAATTTGAATCTTATATCCTTGTATAAAAAATCATCATCACTGATAGTTTTACTAGTGATCAAAATTGGCTGAGATACTCCTGGATTCTTCTGCGCAAATTTTATACAGTTATCAAGTTCAGAGGGTGAATTATGAGGGCGATCGCTCCACTTGACTTCAACAATCCAAGCGGGTACCTGATGTGCCTTGTCTAAATGGACAATATCGATTTCTCCCGAATTCCAACGTGCATAGTAAAGTTCAACCATCTTACTGTGTTGCCACTGACTAAAAATAGCCGTTTCGGTCATCGCTCCCATCGCCTTAGAGCCCATTTTAAGCTGTCCGAATAATGCTGCTCGCATTGATGGATTAGTTAAATAAACCTTAAAGCAAACTGCCCTTTTAAATCTCTTTGCATTTTGATCAATTCTCTCAACACGACGAATCAAAAACGCAGCCTCTAGATATTCGAGATAACGCTTAATAGTGTTTTTAGCCACGCCAGAGGATTTTGACAGTCCTTCTAGACTCACTTCATTACCCGAATTATAGGCCAATGTGGCAAACAGCCTGTTGAGTTCTTGAATGTCACTGATACCATAGAGACTTGGCAAGTCTCGCAGTAAGACTTTGTCAATAATGTCACTTTTAATATACTGGCTAGGCGCTTGCCGAATTGTCTCAGAAAAAACGGCTTCGGGATATCCACCAAAGTTTAGGTAGTTAACAAATTCTTTATTTAATTCCTCAATATCTCGCGACAGGTATACATGTTTCTGAGAGAGATACCCAGAATTTTCAAAATCATATCGATCAGTCTCTATTAGCTCGTCTTCTCTACCGATAAACATCAAGTATTCAGCAAAGGTTAGTGGTGGTAGAATATAGTCGCTGAATCTGCCAGCCCCCGACTCATTGCTTTTCAGTCGTAGAGCGGCGGCTGCAGAACCAGTGGCCACAAAACGATAATCCGAGAAAGAATCAACAAGAGATTTAAGATGAACCTCCCACTCACGTAAATACTGAATCTCATCAAAAAAGACAAATAGCTTTGTATCACGCTTGTGACTGAATAACTCTTGAAAATAACTGAGCATACGCTCTAATGAAAGTCCGGTATAAATTGGAGTTTCGAGAGATACATATAGGATGTTTTCTGCGCTGACACCAGAATCCAAAAGCTTACGAATACTGTGATGAACCAAGACGGTCTTACCAACCCGTCTTGGTCCCATCAAAACGATTGCTCGTCGTACGCTTGTATCTAGAATATTTTGAGAAAAAGTCTCAAAGTATTTTCGTCGAGGTGTATCCTCATAAAAAATCTTTTCTTTGCCCCCTTCTTCCCACCAAGGATTATCAAACTGAAGACGGGATAGAATGTCTGCCTTTGCAATCTCCAGCATTAGACTAAGATTAGTAAGCTAATCTTAGTCTAGCTTTTGGGGAGTTTAAGGTCAATCAATTAATCTTAGATGATGGACAGAATGGACTAGGACTTATGGAGCACGTTGCTGTTTCAGACGCCTGACAATGCCTGGCAGTAGCCGATCTTTGTGTCGCCTCACTTCATCGTTAGGCTGTCAGGTGTCTCTAATACAGCTAGACTTTGTGAAATTCAGTTTTGAGGGATCCTAAAATGCGAAGTCATCAAAATGTAGATTTAATCCGAACCCGTTTCGAAAGTCGATTAACAACGCTTGAGCACCTGATGAAATCGGCCCAAGCCCATTTTTCTGATGGCGAGTCGTTCTTGCAAAGGCGGATTGCCGATGACATGCTTCCCTTTGGCACCCAGATTGCCTTTACCTGCAATCAGCCACGCAACTTTGCCCTGTGGTGCGACAACAAACCTGCGGATAATCTAGACCCGGATGTTAAATCTCTCGCGCAGGCATACGAGCACATCACAAATACAAAGGAGCTTCTCTCAGGCATTGACGTTGAAGACGCAAAGCTAGATGAGATTTCGCGCATAGATTTAGGTCAGAATCTCTATCTTGAGCTGTCTGGCAGCGCCTATGTAAATGACTTTCTGATACCAAATTTCTATTTCCATATGGTCACGGCTTACGATATTCTGCGCATGGCTGGTGTACCCATTGGCAAACGGGATTACATGATGCACCTAGTGCCGTTCATCAAAGTAGCAACCTAGAAACATTCTAATGGCCCGTCAACGTCCCCATCCACTGCGACTGCATCTGGGTAAAGACCGTGAGGATACCCGTCATGCCACCTGGTTAGAATTATTTTTTGATCTGGTCTTTGTGTTTGCGATCGCAGAACTCGCCCACCTACTACACGACGATTTTAGCTGGATCGGCATTGCTGGCTTTGCGGCTCTGTTTGTCCCCGTCTGGTGGCTTTGGATTGACTTTAGCTACTACGCTGACCAGTTTGATGTGGACCGTGGTCCCTACCGTTTGGTCATGCTCGGGGTCATGTTTGGGCTGGTGGTCATGGCGCTGACGATTCACGATGCGCTCCACGGCGGCTCCGCCCAATTTGCCGCCAGCTATAGCGCCCTGCGGCTGGTGATTATATTTTTGTATGGGCAGGCGTGGCGGTTTGTCCCCCAGTCAAGGGAACTCACCGCTCGCTATGGGATCAGTTTTGCGATCGCATGTCTGCTGTGGCTGGCATCCATCGCCGTCCCCGAACCGGCCCGGTTTTGGCTATGGGCAACGGCACTCTTAATTGAAATCAGCAACGGCCCCATTACCTATCTAACAATTCGCCAGGTACCCACCCAAAAGTCCCATATGGATGAGCGCTTTGGTCTGTTTGTCATTATTGTCCTAGGAGAAGCCATTATTGCCGTAGCCACGGGCGTTTCCCAAACCGACTGGCAGTGGCACAGCATACTGACCGGCATGGGGGGCTTTCTTACCGCCGTTAGCCTGTGGTGGATGTATTTTGAACGGGCCAGTGAATCGGTAATCAATTGGGCGCTGCGGGGCGGCAGGCTAGCCCTACTGCGGTCCTACATATACGGCTACAGCCACCTGTTTGTCTTTATGGGCATTGTCGCCACCGGCATTGGCATCCAGGTGGCCATGGAAACGGCATCCGGCCAGACCCTGAGCGCTGAGGCCAGGACCGTCCTCTGCGGTGGTATTGCCATTTTTCTTATGGGGGTTACAGCGCTGCAGTGGGCCTCCCCTAGCTGTTTACCCAAAGGGGTGATCGGGGCTCGACTGCTCCTGGCATTGTTAGCCCTGGGGCTGATTCCCCTGGGGGCCGGACTATCTCCCTGGGGAATGGTACTGGTGCTAAGTCTGGCGCTAGTAGCCCTCAACAAATTTGATGGCATTCCCCTCTCTACCGCCTAGGCAAACACCACCGTACGATTGCCATACACCAAAACCCGGTTTTGCAAATGCAGCCGCACGGCGCGAGCCAGCACCATCCGTTCCAAATCCTTACCCTTACGGATCAGGTCGCTCACCTGGTCGCGATGGCTCACACGCACCACGTCCTGCTCAATAATTGGACCAGCATCCAGGTCCGATGTCACATAGTGTCCGGTCGCGCCGATGATTTTCACCCCCCGCTCATAGGCGCGGTGGTAGGGGTTGGCCCCCACAAAAGCAGGCAAAAACGAATGGTGAATGTTGATCACCCGAGGAAACGCCCTCAAAAAATCAGGGCTCAGGATTTGCATATACTTAGCCAGCACCACCAAATCAACAGCGTGCTCCTGGAGCAGAGTTAGCTGTTTTGTCTCCTGCTCGGCCTTAGACGCCTTGTCAATCGGGATATGATGAAACGCGATCTCAAACTGCTCGGCCAGGGGGCGCAGGGTCTCATGGTTGCTAATAATCAGCGGAATCTCGGCCGCTAGCTCCCCCGCCTGGTGTCGCCACAGCAAATCCAGCAGACAGTGGTTTTGCTTGCTCACCCAAATGGCCATGCGGGGCACCACGTCAGAAAAGTGCAGCTGCCACGTCGCCTCTAGGGGTTTGGCAATAGAATCAAAAGCAGGACCAATCAGCTCCCGCTGCAGGTTAAACCCCGCTAGCTGCCACTCAATTCGCGATAAAAACAGCTCCGACGGCTCGTCTCGATGCTGATCGGCATGGACCACATTGCCGCCATTCGCGTAGATAAAGTTAGCAATTTTAGCGACTAGCCCCTGGCGGTCAGGGCATGAAATCAAAAGCGTTGCGGTCGGTGAGTTCACAGCCAGAAATATCCCTCCCATGGGCACGTCATACTATAGCTTTGCCCACGGGCTTTGCGCCCATAGTTCTAGCGGCTAGGGCATCCCCAGCCGCCGCCTAGTCACCTACATGCGCTGCTCTAAAAAGCCGGTCAGCCGACCCAGGGTATCGTTGAGTTTTTCGTCGGTGGTGGGACCAGCATCAACCTCCTCGGTACGTTTTAGCCGCTCAAACGAACGGATAAGCACAAACAAAATAAATGCAATCACGACAAAATTGATCACAGCCGAGAGAAAGAGTCCGTATTTGATCCCATTGGCAGATAGGGAGGCAATGTCTTCCACATTGGCAGCCCTGAGGGCAGGACTCAGCAACAGGGGAGTAATAATATCCTCAATAAATGAGGTGATAACAGCACCAAAAGCACCGCCAATAACAACGGCGACAGCTAAGTCAACAACATTGCCCCGCAGCAAGAAATCACGAAAGTCGTTCATGAATCCGCCAGCAGAGTTTACTGCTCGAGAACGAGTCTGTTTGCTAACCATCGGTATGGGTCTCCTTAAACGAGAAGTATCCTGTGTTTTGAAGCAGCAGCGGGGCATAGACCACGCTCCAGGCGAGTTCGTACGCACGAACTCGCCTATATTTTGCTACCCACAAAGTGAGTCCAAAGAATATATCAGTGTTTCCGGTGTAAAGCTAGTTGCATAGAGTACAAGGTTGCTAAACATTACGGAGTGTATCGGCAAACCCGACAAACTTTGGTGTCTGTCACAATGGCTTTTTCAGACCGCTAAAAACTCTTGAATCACATCGTTGCTTAGCTGATCTGTGGAGCCTGAGGCGACGATACCGCCCTTTTGCATGGCGTAGTAGTAGTCCGCCTGTCGGACAAAATGCAGGTGCTGCTCCACCAGCAATACGGAGATACCTGTGGTTTCAATAATTCGTCGGACGGCGTTTTCAATATCGAGAATAATCGAAGGCTGAATCCCCTCGGTGGGTTCATCCAGCAGTAGCAGCTGAGGCTGCCCCATCAGAGCGCGGGCAATGGACAGCTGCTGTTGTTGCCCACCGCTAAGATCGCCTCCCATACGAGAGAGCATCGTCTTGAGCACAGGGAACAGTTCAAAGATTAGCTCAGGAATATCTTTCTTTGCTTTGGGTGCACGATTGCCCAAAGCTTCTAAGCCAACGAGCAGGTTCTCTTTGACGCTTAGTCGGGGAATAATTTCTCGTCCCTGGGGAACATAGCCAATGCCGGCTCGGGCTCTACGGTCGGCGGTAAAGGCATTGATCGCCTGGCCATCATAGCTGATCCCCCCACTCCGGGAGGACAACAGCCCGATAATATTTTTGAGCAGGGTGGTCTTACCGACACCGTTGCGGCCAATCAAACAAACCATCTGTCCCCTAGGGACGGTGAGATCGACATCTCGCAAAATGTGACTCTCACCATAGTAAAAGTTGAGCCCTGAAATCTTGAGCATGGGTGCTGTGGCAGGAACCGGTTGAATGGGCTGAGCAGCAGTCGTTGTCATGGGTCTCGGTGTTAGTAGGGCGCAGATCTATTTGGATTTGAGGAGAGCGGATGAGGGATTTAGCTGCTCCCCTGACTAATTTTGGTGGCTGATTCTAAGCGACTGACGGTCTCTAATGGCAAATCTAGAAGGGTCAACAGTTTTCGATAGGCAGATGCTTCAGCCGCATTAATCTGATTTTCGCCGATTACTTCATAGCTGAGCACCAAGGCCTGTTCCCGCTGGGCTGGGGTTTGTAGCTGAGGCACCAGCTCTTCCAACGGCATTTTCTTTGCTAGCAGGTCTTTTAGTTCAGTTTTAAGGGCGGCTCGATCCTCGGTGGCCGGAGCAAACTGACGACTGAGGCGTTCTAGGATCAGATCCTGCTCACCCGCTTCAAAGTTACCATCCGCCCAGGCCATGGTGGCGGCAATTCGTAGCAACAGCATCTGTTCTGGTGTGACTGAGGTTTCGGTGCCCAGGTACACCTCAATCACACGGGGATCGTTTTGGACTTGATCCATGGTGCCCTCACACAGAACAGAGCCCTCGTGGAGCACGGTCACCTGGCGAGCGATCTGGCGGACAAATTCCATATCGTGCTCAATGACGATAACGGAATGGCTTTCGGCTAAGGCAATGAGTAATTCGCCAGTCCGTTCGGTCTCTTCATCGGTAAGACCGGCAACGGGTTCATCAACCAGGAGTAAATCGGGAGACTGGGCCACTAGCATGCCGATCTCCAACCACTGTTTTTCGCCATGGGATAGCAGGGCGGCGGCTTTGTCGGCCTTGTGGTCTAGACCAATGGTTTCTAGCAGACCGCCAACGGTACGGCGCTCGGCTTTGGGGGTGGGTTTGAGCAGGGTGGCCAGTACGCTTTTGTCCTGGTTACAGCACAGCTCTAAATTTTCGCGGGGGGTAAGGTTGAGATAGATGCGCGGGGTTTGAAACTTGCGACCGATACCAAGACGGGCAATGTCGTGTTCAGCCCGACCGCTGAGTTTTTTGCCTTTGAATTTTACCTTGCCCTGGGTGGGCTGGACTTTACCGGTGATGACATCGAGAAAGGTGGTTTTACCGGCTCCGTTGGGGCCAATGATAACCCGCAGCTCACCTTCATTCATGGAAAAGGTGAGGTTGTTGAGGGCCTTGAAGCCATCAAAGCTGACGGTGAGGTCGTCGATTTCGAGGATTTTGGTTGCCATGGGGAGAATGCGCTGTCGGTGGTTTATTTGCCGGCTAGTTCGCGTTGTTCGCGTTGGGTGTCGGGGTCTAGCTCAATGTCAGGGTAGGTGGTGAGCTGGGGTTGGAGACCGAGCAAGTCACGAATCTGGCGGACGGCGTCGTCCCTCAGCCAGCCGACAATCCCTTTGGGGAGTACGGTGACCACGAGCAAAAAGAGAGCACCCTGGAAAAATAACCACACCTCAGGGAACTGCTCACTGAGCAGGGCCTGGGCCCAGTTGACGGCCAGCGCTCCGAGGACCGCTCCCCCTAGGGTGGCGCGCCCCCCCACCGCGACCCAGATCACCATTTCAATCGAAAAGGCAACGCTCATATACTGGGGGGTAATGCCGCTGGACTGGACAGTGTAAAGGGCACCAGCCGCACCAGAAATACCGCCAGCTACGGCAAACACCAGCACCTTAAACATGGCGGGGTTGTAGCCGGAAAATCTCAGCCGGTTTTCATCGTCGCGAATGGCGATCAGCAACCGACCAAAGCGCCCTCGGGTGAGCCAGCGGCACAGACCATAGGTGAGGGCAAGGGTGACCACGGTGGCGGCGTAAAACCCAAACTGCATGCGATCGCTACCCACCTGCTGACCAAATAGCAGCGTAGTATCGGTGGTCAGGCCGTTGGTGCCGTTGATCAGCTTTTGCTGACCGTTAAAAAAGTTAAAAAAGACCACCAGCATCGCCTGGGTCAAAATCGAGAAGTACACCCCCCGAATCCGGTTACGAAAGACTAAATACCCCAGCAGCCCGGCCACCACCCCCGGCAGCACCACAATGGCAATCAGGGTTACCGGTAGCGAGTAAAACGGCTGCCAAAACCACGGCAGCGATGAAACACCGTATAGCCCAAAAAATTCCGGTATGCCATCCCCAGCCAGGTTGAGCTGCAGATGCATGGCAAAAGCATAGCCACCCAGGGCAAAGAAAATACCCTGACCCAGGCTCAAAAGACCGGTGTAGCCCCAGATTAGATCCACCCCCAAAGCGACAATGGCCAAGGCCAAAAACCGCCCCAATAGCCCCAGACGAAAGCCGGTTAGCACCAGCGGTGCGACAAAAATAAGCAAAATAACCAGACCGATCACAATGCCAGCTTCAAGGGCACGTTGACGCGATTTGCCAGCGGATTTTGTTCCCATCTTTCCTATCATGGCTAGGCCTCCACCGAGCGACCTTTTTGTGGAAATAAGCCAGCGGGCTTAATCTGCAAAAAGGCAATAATCAGGGCAAATACCAGCACCTTGGCCATGCTGGTGGTGGCAAAAAAGGTGGCCGTGTCAATCAGGGGCTGC
>ERZ1740070.2140-NODE-2140-length-11587-cov-28.624696_pt1 | contig 11587 bp, 10 predicted proteins | sample MGYA00581734_ERZ1740070 | MGnify/ENA primary metagenome ERZ1740070 (study PRJEB43018, sample SAMN04849744) | marine metagenome | isolation source: floating plastic debris | place: Pacific Ocean | collected 2008-09-01 | study: EMG produced TPA metagenomics... | reverse complement strand
CCTTTGCCATGTCCGTGGCCGGTGGGGTGCTCTTGTCGACGGTGATTTCATTCTATTTCACACCGCCCGCCTTCGCCTTGTTCCGCAGACGCATGGAAAAGCGCGCAAAAGACCAACCTAGCGCCGATGTGGTGGCTCTGGCGGCGGAGTGAGGGACGTTGTTTTCAACGCGTCGCCACTCGGCGCTTCTGAAACCCTGTTCTGGATTGTTCGAAGCCTGCGGCCTCGTAGAACGCCAATATGGACGGCGTCCTTGAGCCTGTGCTCAGCATGATCTTGTAGCAGTCCCCCGCCCACGCAAGCTCAGAGGCGGCATCAAGAATGGCTGTGCCAAAGCCCTTTCTGAGATGATCAGAATGCGTGACCACGTTTTCGATCAGCGCATAGGGGCGTCCGCCGCGGGTCAGGTTCGGGATGATGATGAGGGTGCAGGTCGCAACCAGCGCACCCTCGACCTCCCCCACCAGCACAGCGCTGCCATCGTATTTCTGGATGGCAAGAAGACGGTCTTGTGCCGTCTCCAGAGAGTATTTCACATAGCTGGGAGACATGTGCTGATAAAGATCCAGCAGGGCATCCAGATCTTCCACAACGGCGTCACGAACTGAAAAAGAAGAGGTCATGGTAAGAGGATATGTGACGCGCCGGGACCGCACAATGCGGGCGACACAATGCAGGCCACACCGGGCTAGGCGGTGATTTCTTCGTTCAGCCACTCTTCGAATGCCCGCGACGCAGGTGTCTGCGCGTGTGGGGGAGGTGGTGTGAGGAAGTAGCTTTCAGACAACAAGGGGGCATGCTCGAACGGGCGAACCAACTCTCCGGTGGTCAGCATATCGGCGGCGATGGTGTCATGGGCCATGGTGAGGCCCGCCCGGCCTTTGGCCGCCATGAAGGCGACCACATAGGTGGAGCTGAGGTTGACGGCGCGGCCCGCATGCCCTGCCCCGCCCCCGGACTTGAACCAAGCATCCCACGTCCCCGTGATGCCCGCGCAATCAAAAAGCGGTGCCTGCGCCAGATCGATGCCTTGGGCGGCAAACTCCGGGGCACAGACCGGAAAGAACCGCTCATCAGCGATCTTGCGCGCCTCGGGTGACATGTCTTCAGGGCGGCCAAAGCGGATCTCCATCCCGGCGCGGCCCGAATTCTTATCCGGATCCCAGATATGCGTCACGATGTTGAGCACGATCCAGGGATGACGCGCGTAAAGCCGGTGTAGCCGGGGTGCCAACCAGAGCGCCGAGAACGCCATGGAGCAGTTGAGCACCATGGTTTGACCGCGATCCACACCGGTGAACGCCTGCGTGCCCGTGGCAATCAAATCAAAGGCTTCGCGCACCACGGGCAGGTAATTGCTGCCCGCCTCGGTCAGGTTCAAGGCGCGGGTGCGGCGGACGAAAAGCTCGGCACCCAGAAAGGCCTCAAGACTGCGCACATGCTGGCTGATGGCCGACTGCGTCAGGTTCAACTCTCCGGCGGCGCGGGTGAAGGAGAGATGGCGGGCTGCGGCTTCGAACGCGCGAAGCCATGTCAGAGGCGGCAGATCAGTTGTCATGGCATGCAAGACCTATGCATTAATTTTGTTAATGTTATACCGGCGAATCCTTTGTTTGTCAGGATGCATAAGGGCTGGCATGCTCATGCCAATCCCATCACATAGACAGGTGACCCATGCTGCAAACTGCCCCGAAACCGAACCTGACCCACTGGGAAGAACGCGTCGACATGGCGGCGGCGTTTCGGTGGACGGTGAAGCTCAACTACCATGAGGCGGTGGCCAATCATTTCAGCCTGGCGGTAAATGAAGACGGCACGCAGTTTCTGATGAACCCCAATCAGGTGCATTTCAGCCGGATCCGGGCCTCTGATCTGTTGCTCTTGGATGCCAATGATCCCGACACGCTGAGCCTGCCTGGCGCGCCGGATCCATCGGCCTGGGGGCTGCATGGCTCTGTGCATCGTCGTTGTCCGCACCATCGCTGTCTGATGCATGTGCATTCGGTCTTTGCCACGGTTCTGGCATCGCTGGAGGACAGCAACATGCCACCAATCGATCAGAACACCGCGACCTTCTACAACCGCTATGTGATCGACGAGGAATTCGGCGGGCTGGCGTTTGAAAACGAAGGCGAGCGCTGCGCCTCCATGCTGGGCGATCCGAAGAAGAAGGTCATGATCATGGGCAACCACGGCGTGCTGGTGATGGGCGATACGGTGGCCGAGACGTTCAACCGGCTGTACTATTTCGAGCGCGCAGCAGAGACCTATATCCGCGCGCTGCAAACGGGCGCGAAGATGCGCGTGCTCTCTGATGAGATTGCCGAGAAGACCGCGCAGGAGATCGAGGATTATCCCGGTCTGGCTCAGAAACACTTGGTTGAGTTGAAGCTTCTTCTGGATGAAGAAGGCTCAGATTACGCGGCTTGATCGCATATCTTTTTGGGAGGAATGAACAGATGTCTGACACGGCATTTGACGATGACACTTTGACAGATCCCGAGGATGCGAAATGGCATCACCGCCCTCAGGGGCGCGTGCCGCTCAACCCGCTGTTTCGGTGGCCACCGCGCCCGGCCGCCATTTGGCGGTGGTATCGCGGCGCGTGGTTGCAGATCACGTCCGTTTCCATTGCCTTCCTGATAGCTGTGCTGGCCTACGCGGTGTTTTTGCCGCCGCTTGAGGCGATGGTGACATTTCAGTTTGGCTGGATGTTCACGGTCTGGCTTTTGAACATGGTGCCCCAGACGGTGATTGCGGGCACGCTGCATTGGTGGCTTTACATGCGCAAGGGTCAGGGGATGGCGACCAAGTTTGAAGCGCGCGATCTGGCCCGCGACAACGCGCTTTTCACCTTCCGCAATCAGGTCTGGGACAATATCTGGTGGACGCTGGGTAGCGCGATGACCGTGGCGACCGTGTACCAATGGGGCATCTTCTGGGCGATGGCCAATGGCTATGTGCCGACAGTCACTTGGGCCAATTCACCCGTGTGGTGCCTGATCTGGATGGCGTTTATTCCGATGTGGAGTGGGCTGCATTTCTACTGGGTGCACCGTCTAGAGCATCACCCCAAGCTCTACCGCCATGTGCACGCCGTGCATCACCGCAATATCAATGTGGGGCCATGGTCGGGCATCTCGAACCACTGGTATGAGAACGCTCTCTATTTCACCACGTATTTCATCCATCTGATCGTGCCCTCGCATCCGCTGCATCTGATGTTCCACATTTATTTCCAGCAGACGACGCCGATCTTTTCGCATGCGGGCTTTGAACGGATCATTCCCAATGAGGGCCAGTCAGCCAAGGCGGGCGACTTCTTTCACCAGCTGCATCACCGGTATTTTGAGTGCAATTACGGCACATCCGAGATCCCGTTTGATCGCTGGTTTGGCACCTATCACGACGGCACCGCTGTAAGCACCAAGGACGCGCGTCAGCGGAAGAAAAACATGTATCGAACAAAGGCGAAACCGCAATGAAACGCACCAATGCGGCCTCTTCCGGGGTGAAAATTGACGGGCGCGCGCTCAAGGGCATGATCGCACGCTCTGACCGGCCGGGGCTGATCTACCTGGCACAATGGGCGGGATCGCTGGTGCTGACTGGCGCGCTGGTCTGGGCGACACTGGGCACGGTGTGGATGTGGCCTGCGATGTTTGTCTACGGGATCTTCCTCTGTGTGCCGGCCTATTCGGCGAGCCACGAGACCGCCCATGGCACGGCCTTCAAGACGCGGCGCCTCAATGAGGCGGTGCTTTGGGTGACATCGCTGATCTACATGGAAGAGCCGCTGCACCGCCGCTACACCCATACGAGCCATCACAGCTTTACCTGGCATGTGGAAAAGGACGCGCAGATGCCGTTTGACACGCCGATGGATTTCAAGGGCTGGCTGGCCGAGATCACGGGGTTCGGGCTGGCGCGGTTTCACTTGGTGGCGTTCTGGCACATCGCGACGCGGCGCTATACAGAAACGATGCGCGATGTGATCCCCGAGAGCGAATATGACCGGATGACGCTGAATGCACGCATCATGATGACCATTTACGCGGCTATTTTGGTGGCGCCGTTCTTTGGCATCTGGTGGCCGATCTGGTTTATCGCCGTGCCGCGTGTGCTGGGCGCGCCTGTGATGCTGCTGTTCACGCTTATTCAGCATGTGGAGTTGCAGGAGAACTCCCCCTCAATCCTCGAAAGCACGCGGTCGTTTCAGACAACGTGGCTGGCGCGGTTTCTCTACATGAACATGAACAACCACGTGGAGCATCACCTCTACCCGCAAGTGCCGTTTTATGCACTGCCTGACCTGGCAGAGGCCGTGAAGGATCAGGTGCCAGAGCCCGATCCGGGGTTCTTCAAGACCAACTGGGAAGTGCTATGCGTCGTGATGCGCAGGTCCTTCGGATTGCAAACCAAAGCCGCCACGATCCGGCAGGCGCCGCATATGATCACCGATGGTGGCCCCGTCGAGCGCGTCGCACAACGGACAATGTAAAAAAAGGGGGGCCAGCCCCCCATACCCCAACCGAGCAAATTAATGGGGCATAACCGTTTAGGCGGTTGGGTCGAGCAGGATCTTGGGGGCGGCGACCGAGCCCGCACGGATGTCGGCGAACGCCCCTGCCCCGTCTGAAAGCGCGCGGGTATGCGTCCAATCGAGAGGGCCAAGGCGCCCGTCGAAAATGGCCTGGGCGGTGTCGCGGAAATCCTGTGCCGTGTAGGTGTAAGTGCCGATAAACGTGATTTCCTGCAGGGTCATCCGGCGGATATCGAGCCCGCCCGCGTTTTGGCCAAGGCCAATATGCATGATGACCCCGCCAGGTTTGGCGTGGGTCGAGGCGGTCGCCCGGGTGGCTTCGAACCCGACACCGTCGATTACAAGGTCAAAAAAGCCCGCTTGCGCGAGATCGGGCAGATCAATGAGCGGGAACTCCGCGCTGGCCGCAATGGCAGCGCGGCGCGGGGCATTGGGCTCCAGCAGTGTGACATCAGATATACCTTGCGCAATCAGGCTGAGGGCGGCGCCGAGGCCAATGGCTCCACCGCCGATCACCAGCGCGCGGGTGTTTTCGCCGCCGTCATGGAGCGCACGTTTGGCCAGACGCACCGCGTGCCAGCCGCAGGCAAGGGGCTCCGCTAGGGCCGCGTGATCGAGCGAGGCGTGATCCGGCACGGTAACCAGATTGGTCTCCGGCATTGCTAGAAATTCGGCGAAGGCCCCTTCGCGCGGGGGCATGGAGATGATCTGGCGGTCCGGGCAGAGGTTGTCGCGCCCCTCTTTACAGGCCCAGCTTTCGGGGTTGGTCACCAGCGGATTGACCGTGACCCGCTCGCCCTCGCGGGGGCCGCCGACAATCACGCCCGCCGCCTCATGGCCGAGGATCAGGGGCGCGGGGCGGCGTTCATCATGGCCCAGATAGGCGTGCATGTCAGAGCCGCAAATGCCCACGCGGTCAATCTTGATAAGCTGTTCGCCGGGACTGGCCACGGGGGTTTCCGCGTCGCGAAACTCAAGGTCTTCAGGGCCGGTATACACAAGCGCTTTCATTTTGCGGTGTACCCTCCGTCGACCATGAGGACCTGACCCGTCACGTATTGCGACGCGTCCGAGCAGAAAAAGAGAATGGGGCCGTCTATATCTTCCATCTCGCCATTGCGACCGATGCAGGTTTGCGCGGCATTGCGAGCGGCGCGGTCGGGATCATCGAAAACAGGGCCTGTAAGCTCGGTTTTGAAGAACCCGGGGCCAATGGCGTTGGCCGTTATGCCGTGGGAGGACCAGGCTTCGGCCATGGCACGAGTGAGCTGCGCGATCCCACCCTTGGACGCGCCATAGGCCAGACCGCCCGGGAAGGCCCGCGTGGTTTGCAAGGAGGCAAAATTCAGGATGCGCCCCCAGCCTTTGGCCTTCATCGCGGGCACAAGCTCTTGCGCAAGAAAGAAAGGCGCGGCGAGGTTGAGGTTGAGCGTCGTGGTCCAGCCACCAATCGTGACGTCATCGGCGGTCTCGCGCGTGTTGATGCCGGCCGCTGTGACCAGGATATCCGGCGGGCCAAATGGATCTGAGACGTGGCAGGCCAGATCCCCGATCCCATCCAGATCCGCCACATCACTGGCCAGGGCTGCGGCCTTGCCATCTGCGGCCTCTGCCCAATCGTGCAAAACCTCGGCGCGGCGCGCCACACCCACAACCTTGGCGCCCGCGCGCATCAAGGTGTCTGCCGCTCGACGACCCAGGCCGGAGCTTGCGCCGGTCACGCAAGCCACCTTGCCTGTGAGGTCAAAGAGGCCTGCGGGCGAGGACATCTTACGCCTCGCCGGTCAGATCGAAATCTTCGTCGGGAAAGTACTTCTTCAGCCGGATGTCTGCGGTGCGGGCGTGGCCCTCCATGCCCTCGAGCCGGGAGATCCGAGCGGTGGCTTCGGCCACGGGTTTGGCGCCTTCGCGGGTGGAGCGCTGCCAGGTCACGATTTTCATGTATTTGTGCACGCTGAGGCCGCCGGTGTAGTTGGCCGCGCCTGACGTGGGCAGCACATGGTTGGTGCCCGACGCCTTGTCGCCAAAGGCCACGGTGGTTTCTTCACCCAGGAAGAGCGAGCCATAGCAAGACAGACGCTCCAGCCACCAGTCGAGATCCTGGGCCTGCACGGTCAGGTGCTCGGGTGCGTATTCGTCAGACGTGGCGGCCATGTCTTCGCGATCGGCGCAGAGGATCACCTCGGCATAGTCGCGCCACGCGGCGGTGGCATTGTCGCGGTTCACTTCGGGCAGATCGTCGATGAGACCCGGCACCAGGCGCATCACCTCTTCGGCAAGGGCGCGATCATCGGTGACCAGCCAGACAGGCGAGTTGTAGCCATGTTCGGCCTGACCGACGAGGTCCGTGGCCACGACCATGGGATCGGCGCTGCCATCGGCGAGGATGAGGCTGTCGGTGGGGCCCGCGATCATGTCGATGCCGACGCGGCCAAAAAGCGTGCGCTTGGCTTCGGCCACGAACTGGTTGCCGGGGCCCACGAGAATATTGGCTTTGGGCAGGCCGAAAAGGCCGAACGCCATTGCCGCCACGCCCTGAACACCGCCCATGGCGAGGATTGTGTCCGCACCGCAGAGATCGGCGGCATAGATGATGGCGGGCGCGATGCCCACATCCGGGCGGGGCGGAGAACAGGCGACGATGTGCTCGCAGCCCGCCACTTTGGCGGTGGTCACCGTCATGATTGCGCTGGCGATATGGCTGTAGCGGCCACCGGGCACGTAGCAACCTGCGCCGTGCACGGGGATGGATTTTTGACCGGCGATGAGGCCGGGGACAACCTCCAGCTCGACGCTGCGCAGGGTTTCTTTTTGCGTCTCGGCAAAGCGGCGCACGTTGCTATGGGCGAACTGAATGTCCTGCTTGAGTTTTTCGGGCACGAGAGAGGCCGCAGCGGTGATCTCATCGCGTGTCAGGATTACATTGCCATCGTATTTGTCGAATTTGGCCGCGTATTCCATCGCCTTTGCATCACCACCCGACTCAATGTCATTGAGAATCGTGCGCACGGTTTCAGAGACGTCTGAGGCGTGGCTGGTGGAGGTCAGGGCGGCTTTTTTAAGGTACTCTCGGGACATCGGGCGAACATCCTAACTGTCGTTTCATAGAAGCAAGCAAGCGCAGGCGGCGCGCGTTGACTTTTGGCAATGTAAGCGCTTACATTGCGTTTGGCAATGCCAATGTCAGCGGCATAAGCCCCGTGAATGCCTGCGTGGAGCAACTATGGGATCGAAACATCACAGCCTGTCAGAGCTGGTGCCCACGCTGGCCGACGTGGCCCGTTTTGCCGGTGTGTCGACGGCCACCGTATCGCGTTGCCTCAACGCGCCCGAACAGGTTCAGGAGAAGACCCGCGACAAGGTGCTCGCGGCGGTGGCAGAGCTTGGCTATTCGCCCAATTTCTCGGCGCAGTCTCTGGCGGCCAAACGTACCAACACCATCGGCGCCATCATCCCCACCATGGACAATGCCATCTTCGCGCGCGGCCTGCAGGCTGTGCAAGAAGAGCTGGGCCGGGTTGGCGCCACCTTGCTGGTGGCCAGCTCGTCTTACCGGCGGGATCTTGAGGCCGATCAGATCCGTGCGTTGGTGGCGCGCGGGGCGGATGGGCTTTTGCTGATTGGTCATGACCGCGATGCCGAGGTCTATGCGTTTCTGGACCGACGTCAGGTGCCGGTTGTGGTCTCCTGGGCCTATGACCCGACGCAACCCAAGCCATCCATCGGGTTTGACAATCGCAAAGCGATGCGCGCGATGGCAAAAGAGGTGCTCGCAAAGGGGCACAGACGGATTGCAGCCATCTCTGCGCGGCAATCCGACAATGACCGCGCTCGGGAACGCATGGCCGGCGTAAGAGAGGCGATGACGGAGGCCGGGCTTGATGCCAGCGATCTGCCAGTCTTTGAAACCCAGTATACGATTGAGGCCGGCGGCGCGGCCTTTACCGCTTTGATGACCGGTACCCCTGCCCCAACGGCGGTGATCTGCGGCAATGACGTGCTGGCAGTTGGCGCGTTGAAAGCGGCACAAACGCTGGGCCTGAAGGTGCCTCAGGACGTGTCGATCACTGGGTTTGACGACATTGAGTTATCTACCGTCACCACACCTGCGCTGACGACAGTGCATGTGCCCCACCGGGAGATGGGTGTGCTGGCGGCGCGCGCGCTGTGGCATATGGTGACAGGTGAAACCCGCGGGGAGAGCCTGCACCTGGACACCAGACTGCAGCTGCGCGACACCTTGGCGGCACCTGCACTCTCAACCTGACGCTACGGTCACATTGCGCCCTGCTTCTTTCTTTTGCCAAATACCCCCGCCGGAGGCGTTCGAGGCCGTCCGCCCAAGGATCAGGTTGTAGAATGGTTGCGCCTCTGCCGTCTTTGGGTAATGCTTTTTCCATCGTCACGGGACAACAAGACCCGGATAAAATCAGGGAGAATACCATGAAAACCAAATTAATCCTTGCAGCAACGTTGCTTGCCACGACGGCAGTGGCGGCGTCTGCGGAAACATTGCGATGGGCGCGCGCGGGCGACTCGCTGACGCTGGACCCCCATGCACAGAACGAAGGCCCGACCCACACCCTGGCCCACCAGATCTATGAGCCGCTGATCATTCGCGACCATTCCGGTGCGTTCCAGGCCGCTTTGGCCACCGATTGGGCGCCAAAAGAGGGCGACCCGAATGTGTGGGTGTTCAACCTGCGCCAGGGCGTGACCTATCATGACGGGTCCGCTTTCACATCTGAGGATGTGATCTTCTCGATCAACCGTGCAAAATCCGAAAACTCGGCGATGAAAGAGCTTCTGACCTCTATCGTCGAAGTGCGCGCAGTGGATGATCACACGGTGGAATTCGTGACAGACGGGCCAAACCCGATCCTGCCTGCGAACATGACCAACCTGTTTATGATGGACAAAGACTGGACCGAAGCCAATGGCGCACAGGCCGTCCAGGACATCGCGGGCGGTGAGACCACGTTTGCCTCCTCCAACACCAATGGCACGGGCGCGTATGTGCTTGTCAGCCGCGAACCAGACGTAAAGACCGTTCTGAGCGCCAATGACAGCTACTGGGGCAAAGATGAGTTCCCGCTCGCCGTGAGCGAGATTGTCTATACGCCCATTCAGAACGCCGCGACCCGTGTGGCCGCCCTTCTGTCGGGTGAGGTGGACTTTATCCAGGACGTGCCGGTGCAAGACCTCGGCCGTGTGGCAGAGACGGACGGCCTGGTGGTCAAGACCGCGCCGCAGAACCGGGTGATCTTCTTTGGCATGAACCAGGGTGCTGACGACATTGCCAATGACAACGTCGATGGTGCGAACCCGCTCTCTGATGTGCGCGTGCGCAAGGCCATGTCGATGGCCATGAACCGCGACGCGATCAAGAAGGTTGTGATGCGCGAGCAATCCGCCCCCGCGGGCATGATCGCACCGCCGTTCGTCAACGGCTGGAATACGGCGATGGACAGCTCGTCGTCCACTGATGTTGAGGCGGCCAAAGGAATGATGGCCGATGCTGGCTATGGCGATGGCTTCTCGATCCAGCTCGATTGCCCCAATGACCGCTACGTCAATGATGAAGCGATCTGTCAGGCGGCCGTTGGCATGCTGGCGCAGATTGGCGTCACGGTGAACCTGAATGCGCAGCCGAAGGCACAGCACTTCCCGCTCATCCAGAACAGTGAGACGGATTTCTATATGCTGGGCTGGGGTGTGCCGACCTACGATTCCGAGTACATCTTCAACTTCCTCGTGCACACCCGCGGCGCTGAGCGTGGCAGCTGGAACGGCACAGGCTTCTCGGACACGGACACCGACGCCAAGATCCAGACGCTGGCCTCTGAAACCGACCTGGATGCACGCAATGCCACGATCAACGACATCTGGACCGTGGTGCAGGATCAGCAGCTTTACATCCCGATCCACCACCAGGTGCTCAACTGGGGCATGACCACGAGCGTCGGCACCGAGGTGAGCCCGGAAGATGATCCAAAGTTCAAGTTCTTCACAATGAACTGAGACATGAGCGGCGGCCTTTGACGAGGCCGCCGCTTTGATTTACGCCGGTCCTCTGATCCGGCTGGGGGCACTCTGACATGTTCGGCTATATTTTGCGACGCGTGGCGCAATCCGCGCTTGTGCTGCTTGTGGTGGGCTTTGTGGCCTTTGCCATGTTCCGCTTTGTCGGGGATCCGATTGACAACATGTTGGGCCAGGAACGCACCCTGGAAGATATCGAGCGGCTGCGCGCGCAGCTTGGCCTCGATGACAATTTCTTCGTTCAGTACTACCGCTTTCTCGAACAGGCTATTCAGGGCAATTTCGGGCTGAGCTACCGGCAAGGACGCGAAGTCTCTGAGATCCTGCTGGAGCGGTTGCCCGCGACGCTGGAACTGGCCTTCGTATCCGGTTTGCTGGCCTTGGTCGGGGGCATCGTGCTCGGCATTTTCACCGCGATCCGCAAGCGCGGCGTGTCGGCCAATATCATCATGTCGGTCTCGCTGATTGGTGTGTCTCTGCCGACATTCCTGATCGGCATCGTGCTGATTTACATCTTCTCGGTTGAGCTTGGCTGGTTGCCCAGTTTTGGACGCGGGGAGGTCGTCCAACTGGGTGGATGGAGCACAGGTTTCCTCACAGAAAGCGGGCTAAAGGCCTTGATTTTGCCCGCGATCACGCTGGGGCTTTACCAGATGACGCTGATCATGCGACTGGTGCGCACGGAGATGCTGGAAGTGCTGCGGATGGATTACATCCGCTTTGCCCGCGCCCGTGGGATCAAGTCGCGCGTGATCAATTTCCGCCACGCGCTGAAGAACACGCTGGTGCCGGTGATCACGATCACGGGCCTGCAGCTGGGCTCGATCATCGCCTTTGCCATCATCACTGAGACGGTGTTTCAGTGGCCGGGCGTGGGGCTTCTCTTCATCAACGCGATCCAGTTCGTAGATATCCCGGTGATGGCCGCGTATCTGATGATGATTTCAGTGATGTTTGTGGGCATCAACCTGATCGTCGACATGCTGTATTTCGCGATTGATC
>ERZ1740070.2139-NODE-2139-length-11589-cov-3.547338_pt1 | contig 11589 bp, 10 predicted proteins | sample MGYA00581734_ERZ1740070 | MGnify/ENA primary metagenome ERZ1740070 (study PRJEB43018, sample SAMN04849744) | marine metagenome | isolation source: floating plastic debris | place: Pacific Ocean | collected 2008-09-01 | study: EMG produced TPA metagenomics... | reverse complement strand
GGATCGGGGCGTTCACCGTTGTGGGCGGTGTGTTCATCTGGCGGGGGAGTGCAACCTGGCTGCTGTTTACTGCTGTCGTCGGCGGGCTGACGGATGTGGGGTATTTCGTGTTCATGGACCTGGGCGGCTATGTCGGCTTTTTCCCCGGCACGGTGATGACCATCGTTTCGGCCAGCGCCATCGTGCTGAGTGCGGCGGCCCATTTCGGCGGCGCACCCGCGCCGCGTGACGCTGTGACGTAACAGCTCGGGGGCGCGGATGCCGCCCCCGTTTCAACCACAAGAGACTGACAACTGCACCAGAACGGGAGCGTTTTGATGAAGGTCATGTATACGACAATTCTGTGCGGCGCGCTGATGGTGCTGCCGGTGATCGCGGCAGCACAGGACGCCACCCAACCACCCACCACATCGCAGGAACAGGGGCTGAACTATCGCAACACGGTCCCACGGGATTTCGAGACGATCATCATCGCACAGACTGAGGCAGACCGGGCCCGCGCGGCGCAGATCATCGAGATTTACGAGGTGCTGGAAACCGCACCAACGGCGGAGAACATGGCCCGCTACATCTCGGAGCGTTACATCCAGCACAACACCGTCATTCCGAATGGACCGGTGCCACTGGCGATGATGTTCTCGTCCTCCGTTGCGCAATACCCGGTGGCGATTGACGTCCACAAGGTCATGGTCTCGGGCGATTGGGCCATGGCGCATGTCAATTTTCGCAACCTGAGCAACGACGATCCCAACGATCTGGGGACGGCAGCTGTGGATATTTACCTCTATGATGCCGACGGGATGGTGGCCGAGCACTGGGACGTGCTTCAGGTCGTGCCGACGCATTCGGCCAACCCAAACGGCATGTTCCTGAAACTGTTCGAGGCGGAGTGAGGCGATGACACCCCTTCGTGTTCTCTTGATTTCGGGGCTTGCCGGAACCGCAGCGATGGCGGACGTGCCGCCGCCCCCGGCTGCCGATCTGGCCACACCCTACTATGACCGCCAGCGGATCGATGTCAGCAACCTGCGCGACTTCTTTGACGGGTTGCTGATCGCGGATATCATGATCCACGGCGATGCGATGTTTGATGCGCAGACCAAGTGGCTGCTGACGCTGTACCAGATGATAGAGGTGGGCAGCGGTCACAATCAGGCCCGCGCCGCCCGGCAGCTGGAGGCGATGGGCCTGTCGCATGACGATATCCGCGCGGTCTGGGCGCCGGGCTATGTGGCGTCCATCGACGATCCGCCCAGGCGCGCGGCGTTCGCCTTCGTCACCGCGGCGTCGACCAACCCGGCGCGGGTGACGGCGGACACCCACGCGATGCTGCGCACGCATTTCATTGACCGTCAGATCGCCGAGCTGATCGAGCTGGTGGCGATCAATGCGGCGATGGCCAAGCGGGACCTGACCCTGCCGGTTGCGACGGACGCGGCCACTGTGGCGTGGGCGGACGAACATCTGGGCCCGGTGGGCTGGACCGTCGGCCTGAACGCCGCCACGGACCCCGCCGAACAGCAGGCCACCCTGTTGATCGGGGACGCGCTGGACACCGCGCGGGCCGAGATCATCGCGGACTGGCAGCCGGGTGATCTGGCCGCCATGGGCCCGCAATTCGCCTCTGACTCGGTGAACCATGTCACGGGCTACGGCATATCGCCCGTCACCTTTGACGGGGATCAGGATGGCGTCGAAGAACCGTTCGATTTCTACCCCAGCCAGTACCTGCTGTGGGAGGACCCGGAGGCCAACGCCGCCAACCTGCCGGCCGCGGGCACGCCGCCCTTTGACGTCGCGGCCTATGACTATGCGTTCTACACCCCGTCGCCGGTGCCCGACACGACCTATCCGCCAAGCGACCGGAACACCTTCGACACCGAGTGGACGCGAGAAAGCTCCATCGGGACGATTGCCATTGATGGATATTTCTCCGGATCGGACCGGGCGATCGGGCTGGACCTGAAATGGGAGATGTTCTTTGTCTACCAGCTGGCCAGCGGGTGCGGCCACTGTCAGGTGCATGGCGGCTACGGCATCTACAATGCCGCCAAGGAGGACTATCCGCATGACCGCATCCCCGCCGATGTGGAGGCCGCGCTGATCACGCGCATTCAGGCGCTAATGGATTTCGAACGCTCTGACCTGTTCACGCCCGCCGAACTGGCCGCCTACCGCTTTGCCCGCGATGCGGGCCCACTGCCGTCGCGCACCACTGCGGCGCATATCGAGGCGCTGCGCCGCCACTATTCGGACCGGGAGATCCAGGAGATCCTGTCGCTGATCGTGACGGCGGGCTGGCTCGCCTCGGCGATGCAGTCGCAGCTGACGGTGACCGACCGGCTGAGCATGGCGTGGGCGCAGCGCCACCTTACGCCCGTGGGCTGGCGGCCCGGCCCGCATTTCGGTCTGCCCAACGAACAGCGGCGCTGGCACATGACGGAGGTCGTGGATTACGGCATGGCGGCGCTGAATTCCGGCAACGTCATCGACGGCAGTGCCGAATGGCTGGATGCGGATGTGCCGCTGGGTGTGGATGCGGATGGCGACGGGGTTTCGGACGGGTTTGATGGGTTTCCCGACGATCCCACCCGGTGGGAAGACACCGACCGCGACGGGATCGAGGACGCGAGGGACGACGATATCGACGGCGACGGCATCGCCAACGTGGACGAGGTCGCGGGCGGCACGTTCCCCTACAAGGCGGATTCCGACGGCGATGGCGTCATCGACCCGGTAGAGGTCGAGGCGGGCACCGACCCGGTTGACCCGCGCAGCCTGTGAGGATGCGCCGCCCCTTTGTCCTGCTGGTGCTGATCGTGGTGGCCGCCTGCGCGGAGCGGGGCACGCTTGGCTTTGCTCCCGACGCGGCAGGCACCGGTGCCGTGCGCGACATCTGGACGGTCAATTTCCGCAGCGACCTGCCGCCGAACAACCGCGCCGCGCCGCCACGGCCCGACACCGAGCGCTATCAGAGGCTGAGCGTGTCGATCCCGCCGACGCACCAGCCCGGGCAGATCGAATGGCCCGATGGCCCGCCGGATGTGGCGACGGATTTCGTCACGGTGGGGCAGGCCGGTTTCGACACGCCGGGCCGCTTTGCCCGCGCCGTGGCGCAGGCGGACGGGTCGGGGCAGGGCGAGACGTTGCTGTTCGTGCACGGCTACAACACGCGCCACGCCGAGGCGGTCTACCAGATGGCGCAGATTGCCGAGGACTTTGCCTTTCCCATCCCGACGGTGCTGTTTTCCTGGCCCTCGGCGGGGGTGACGGCGGGCTATGTCTATGACCGCGACAGCGCGCTGATCTCGCGCGATCTGCTGGAGCAGACGATTATCGAACTGTCGCAGGGATCGAACCGCAAGGTGGTGCTGATGGGGCATTCCATGGGCAGCCAGCTGGTGATGGAGACCTTGCGCCAGATCGCGCTGAAACGGTCGCTGGACCTCACGGCCCATGTTGGCGGCGTGGTGCTGATGGCGCCGGACATCGACGGGAAGCTGTTCCGTTCGCAGGTGGGCAGCATCCCGACGCTGCCCGATCCGTTCATCCTGGTGGTGGCGGAACAGGACCGGGCCTTGCGCATCTCGTCGCTGCTGACCGGGCTGCGGCCCCGGCTGGGCGCGCAGACCGACCGGTCGGTGGTGGGGGATCTGCCGATCACGGTGATCGATGTCAGTGACCTGTCGACGGGCACGGAGTTCGAGCACAAGATCGCCACCACCTCTCCGGCGGCGATCTCGATCCTGCGCAAACTGACCGAGGAAAGCCCGCCGGGCGAGGCCAATCTGGCGGAACTGGTCGTGCTGTCGGATTTTGCCAACTAGTCGTCGCGGCCCGGCTCATTCGGATTGCTGGAGAACAGCGCGATCTTGTTGCCCTGCGGATCACGCAGATACCCCACGTAGAAGCGCGGGCCATAGTTGGCGCGAAAGCCCGGCGGCCCCGCGTCCGTGCCACCGGCGGCGAGGGCGGCGGCGTGCAGGTCGCGCACCTGCTGTTGGCCGGGCACCTCGAATGCGGTCATCGTGCCGTTGCCCGCCGATGCGGGCCGCCCGTCATGAGGCGGTTTGACGTAGAAATCCGGCAGCACCGGCGACTGTCCGGGCGGCACGGGCAGGACATAGCTCAGGCCCTCCGGCCCTTCCTCCAGCCCGTAGCCGAGGGCGGGCAGGAAGGCGGAATAAAACCGCTTGGCCCGCGGGATGTCGTCGGCTCCGACTGCGACATAGGAAATCATGTGGCGCTGCTTTCGGTTGCTGCCTGTCGTTTTACGTCAAGACCGGGGCCGGCTCAACGCGCGCCTTGAGGTCAGCGGAGCACCTTGTGCGACCGCAGCCGGTCCCTGGCAAAGTCGATGAAGGCGCGGACCTTGGCGGGGGCGCGGCGGCCTTCGACATGGACCAGATGGATGGGCAGCGGCTCTGGCGCGTGATCGTGCAGCACCTCTTGCAAGGTGCCGTCCCCAAGGTCAGGGCCCACCTGATAGGACAGCACCCGCACCAGCCCCCAGCCGCGGCGCGCCACGTCGATGGCGGCGGCGACGCTGCTGACGCGCAGGCGGGGCGTGACGCGCACTGTCGTCTGCCGCGCATCGCCAAAGCGCCATTCCGCCGCCGGGCTGACCGGGGCGGCCGCCACGATCTGGTGCGCCGCCAGATCGGCGGGCGGCTGCGGGATGCCGTGCCGGTGCAGATAGTCTGGCGCGGCGCAGACGATGCGGCGTACCTGTCCCACGCGCACCGCCGACAGGCCCGAGGCGGGCAGGGGGCCGATGCGCACGGCGACGTCGAACCCTTCTTCGACCATGTTGACGACGCGGTTGACCATCAGCACATCGCTGCTGACCCCGGGGTAGGTGTCCAGAAAATCGGTCAGGATCGGGGCGACGTAGATGCGCCCGAACTCGGTCGAGCAGGTGATGCGCAACTGCCCCACCGGGGTCAGTGCGGCCCCCGTGGCGGCGTCATCCGCGGCCTGTAGCTGCGCCAGCACGTGGCGCGCATCCTCGAGATAGGCCCGTCCCACATCCGTGAGCCGCACCCGCCGCGTCGTCCGGGTAAAGAGCCGTGCGCCCAGCCGATCCTCCAACGCGTTGACGCCGCGCGTGGCCGACGGTGCGCTCAGACCCATGGCGCGCGCGCCTGCTGCAAAGCTTTCGGCTTCGGCGACGGCGATAAAGACTTCGAGGCTTTGCAGGCGGTCCATGGGCTTCTCGATTATAACCGTTTGGCGAAAGAATGACTTTCTGGATGAGTATATTCATTTGCTGGGCGGCACAATTTAAATTGACATCACGCCGTGCCTGAACGCGGCACCCCAACCGACGCCATGCCGAATTTGCCCGAAAGGACCCAAGCCATGACCACCCCCGTCAAACTCTACCGCAACCCGAAATCCGGCCACTGCCACCGTGTCGAGCTGATGCTGTCGCTGCTGGATGTGCCCTATGAAACCATCGACCTCGATATGGGGAACGGCGCGCACAAGGCGCCCGAATACCTCCGGATCAGCCCGCTGGGTCAGGTTCCCGCCATCGATGATAGCGGCATCACCCTGTCGGATTCGAACGGCATCCTGATCTATCTGGTGAACCGCTACGGCGATGCGCCCGACTGGACCGGCCGCACCCCGGTCGAACAGGCGGAGAGCCAGCGCTGGCTGTCCGTCGCCGCGGGCGAGATCGCATCGGGCCCGGCTGCGGCGCGGCTGGTCACGGTATTCGGCGCGGGCCTCGATCACGCAGCGGCCAAGGCCAAGGCGCATGGGCTGTTTCAGGTGATGGACGCCGTTCTGGCCGACCGGACCTTCCTCGTGGGTGAGCGTCTGACCATCGCGGATGTGGCCGGCTACAGCTATATCGCGCACGCGCCCGAGGGTGGCGTCAGCCTCGCGCCATACCCCACCATCCGCGACTCGCTGGCCAGGATCGCGGCGCCGCCGCACTTCGACGCCATGGCTAAATCCCCGCTCCCGACCGCAGCCTGCCCTGACCCGGTGCCGCCCGCGCATTGCCCCGTGCGGCCCATCTTGCACCTTCAGCCAAAAGGACGGACCGATGTTGGACACAGACAATCCCTTTCACACAGGTGAACTGACCGCGCAGGCGCGTGCGGGCAAGAGTGATGTGCCCGACTGGGCCGCCGGGTTCATCCGCCCGTTCATGCCGGAGCAGCACCGCGACTTCTTTGTGCAGCTGCCGTTTCTGGTGCTGGCCGGGGCGGACGGGCAGGGGCGGCACTGGGTCACGCTGGTCGATGGGCCCGACGGTTTTGTCACCTCGCCCGACGCCACCACGCTGGCGCTGAGCAGTGCGGCGGACGCGCAGGACCCGCTGGCCGACAGGTTCGCCACCGGCGGGGATGTGGGCCTGCTGGGGATCGAACTGGCCACGCGCCGCCGCAACCGGATGAGCGGGCATATGCGCCGCAGCGGCGCGGGCTTTGTCATCGATGTGCGCCAGAGCTTTGGCAATTGTCCGCAATATATTCACGAGCGCAGCTGGCGGCGCGCGCCTGCCGGTGATCCGGAGCCTGCGCGCCGGTCCGACAGGCTGTCGGCTGACCAGATCGCCCGGATCGGCGCGGCGGACACGCTGTTTGTCGGCACGGGGCATCGCGGCGCGGCGCATCACGCCTCCAACGGGTTCGACGCCTCGCATCGCGGGGGCGCGCCGGGATTTGTCCGTGTGGTGGGGCCGAACCGGCTGCGCATTCCGGACTATGCCGGCAACAACTTTTTCAACACGATCGGCAACCTGCTGGAAAACCCGGCCATCGGCCTTGTGTTCGTCGATTTCGAGAGCGGCGGGCTGTTGCATCTGACATGCCGCGCGACGGTGGACTGGGACGCGCAGGACAGCCACGACCCGGCGGCGATGCGCATGATCGACGTCACGGTCGATGCGGTCGTGGACCGGCCCGCGGCGCTGTCCCTGCGTTGGTCCAGAGACGATGCGGAGCTGCAGGAGTTGAGTGTCACGGACAAGGTGGTGGAGGCGGACGGCATCGCGTCCTTTTACCTCGCCGCAGTGGATGGCAGCGCATTGCCGCCCTTCGAGGCGGGGCAGCACCTGCCGGTCGAGCTGGACATTCCCGGCCAGGCCGGGCCGACGCGGCGGAGCTATTCGCTGTCGGGTGCGCCGAGCGGGGGCACCTACCGGCTGACGGTCAAGCGTGAGGCGCAGGGGCTGGCGTCGCGGCATCTGCACGACGCGGTGCAGGTGGGCGACCGCAGCCGCGCGCGCCGTCCGTCCGGCGACTTTGTCATCCCGTGCAGCGATTGCCCGCTGGTGCTGGTCAGCGCGGGGGTCGGGGTGACGCCGGTGCTGTCGATGCTGCACGATGTGGCGGCGCGGCCCCGCACGCAGCCTGTGTGGTTCGTGCACGGCGCGCGCGATGGTGCGCATCATGCGTTGGGCGCTGAGGTGACCGCGCTGGTCGCACGGCTGGCGTATGTGTCTACGCGTGTCCTGAATTCCCGACCGAGACGGCAAGATGATCAGGCGACGGGGCGGGTGACAGCGCAGACCCTGCTGGCGCTGGAGGCAGGCGCGGACGCGCATTACATGCTTTGCGGTCCGGCGCAGTTTCTGGCGGACATACGCAGCGGTCTGGTGGCGGCAGGCGTGCCCGATCCGCATATCCACTTCGAGACGTTCGGCCCGGCGGGCTAGGCCTTGGCCGCGCGCACCGCCTGCGCCATGGCGCCCATCAGCTGGGCAAAGTCGTTGCCGGGTGTGACGAGGTCGGACCCTTCACCCAGCCGCTGGCGGGCCAGCGCGCCGTCGCTGCAAAAGATGCCCGTGGCAACGCCCGCCGCCCTGGCCCGGCCAAGGATGTGGGCGATGGCGCGGGCGGTGGCGCTGTCGGCATGGGTTTCCGCGCCCGGACATTCATCCAGATCCAGCGCCAGATCGTTCGGCCCGACATAGATCATGTCGACCCCGGGCACGGACAGGATGTCGTCGATGTTTTCCAGCGCCTGCGCGGTTTCGATCATCGGTATCACGAGGATTTCGTCATTCGCCGCGTCAAAATAGTCCGCCCCGCCATAGAGCTTGCCCCGCGCGGGCCCAAAGGAACGATGGCCCAAAGGTGGATAGCGGCACGCAGCGACAAGCTGTTCGGTCTGTGCGCGGGTCGAGATCATCGGGCAGATCACCCCATACGCGCCTGCATCCAGCAGGTGCATGATCCCCGCTGCCGCGTCGGATGGCGCGCGCACCAGCGGCACGGCGGGCGTGGCCGAAATGGCCTGCAACATGCCTATCGCCGTCTCGACCCCGATCATGCCATGCTGCAGATCGACCGTGACCGCGTCAAAGCCCTGATGCCCCGCCCCTTCGGCCAGATAGCCCGACGGGATGGACAGCCACGCGTTGGTGATGGGCGCACCCTGCGCCAGCAGGGCCTTTAGGGTGTTGGGTCTCATCGCGGCCTCCAGTGCATGCTGAATGCGTATTCATTATCGTAGAATGCGTATTCATACCCTCCTATAGTCGGCAGAATAAATTGTCGCAATGGGAGGAAAACATGCGCAAACGGACATTCTTGGCCAGCGCGGCCATGGCTGCAACGCTGGCACTGGCGCCGATCGCAACACTCGCCGACGGGCATCTGGCAGACTACAACCTGCTGCCCGGCAAACCGTTCGATGGCACAAAGCTGAACATTCTGAGCGTTGTGACACCGCAATTCGACGGGCTGATGCTGCGCGATGACGAATTCACCGAACTGACCGGGATCGAGACGGAGTGGACGTTCATCCCCTTTGGGTCGCTGCAGGAAAAGATCAACGCCGAAGGGATCGCCGCCAACGGCACCTTTGACGTGGTCAACTACCTTGACAGCTGGGGGCCGCCCAACGCGCATTGGCTGAAACGGATCGACGAGCTGATGGCGCGCGACGGGATCAGCATGGACCGCTATCCGGCGGCTTTTGCCCGGTCGGCGCAGTTTCAGGGCGAAACGCTGGGCTTTCCGCTGCGCGCGCACCCGCAGCTGATGTTCTACCGCAAGGACCTGATCGCGGAGCCGCCCACCTCGTGGGAGGAAATCATCGAGGTCGGCAAGGCGCTGAAAGAGAGCAATCCCGACATCGCGCCGCTTGCGCTTTACTATAACAATGACGGCAACCGGCAGAACCTGTTCATCTGGATCAACTTCCTGTGGGCGGCGGGTGCCGACATCTTCAACGAAGACGGCAGTGCCGCGTGGGCGTCCGAGGCCGGTCTTCAGGCGACCAAGGATTACGTCGAGCTGCACACCGTGCACGGCGTGACCGACCCCAACAGCGTGGCGTTTAACGAACAGGATGCGCGCCAGTCCTTCATGCAGGGGAATTCGGCGATGATGACGGTGTGGTGGTGGGCCTATTCCGGCTTCCATAACCCGGACGCGAGCACTTTGACCAAAGAGCAAGTCGGCTTTACGGGCATGCCCTCTTACGAAGGCACAACCAAGACCTATGCGATCTCTATGCCGTTCTCGATCTCGGAATATTCGCAGAATCAGGATGCGGCCTGGGAATTCCTGAAATGGCTGTCGAACCCGGAGATGGACAAGGCCAACGCGATCGAACGTGAGGTTGGCGGCAAGTCCATCGTCAACAACGTGGTCACCCATATCTCGTCCCTGCAGGACGCGGATGTGAACGCGGCCAATGACGGGATCCAGAACGCCGCATGGGCCAGCCTGGAGCAGTCCGACATCATGCCGCAAATCGCCGAATGGCCCGAGATCGGCGACATCCTTTCGGCCGCCATTGCCGAAGCGGCATCGGGCGGTGACGTCGAGGCGCTGATGACCGAAGCGGCGGAACGCGCCGACAAGGTGCTGCGCCGCGCGGGCGTGTTGCAGTAAGGCTGCAACCGGTTGCAACGCTTGGGGCGCGGCAGCGTTCGCGCCCCAGACACCCAACGATTGGCCGCGGGCCACAAGGGGAAGCGGACCCATGCGCGACAACACTCTGAAATACCTGCTGGTCATGCCTGCCGTGCTGGTCGTGTTCGCGACCGCCATCTGGCCCCTGATCGAGGCGGCGCGGCTGTCGTTTACCGTGGGGCGGTTGAACCGGCCCGGATCGCTGGACCAGTATCTGGGGTGGGAAAACTACACGTGGGCGTTTTTTGAGGAACCCGCGTTCTGGAATTCGGTCTGGGTGACGGGTGTTTATACGTTGCTCACCGTGGGACTGACGACGGTCTGCGCGCTGGGGCTGGCGCTGTTGCTGGCACCGGGCGGGCGGTTGCGCAGTTCGGCGCAGACGCTGCTGATCCTGCCCTTTGCCATGAGCCCGGCGCTGATCGGTGTGTCGTTCCGGTTCATGTTCAACCCGGAGTTCGGGCTGTTCGATGCATTCTTTGGCGTGATGATCCCACCCTTGGCGGATGTCAGCTGGCTCGCCGATCCGAACCTCGCCTTTGCCGTGGTGGTGATGGCGGATGTGTGGGGCTGGATTCCGTTCCTGACGCTGGTGCTGATCGGTGGGCTGGCGAGCGTGCCGCGCGACACGATCGAGGCGGCACAGGTGGACGGGGCCAGCGGCTGGCGCGTGTTCAAGGACGTGACCCTGCCGCAACTGGCACCGGTGCTGGCGGTGGTGATCATCCTCAAGTCGATCTTCTGCCTCAAGACGTTCGATCAGGTGTTCATGCTGACCAATGGCGGGCCGGGCACCGCGACGCAGACGCTCAGCCACTACATCTATTTCAACGGCATGAAGTACGGGCAGATCGGGTATTCCGCGTCCGTGGCGTGGCTGATGGTCATCCCGATGATCTTTCTCACCTATGCCTATGCCAAATTCGTGTTTCGGAAGGCCTGAGCGATGACCGGCAGACAGAAAAAGCAACTCTGGCATGCGCTGCACACCGCGCTGATCCTGATCGCGATGTTCGTGATGCTGGTGCCGATCCTGTGGATCTTTCTCGCGGCGTTCAAAAGCCATGTGGATGTGTACCAGCTCAAGCTGTTCTTTACCCCCACGCTGGAGAATTTCGGTGTCGTGTTCGATGACCCGTACCGGCTGGGTGAAAAGCTGTTCAATTCCACTATCGTGGCGTTCTTTACAGTGCTGTTCGCGATCCCGATCGCGACGCTGGCGGCCTATTCGTTCAGCCGGTTCAGCCTGCGGGGCGAGACGCTGATGCTGGTCACGATCCTTGCCGCGCAGTTTGTGCCGGCGGTGGTGATCATCCTGCCGTTCTTCGTGATGTTCCGCGATATCGGCCTGCTGGACACGCGGGTGGGGCTGATATTGGTGAACCTCGCCATTGTGATGCCGTTCGCGATCTGGATGATCAAAGGGTTTATCGACGGCATTCCCATGGACACCGAAGAGGCGGCGATGGTCGACGGCTCGTCCCGCCTGCAGGTGATCCGCAATATCGTGCTGCCAATGGCGGCGCCGGGGCTGCTGACCAGCGCCATATTCTGTTTCATCATCGCGTGGAATGAGTTCCTGTTCGCGCTGATCCTGACCAACAAGGAGGCGGTGACGCTGCCCATTGGTCTCGCGCTCTTCAAGGGTGAAGAGGGGGACCTGTGGAACCTGCTGGCAGCCGCGGGGATTATCATCATGGCGCCG
>ERZ1740070.2138-NODE-2138-length-11603-cov-10.162799_pt1 | contig 11603 bp, 10 predicted proteins | sample MGYA00581734_ERZ1740070 | MGnify/ENA primary metagenome ERZ1740070 (study PRJEB43018, sample SAMN04849744) | marine metagenome | isolation source: floating plastic debris | place: Pacific Ocean | collected 2008-09-01 | study: EMG produced TPA metagenomics... | reverse complement strand
CAATTAAGACTCCCCAGCATCAATTCAGATAATGATCAATTTTGTGAAAATACTCTATTAAGGCGAGGGGATTGCCTCTGATGCTCTATAAGTGTACGTATGCAACTGACCAAGCCTTGATATATCTGTGCGTAATGCAGGGTAAACAATTTTGTTTGCTGAACGCTGGCTAGTGGACAGTGTTCTGTGTCAAAGGGACCTGTGGCCACCCCTGTAATAATCTAATTTGATGGAGTGCCATCATGATTTTTGTTTCTTCTTTTGTAGGCTCAAGACAGAGTACAAATCGAATTTGATCATCAAGAATTATATCAATTTTTCAATCAGTTGGACACAATACAAACTCAATTAGATAGTTTGAGTTAGTTTGTTCTGACTTGGAGCCATCTTGAAACACTATCTTCACAGATTTCGTCCTCCGTTAAGCTAGTCACTAGCTCTCAAGTTACTGGCTTTTTAAGTCTATTCACTGTGCGCTCCTGTTTACACGTAGTGAAATATGATGTGCCTTTTGAATTAAGAAGTCGCCTACCCGATAGCCTTTTTGAGTATGACTTTGCAATTGGACCTTGTTTTTATAGAGACAGATATACTATAATCACACACGTTGATGTGTGTGGATAGTTAGTGGTGCTTACTGTGTAATATTATCTATATTTTTGACAGCTGCGGTCCATCCGCAGGTCATCATGCTTATAACACTATATCTCTACTACTTCAGCAGATACTCTGGGATACTATATCCTCCTCACATGATGATTTATATACTTTGAGGTGATTTGTCATACACATGTCCACACTGTCAATCATGATTTCTACTGCAGCTGCTTCAGAACATAAAAAAAAGTGGTTGTTTATGGGAAAATGCTTTTCTGTATGAAATCAACGTGTAATAGTAAATTATTACTTTCTTTACCCACTGCTAGGAAATAAATCTCAAAATTGAGTCATGGTAGTTTATACAAATTGGCTTGTTTGTTGTCTTCTGTGTATTCATGACATCTGTCAAATGGCTTCATGACTTCCCTTGGTCATAAAAAAGGAAGGGCTTTGAAAATTTTATGGGAATATTTTACAACGATATTCCAGCACCACCAACAGTGTGTCCAGCTTCTTGATGAGATCAACAGGTTGGCCACGCCAAGTAGATGTGATCACAGCTGAAACAAACTAAACAAAACCAGCACCACAACAGAAATTATAATAATATTGATAGTTACAAATCCTACGGGTTGTGTATGATGGGGGTACTCTCCCTTCCACTTCCTGTTGAGAAAATCAGGCAGAATTATGTATTTATATTTCTCACATTATATTTAAGAACAATTGTTGTAACAAGCTTTGTAAGTAAGCCCAATGGAAAACTTAACAATGAATGACCAATATGAAAATAAACGGAATCTATAAAAAATGCTTGATCAAAATATCATGAAAATCCGCATCAAACTGCAGCTACTCAATTTCAGAAATAAAATGTCGCCAAGGCCTCCGCCTTAGTAAGAATGTCGGTACATGACAAGTTGCTGCATGTGACCAGTATAATTCTTGGAAGAGAAACTTGTTCACCATTGCTCCATAAAAAAGTAAAAGGTATTTAAAAAATCTCATAGGATGTCCTGTGGATATAAGAGGGTTGATTGTAATGCGACCACTGCTTTGCATGGAAATGTTGAGCAATATCCATTCATAATTCATACCAGGCAGCAAAAATTCATCCAAACAAACATTCAGCTCATAGTGAAAAAAATTATCAATCAGCGAAAAATGTAAAAAACAAAAGTGGAATTTGGAAGCAACATGATTTGTATGTAAGATATAATCTGTTATCAAATCTATGTGAAGCATTACTATTTACAGTATTTACAGAAAAAGATTAATTAAAGATTAAAAATAGTGGATTTAGTATGTATTTCACTTTATCCCTCAAAAGTGGGACCAATTGTAGGCTAGCCAACAAGCACATGATATATTATCCATCGCAATGGTGATCATTAGCCGGAGGAAGCTAGGTGACCATTCAGGTGTAGTTGTGGTGTACGTGTAGGTTTTGTACAAGCAGCCCTTGGGTGATATGATATAACAACAAAGGGTAGTATATAAGTAAGTAGTACAAAGTATCTGATGAGACCATCATGAATCTTTTGAGCAATTTGGCAAAAAAACTATCACAGCATGGATCAGATCACATGGGAGTGATCGTATCGTGTGCGTCCATTTCCTCTCCTCCTGCCATATGTTTATATATTTAGCACAGATGAGACTAGAATAGTAACAGTAATAGTTCTGCTCACAGGTCATAATTATCTGTGACTCGGTTGAAGGAGGTGTGACGCATTCTTTTGGATAGCTCATTCTTTTCTTGGTCCATAGTTTCCCAGCAAACTACTATAGGAATGATGTGTACTTCGCGACGCCACAGAGGTGGAGTATTATAGCCATAGAAGTCTCACACATAGACCTTCTTTTGTCTCTGTAGCGTGGCTTCTCCCATACCTTCACCCACTATATTATGGTTTGCGTGAAGGTTGTTGGTATAATGTACCTGCTGTAGGTTACTTGGTTTTGTAGTTGGCGGTAACTGATAGTCACTACAGTTTTGTGATTTTAGTGTATCAGTGTCTTTATGTTTGTTGAGCTGTTGATCAAGATACTGTGTGTTGCTGGAATATCTCTTTTTGCCAAATAGCACACCAAGTATGAAAGCAACCGCAGCCAGGACAACCGCAAACAATACCAATCCTATAATCAGTGCAGTAGGTGCCTTCTCTTTTTCACCTGTAACCTTTCCAGTCTCTAAAAAATCAAATCACAGCTATGAAGGTAGAGCATTCTTTTGCATAATACATATACCGCTACACAAAATATACATGTACACTTACACTATCTCTCTACTTCTGCCTAATAGTGATCGGCCAAAAGAGGTCATGAGGGCACTGGGTACATTAATTGTGTTCAAATTAAAAGCACTCCCTGCGTCTTTCACCTTAAAAACATAACACCTTATTTATCACTTGCAATCTCGCAACACAAACGTGCTATACACCTTTCATTGAATAAAAAAAGAACACAGACAACCCCTAGTACTATGTTTACAACCCAACAGCATTGCTGAAATTCCAGTACTATCGTAAAACAAACACTTACCACCAACATTAGGAGCCTGAGTAGCTGTGAGTTCATTGCTGCTCTCAGTTGAAACACTTGATCTCACATTTGATGGATTTGTTGTATCTGCAATAAATAAGAAAGAACCAATGTAACAAACTATGATAGTAAGAATCAAAATCATATCTGAGGAATGGGAGTCGATACATGGATATGGGTGGAACGGATTTATCAGAGCTGCCACTAGGTCCACGAAGTATTACGACATATGGTTTAACGCTGTTAAGTTATTCATAATGTATGAAAGGGGAGAGGGAGAATGGAGAAACACAGTTAAATATGAAGTCAAGTCATTAGAAAACAATTCAACACATTGTTTATCAAAACTAAGTTAACTCAATTCTTTGTTGTTCACACATCAAACAGTAAGCCAACACTTCATATCAAAATTTCAAACTCGCCAACTCTCAACTTTGAACTGACCCTGTTTTGCATGCACTTTGTAAAGAAATCCAACGACAAGAGTTGTTGCTATAGAAAAAACAAACAATAGCACGCTCAATGTAGTGTAACATATCAAGATGTGATAAAAACGAGTGTGTGATTTTATCAGGCTTGTGGAGTCACATATCTCTCGAGTCATAGATTATCACCAGAATGAAGACAAGAGCTGCCAATCTTTATCTCTGACAGTTAAATACAAAGTGAAGAGCGTATGATGCCTGAAGATAACTTACATTGTGTAGGTATGTAGCAGGAGCTGTGTGTGCCTCTCTCTATGTCTGAAGTTCTAAAAAAAGAATAAGATTGATGTTCAGAAAATTGCTATTAATTTTCTAGTTAATAATAAACACTCATCAATCACCCATCAAATTTCCGCTACAGCCAGAGTGATGATTTACCTAATTTACCACTTAATTACACACTTACAGACTCTATCTATGTAGTAATGAGCTGTAGAGTTTTTTGTTACACAGGCAGGGTCACAAGACTTGAGCCAGTAATTGGGGAACAAGTGGCCTGTTTGGTGAGAAACTGGTCTGTATTAGGGCTGAGAACAGCTAATATAGCTTACTTGTCATTAGCTTCGTGGGATGTTGAGACGCATCTGTCTAGAGAGGCGCTCCAGCCGCAGTAAGGATCACGCAGAGCGATACAGTCCTGACAGCTAGTGTATCTGTGACATTTCTCTAATGCGACTCGCTTCACATCAGCATAAGTACTGAGTATGAGATGCTTCTTTCCCCACTCATCAGTCATCATCTTTAGCTCCTCGATAGACTGCTCGAATATCTGTCTCTCCTCCACGATGTGATATCTCTCCTTGTTCTCACCACTGGCTGTATATTTCACAAGCTTCAGTAGGCGGCCATCATCTATAACACACAGGCAAATCATCAGAATTTGTTACGCAGTACCTATAGTACAAATCTAGATTAGTGAAAATGTACACATTCAGACTATGAAATCGAATTAGGTTGAGCCCGGAATGTACAATCGCCGATAGGAGATTACACTTTTAAATCCAAATCACATATCACTAAGCCTCTATTCACAACAAAGATATTCACCTTCGATTTCATGTTAAAATATCACAACAAAAACGCTTGTATGGTTTGCCTGCATGGTTTGACAACAGTTATTACAAGTATCTGAAAAGCTTGTAGGCACCACATCAGCATTGAACTTAATACTAGTTGAACAACATAAAGAGGCTGGTTGAAGTGAGAGGTTAGCTCTAGTAATCTAGGTGTCAATGATGGGTTTGGATAAATAAAACTCCATCATCTGAACAGTGTGTACATCTTGTATATTATGGTGCTTGTAGTAACGTACAAGAACTGCAGTTAAACGATTGACAATGAGTGTCAGTGACAGTAGGCAGGATTATAACACTTGATCTGTGGGAATTCTGATACAAGGCCAGCTGCTATCGTTCAGTTTTGTGTCCTATCTGTGGTTCAGTATGATTGTAAACTATAATTATCTGATGCTTACCTGTGGCTACAAAGATAACGTCGTATTTCTTGCCATCAGCAGCTTCTACTTGCCAGTCTACCACCATTCTTGTCATCTTAATACTGCCAAACAGAAAACAAGCACATATGAGATCATTTTATAGCAACAGGTGTGTGTAAATCTTACATAAACACGTAACAGATGAAAATTTTTTTCCATATCAGATTACTTCATCAATTTGGAGTAAAAAAGTACAATGCTATAAAAAGTTCATCCAAAACCGACTATACTTGTTTTTCTAAGCAGGAGACACAATTATGATTAATCCTGTTGACATACCCTTCCATGAAGAACATTACATCATTGTCGATAGCTCTCACGGGCTTTGCAAGTCTATGAAGCTTTCTTATATCTTTCTCTGCCTGGGTCATATTGCGACTGTTTGCCACACACTGCAAAAAACAGGAGAAGAAACAATAGGTTACATTGTTATTATGAAAATTCCAAACACCTGAATTGCCTAGATAATAACAATCCACAACGGAGACAAACAAAGTTTTACATGACCATTTTGAAGGTGGCTATCCGAGCTATGTCACTGTATCCAATCATTGCGCTGTCGTAACCTAGTATTATCTCTGAAATATTACTCAGAGAAACGTAACACTCTGCTCTTAGCATTATCATAGTATGATATGTACATGGTAAACAGACCGACTGATTATGGCTGAGCTCTATCAGCCAGCTAACAGGTGTAATACATCAAGTGTCCGCTATCCGACATTTCTACAGAACACTGAGCTAGTGAAAATGGACTCTTATACGCTATCTTTATATTAACTTCCTTTCTTTATACAGAGATATCGCCACAAAAACACAACACATTCTTTACTTTTTGACCATGTTCTCTACTTTTTTACTCTGGCCATTTTCTCAAGTTGAACTTTGGTAAGTAAGCTTGAGATTGAAGTACTACTCTTGTATGTTTGCTCAGGTGATTTTAAATCAGTGTTATCTTAATCATTGATTCAACAACAAAACCAACACCGGCACAAAACAGCATGATTTTTATTACAAGCAGCTCAATGTTGACAGAAATAACTTGTTATTGAAATGAGGGTATAAGAAACTCACAGATTTTACTGGGAGTCTTTTTTGATAAAAGAGAAGTAAGCGCATTTCCCTACGATGAGTAAGGTGCTATACTTAGTTAACCTCACGCAGGGGAGAGAAAACTTGTTTATTTTGGAATAAACACCTACAAATCTGAGAGAAATCAAATATTTGTGACCCAGGTACGGTTTTTTAAGCACAATTGAAATGTAAAGTGTGGGCATTAATTGAGAGCTTTACATAAATGGCCGTGAGCCTCATAGAGTATAACTAACCTTAGTAGGATCCTCTTGTTGGACTAAACTGGTCCCATTTACGACCTGATTGGTGGCAAAACTCTGATCTATATCTGACAGCTTATAGGCACAGATAGCAGAACCATTCAACGCTCCTCTAAAAAGTGAAAATTCCTCAGTCAGCCAAGCCAGTAACCATGCAACATGAATACACAATCACATAATACATTGAGGGAACCAAGTAACAATGAGAGATAATGAGTTGAGTATGGTTATTCACAATATTATACAATTTTACATTATGAGATGGTTTGAAGTGTTCACATCCTCTGTAGTGAGAAGCTAGGAGTTACTAAAGTGCACGTGTACTCACCTTGGGGTGCTGAAGAGAGCGAGAATAATCTTCTCACCATCAGCTCCAGTTATAGATGATATATGAGGCTGTGTGTTATCCTCTGTAATCAAATAACAATAACATCTCACACAAAGCCATCAAATCAAAAAGATAAAACAAATCGAAACAAAGCAATTTTTAGTGACAGATCAAATAAAAAAGCCACTTTGGCTTGTTTCATTGCAGCGTTGAAATATGAAATGGTTTCACGATAAGATTAAGTTCCCACAGTGTTCATGCCAATTATTCAAAGATAGTGTCACTTTCCATAAATCTGTCGAAACAAGGATGAGGGAAATTTGTCAATAGTCTGGCACTAGTATGCGAGACATGACAAATGGCATGTCAACCAAAATCTTGGCACAGCCAACTTCATTCACACTTACCTATGACATCGATGAAGGTCTGATAGTATCCGTCGTATTTCTTCACTTTGTCTACAACTTCTCCGTATGTGTCAGATTTGGGTCCACACAGCATTCTGGTTTTAAAGAAAGAAGTGAACATGAAGGCGCCCTCCCTCTCTCCGTTATCATTCTTACACACTCTGCCTATCCTCGAGTACTGAGCCTTAAGTGTATCTGTAGAATAGAAGGTCTCGACTGCTGGCTCGCTGTACAGGAAGTAAACATGCTCGTCCGTATCATACGAACCGCTGAACTTAGGTGATAACATCCTGTTCTCTGGATCTGTAATATAGAAACACATTGGTGATATTATTTAGAGGCGACCAACAATTCATTGTTGGACATAAAGGTTTAAAAAGCTCAAAGCTAAATTTTTATTTGTTGCAAGGATGAAATATGGTATATATACTGACCATTAGCGATGAGTTCGTTTGTTGATGGAGTAAGAAGTCCATTTCTGGTGGTAGTGGCTGATCTAATGAAGTGATAAAATCCGTTCAGTGAGCCACGATCCACTCTCATACTCATACCGTAGTCTATACCCTCAGAGCTCTTGTGTATAATACGTCTGGTCCAGTGCCATGGTGGGGCATAGAACCAGGGGGTCGTATACTCTGGGTATGTCGATATCTGTACATTCTCTGTTGTAAGCACCCACTCCTGATTCTAAAAGAAACATCATTCAGTTATATTTTATATCTCTAAAGAAAAGCAGGCAGATAGAAACAGCTCCATAGTTATGCAGTTGTAGAGCTCGCGTTCGAGGGCAGCATCTCTCCATGGCCGATATATTATACCATGGTGTGGCTTCCAGACTGAAACGCAGTATCATAGTTGAACATTGGCTGCTGTCTTGTTGGCAGATTAAGAATTCGTTATAAATACAACACAAACCTCATACTTCATGAGTTTACAGAGTGGTTCCACACCAGCAGCAGCGCAGATGACGAACAAGTCATCCGATTTCTTATCAGCTGACATCACATAATCGTAACAATCTCCATCGTATGCCACATAGTGAGAACTGCTACACTTTAAACCTTCATCCTGTCCATTTTTCCATTTATACTCCTTGTTCAGCTCCATAGTGGTGGAACTTATGTTGTATAGGTAGCCCCTACAACAAGACAAAATTCAAGCTATCATTCCAGTACTGTTGCAGGCGTAGGGTCATCTGTCTTAGAACTGCAGTATAACAATCCAAGTGGTAAAAGCTTCACTATATACCTTGCTGACAGACATTTGAGACCCAGGTTAGATAGTAATCAGTAGCATCTATGCAAAACCTTACTTGACATCTCAACATAAGCATATATCATTTGGCATCTTTATGGCTATCGTTAACTTTTTGGCAGGGCATCAGTTTTTTCATCATTGGAAGCAGTTCAAAGGTTAACTGTTTTTATTGCTGTCAGGGCTGCCTAATTAATGACAGACGGGACAGGCTTGCTAATAAAAACGAACATAAAAAATACTTGCCAGAGCTAGAGGTACAAAAAGAAAAATAGACTATGCGGCAGCAGCCAACACCAGCTGAAAAAAATCCAGTAACGTGATAACTAAGCATAGTAGTTGTAACTTGTGCTTACCGTCCTCCAACCAGTAGGAAATTATGACCAGTGTACAGAAGTCTCAGATACTCATTAGATCCGATTGAACTGTCTTCTGTATCCACAATACCAGGGAACAATAAAGCCTCAGTATCTGTAACCAAACACAACAAATGAGTGAAAAGTTATTCGTTTTTTTTATGGAGATGAGGCCATATGCGAACATGCCACGATTATTTATGTATGCCTATTTTAACATACATTCAGTGTCAACACTGACACTGTGAAGCTAAGTTTGAAAATAAAGATTGATGTTACGCATTAAAATGACGTCTTTCTGAGTTAATCACAATGAATACAGTGTCAATTTGCATTTCTAAACTAGTAAACATTGCCAGCAAGACGATAAGATGAACTCTTTCAATGTTCAAGCTACTAACACCGAAGATCACCAGTTTGTCACAAAAACACATATGGAATAATGTTACTCTGAGATGAATTCTATCCAACAAGGAGGTATGGACTGCTGTTATCGCAGTCATCAGACATCTTAATTCTTTCTAGTGATACTCAATGTATTATTTCCGAGCATTTAAAAAGAAAATTTCTAAATTATCACCTACTTGTGATTTGGATTAATAACAAAATCATAGTATTAGCGGTTGACATTTTACTTAACCCTGGATGATCTCTCTTATTAATGTATTAGATCTAATCACTTAGTATTCTACTATATGTCACACCAAGTGATATATAGTTTTCAAGGCAAGCTTGAGAAAAAAAAACGAGGTCCAGGTGATCAACAAGTGTTTGATGCCAAGAGTCAGCTAACCAAGCAATCGATAAATTGATCGCTGCATTGATTGAGTTAATGAGTTAGAAAATCACCAGGGATTTACATCATAAACTTAACATTCAGTGGCATCTTTCATGATTTATTGACCATGGCAAGAATGAGGAGCGCAACAAAACTACTCATGATCAAAGAATGTGTCAAAAAAGTTTGTACAGTACAAATCCTACATACAACCTTATTCAACCTTTTTAACAGAACATGACATATGTAACAAACTTTCTTACCAGTCACAACTCCGAGAGCAGTGCTAACCATCAATACAATAATCCAGCAGTTTACGAACCTATCCATGGCTACTGCCATGGTAGGGATAACTGACAACACGGGAGTATTACGCCCAACAACACAACTATATAATCGGATTTTGCTCGTGCAGGCTGTTGTAATAAAGCTTGATATCCTCTATCCAAGCACAGGCCCGTTCACAAAATCAAACACGATATTCTGAACTACGGGTTATCCGGGAAGTAATGGTATTAATTCTCTGTCATGTAGGTAGATATTCTACAGGAGATACGATTGTGAATGTAGCTATAAGTATAATGTATCCTGTGTGTGTGCTTATTCAGTGTCAACTCTGCTACAATCCAGCTAAAGCCAATGTGCTCTTTATCAACTGGTGAAAGCCAACTTGTATCCCTAAGCAAATTCAGCCGAATAAAGAATTGTAAGCACCCCTTGGTTTTGCAAATAAATGAAGCATTGAAACTATACACGCTTCAGCTGGCAGGCATAAACCCTGAATAAAGTGAGCAAACAAAATGGCTTATCAGCCCAGGCAGCTTATTCGCGGGATACGGTCATGTGACCCAGCTCTCAACCTCTCAAAGATAGAGACACCGTATCGTGCCAAAATTAATGGCCTGACCTAAATTGACTGTATTATTCTGTCATTGGTCGCCAACAATACCTTTTCTCCCACAGTCCAATTACAACCAATCACAAAAGCAAAGCAATTTTCACGTTGACAACCAGCAAAGAAAGCAGAGGGGTGCTAACATAGAAAATGAAAATCTCTGACAGAAACCCATTAATCTGACAAACCTAGTAAATAGAAGCACCATAATTATCCTGTCAGGTAATAAGCACTGCAACTGAAATTATAACTAATTAAATACAAAATCAGCATGATGGAGAAGTTTTGTATGATACTGAGAAGATTAGCCATATTTGAGTATTTTCACAGCACTGGTCTGAAGTGTCAGATGGGTGGCTGACATATCATCTCATAATCTCATATCAACTCAGACTTCTACAAGCAGATGTCTGCAGCTTTGACCATGGAAATTCACTGACAAACAGCAATTGATACTATACACCATCACACAGAAACAAACACACGTACACCCCACTTTAATACAATCTTGCAGCTCCATACATCTATTCTTTTTGCACTCTATCTGTAATTTGGCATTTTTTGAAATTCTGCCGAAAACTTGTGATTTTTTTGGGGCCAACATTCCTGCTGAGACCACGAAACAACATCCCAAGTGCATGGCAAACAAGCAAAACAGGTGTCTGGTTAAAAAGGTGGCCAGCGACAAGGGAATGGGTGATAAATCTGGTTTACAAATTGTCCCACATCACCACAGAGTTCAATAGAATGCATTTTGTACTGAAAGAATAATGGCTGGTAGAAGCAAAACAATCTGAAGCAATAATTACACCGGTGCTATGAACTACTAATGACATGCCCCCTCCCTTTTGCACTTGATAGTACGGCCTTCAGCCTGTCATTGACTGTGTTGTCTTCCACAATGATTGGTCTTTTGAAGTAAAGTTTCGACTGTGGTTATCATAGGCATATAATAACTCTTATGTTATAATATGCCTATGGTGGTTATCTATCAATTTTAAAAATAAATAATACCTCAAACCCAGTGCAGCAGAAGACAGAGTCTAAAATAATCTGATCGACACGCAACCTCAGCATGGTGAATTACATGTGCATGAAGAAATAATGTCCAGGTTCCTACCTACATT
>ERZ1740070.2137-NODE-2137-length-11608-cov-4.558643_pt1 | contig 11608 bp, 11 predicted proteins | sample MGYA00581734_ERZ1740070 | MGnify/ENA primary metagenome ERZ1740070 (study PRJEB43018, sample SAMN04849744) | marine metagenome | isolation source: floating plastic debris | place: Pacific Ocean | collected 2008-09-01 | study: EMG produced TPA metagenomics... | reverse complement strand
CCTTCAAGCATTCTCAAGATAGCTGGCGATTCCTGACCCGCGCGAATTATTTCGGCGAGTGGGAAGACACCGGCAATGGCACGGGTGAGCAAGGTGCGGAAATCAATATCGATGCCGAGTTTGGATACTATCTGAACGATCAGGTCGAATTGATCATCGGTGCCAATAACCTGTTCGACAATTACCCGGACGAGAACCCGAATGCGGCGTCTCTTGGTCAGCTTTATCCGGAATCAGCACCGGGCGGCTTTAATGGTGGATCCTACTACCTGAAAGCACGCTACACCTGGTAGTCTAAGCTGAACAATGATCCGCAGTCATTCTCGCTGCGGACCGTAAAAACTGAAGCAAGCCGTCCGATTGGGCGGCTTGCTTTTTTGCATCTATTGTCCAGGCGCGCGCCATAATTTCCGGATAAGGCTTTGGAGCCGCCACGCGGCGTGATAGGCAAACTCCCAGTCGAGGGGACGAAAATGACGAATCAGAAATCAAAGTGGCCAAAGGCTGCGCCCTGGATGTTCGCCGTTATTGCGGGGTTTGTACTCGCGGCGTGCGGACAGACCAATAATGCTGACCTGATCCTGTCGGCTGGCGAATTTGAGCTGGCCGAGCCGGTCAGCCGCAGCACCACGGACTCAGAACCCGTTATGAACGAAGATGATTTGGGTGATGGTCTCAGCGCCACCTGCACGACGGAAGGCTGGACCGAAAGCGATGTCCGCGAGCTGAGCAATGTGGTTGGCCTCGATTTGACCGGGACCTCGCTCTATCCAGGCGCGCTCGTTCAGGGCAAGGCGTTTAGCGAAGGGCGATTTGTTCCGATCACCATCCCGCGGGCGCCCGGCAATCTTTACATGACGGGTCTGATCCTGGATCCCGGGGCGCAATACACCAAAACCAGCGTTGCCATGACAGGAGGAGGCGTGACCCAGGCGATCGGTGAATTGATCACCGATAATGGCATTCAGGGCACCGCGGCCAATGCGTCCTATCAGGAAGAACAGACCTATAGCTATGAGAGTTTGCTGTTCGAACTCGGCATTGACGGTCGGTATGGCTCGACCCAAATGGAAGCCGACCTGAGCATAGATACGACCAAAGAGCGGAACTTTGTCTTCGTGAAATTCACTCAGGTGTTCTATGATGTCAGTTTTGAAGACCCGGAACTGGCAACATCGGTGTTTCGCGATGGAGCCGCCTTCGAAGATCCAGAAGGCCAGATCGGTCCCGGCAATCCACCGCTTTATGTTTCAAAGGTCAGTTATGGCCGAATGGTCTTCTTTGTTGCCGAAGCCACGCATGACGCTTCGGAGTTGCAAGCGGCGTTGAAAGCCGCGGTCCAAGGTTTGAACAATGTCGAAGTCTCGGCCGATTTGACGGCTGAACAAGTGCTCAACAAGTCGAAGATCTATTATTACGTGATTGGGGGCGATGCGGGTCTGTCGCTTCAGCCGATTGCCAGTTCAGACAATATGTTTGCCAGCGTCCAGCGCTTTATCGGGGACCGCAATGCGGCCGACTTTTCCGCTAGCAATCCTGGGGCGCCAATCGCTTACACGCTGAATTATCTCAAGGACCGCCAGCCGGCGCGCATGAGCTATTTTGTGAGTTATGATAAAAAGGACTGTGCTTTCGTGCAATTCACCCCGCCTGAACCGGCCGCTGAGGCACCGAAATACTATCTCGAAGTGGAAGATCTGGACGATCTGGAAGTCCATGTTGTCGTCAATGACAAACAGTGCGGCAATGAATCGAAGATCGCGCGCCAGTATGATTTATATCGTTGCCTGGAAAAAAATTCGAGCAATACGGTCCGCCTCTGGGCCCGGCCGACCGGTGTCTGTCCGAAGGTGAGCATCAATTGGTATTTGCATAAGCAGCGAGATTATGACGCTTTGAGTATCGGACAGGTCGAACTGCCGGAGCGCGGAAAGTCACAACTCACCAACAAAGCGCGTTGTGACAGTTTCTCCTGGCAATTCACCATCAATACAAAAACGGATGAGGTGACCAATCTCGCTTTCCGAGACTGATTACAGACCGCGCGGCTTGAACAATTGACCGAAAGCACGGCGCAGGTCAGGGTGAGCCTATGAGTCATGCGGTTCGACACCAGATGAGTGAAACCCACATTCATGTGCGGGGTGAACTGCTGACGCCCTTGCCAGAAGGCGGGCTGTGGTGGGCCGACGCGAAAACGCTGATCGTGTCGGATTTGCACCTGGAAAAAGGCTCCAGTTTTGCTGCGCGCGGGCAGATGTTGCCGCCTTATGATACAGGTGCGACGCTCGCCATCGTTGAGCAACTGGTCGACGCGTTCCAGCCCGATCGCGTCATTTCCCTCGGCGATAGTTTTCACGACCGAAAGGCTGAGACCCGCATGGATGGCGCTGATGCGGCACGTGTTCGCGCCCTGACCGGGCGGACGGATTGGGTCTGGGTCGAAGGCAATCATGACCCGGACCCGCCAGCGCATCTGGGCGGTCGGCCGAGCAAGGTCCTGCGCATGGCGGACCTGGTCTTCCGGCATGAGCCGACCGGCGAGTCGGGCGAGGTGGCGGGCCACCTACACCCTTGTGCCAAAGTCGTTAGCCGGGTCCGGGCATTGCGGCGGCGGTGTTTCGTAACGGATGGTGAGCGCCTGATCATGCCGGCCATGGGCGCCTTTACAGGCGGTCTGAACGTTCTGGACGAGGCCTATGCACCCTGCTTTCCAGAGGGGGGCATGATGGTCTTTGCGATGTCTCGCGAAGCGGTTATTCCAATCTCATCCAAACGCTTGATTCCAGACCGGCGCCGACCGGATCTCGGTGTCTGGCGCTTGAACAAACAGGGTTCGAAAAAGGGGTAATCAAATGGAACTGGATTTCGCACAAATCTGGGCCGACTATGGCGACGAAATACTCGGCTTTGGCATCAAGGCGCTCGGCGCGCTGGTCGTTCTAATAATTGGGTTGCGCGTGGCCGGCTGGCTTGGTCGGTTGGTGCGCACCATCTCGATGAAGCAGGAGAGTATTGACGACACCCTCGGCAATTTCTTTGGATCCATGGTCCGCTGGGCGGTCACGGCTGCGGTCTTCATCGCCGTCCTGCAGGTCTTCGGTGTCCCCGCGACCAGCTTTGTCGCCATATTGGGCGCCCTGACCCTGGCCATTGGTCTGTCGCTACAAGGGGCTTTGGGAAATATCGCATCGGGCGTCATGATTATGATTTTCCGGCCTTACAAGCTTGGAGATTATGTCGAGGCCGCAGGAGCGGCCGGCACGGTCAAGGATATCAACCTGTTTCAGACGGTGCTTGCGACCCCGGACAATGTCCAGATCATGGTGCCCAACAGCCAGGCGATTGATGGTGTGATCAAGAATTATAGCGGTTATACCACCCGCCGCGTCGACGTGACTTTCGGCATTGATTATGGCGATGATATCGACAAGGCGATCGGCATTATCAAACGGATTGTCGATGCTGATGACCGGATCATGAGAGATCCTGAACCGTTCGCGAAAGTGGTCAATCTCGGCGATAGTTCGGTCGATATTGCGACCCGCAACTGGGTCGCGGCTTCGGATTACTGGGACGTCAAATTCGACCTCACCAAGCTGGTCAAGGAAGCGTTTGATCAGAATGATATTTCAATCCCGTACCCTCATCAGGTCGAGATTGTGAAGGAAGTCGCATAAGCCGTGACCGATCCGGCGCTGGAATCCCTGGGCGAAACCGCCGCCAAGGCCGGCAAACTGCCCAAGGAAAAACGCCATATTCTCATTCGCCTGCTCGGCATCAGCTGGTGGGGCTGGATCAAACTGGCTCTGCTTTGCATTCTGGTCGGGTTTTTCGTCATGGCGAGCGAGTTCGATCCAACGTCGCCGGACGTGAACGTAATTGGCGCGATCCGGCGCTTCCTGAATTCCGTCGGTAGCCTGGCGGGCTGGGCAGTGCGCAATTTCTGGAAACCGGCTTTGGCGGGGGCCACGATTGTGCTGCCGCTCTGGCTGGTCTGGCGCGCCATATCATTGCCATTTCGAAAATAAGGTCGCGTCTCACAGCGGGGCGAATGGAGTCTTTTCCTTACGGAATGCTTCCCCGGTCGCGATTTCGAATTAGTCTCTCCGCATAGAAGACAATCGGGAGCAGACGCTATGGATATCAATCACCTCATGTTTCGGGATGGCCTCATGCAGGGCGAGCGCGTGCTCGTCACCGGCGGCGGCACCGGGCTTGGCAAGGAAATGGCAGAGGGTTTTCTAAAGCTTGGCGCCGAGGTTCATATATGTGGACGCCGCGGCGGTGTGTGCGAAGAGACCGCAGAGGCGCTGATGAGCGCGCATGGCGGTAAGGTCGTACCCTATGCGTGCGATATCCGCGTCGCCGATGCGATCAATGATATGGTCGACGAGATCTGGACCAATCACGGCGCGCTGACCGGGCTGGTCAATAATGCTGCCGGCAATTTCATCTCGCGTACGGAAGATTTATCCATTCGCGGCTTTGATGCGATCGCCAATATCGTGTTTCGCGGCACGTTCTACATGACTCACAATATCGGCAAGCGTTGGATCGATGAGGGCAAGCGCGGCAATGTCATCTCCATCCTCACGACCTGGATCTGGAATGGTGGCCCGTTTGTGGTGCCCTCGGCCATGTCTAAGTCGGCGGTGAACACGATGACGCAATCCCTCGCCGTGGAGTGGGGGCGTTATGGCCTGCGCTTCAATGCCATCGCCCCGGGTCCTTTCCCGACCGAGGGGATGACCAAACGGCTGGCGCCGCAGGCGGAAACCACAGAGGATATGAACCGCGATGGATCGAACCCGATGGGCCGCATCGGCAAGATGCACGAACTGGTCAATCTGGCTGTGTTCCTGATGGGGCCCGGCGCGGAATATGTGAATGGTCAGACCATTGCGATTGATGGTGCAGCCTACAATGCGACGGGCGGCAATTTTGCTCAGCTGGCCCAATGGGGCGATACCGAATGGCAGGCGGCGCGCCAAGCGATCGAGGCGACAAATGCGAAGGATAAGGCCAAACGTACGGTCTGACGTCGCTACGATTTCGTCCGCGAATCGCAACCTAAAGTGCAGTTAATTAAGACAGCCTTAGCCCTTCCGCATGTAAACTGTGGGCTTGATGGAGGCGTTTATGAGTGCTGCACGACGTAAAACCACCCATGAAACGGGTGATGCCAAGATGAAAATGGCGGCGATCAAGTCGGTCAAAGTGGCTGACAAGCAAGCGGCTGTGCCATCGCCGGCGAAAGAGCTGCAAACCCAATTGGAGCAGCATTATCAGCCGCTCAGCAAGCGCATGTCTGTGATCCTGGTTTCGCTGATGGTAGCGTTCGCGTTTATTGGCGGCTGGATGGGTGGATCAGGCGCGCTGACGGTCGTCTAGAACGGCTCTAGCCAACTGAAAATTATGCGTTATGACGAGCCGGGGACAATTCCGGAGCGATATCGATGACCATTCGTAAAGCAGTGCTGCCAGTGGCTGGATTTGGGACGCGGGTGCTGCCGGCCACAAAGGCCATTCCAAAAGAACTCTTGCCCGTCGTTGACCGACCGGCGCTGCAATATGTCGTCGACGAAGCCGTCGAAGCCGGCATCGAGCATATCGTCTTCGTGACGGGGCGTGGCAAAGGTGCGATCGAGGACTATTTTGACCTCTCCTTCGAACTTGAAACCAGCCTCGCTTCGAAAGCCAGCAAGGCGGATATTCTGGCGGAAGTCCAGAAAACCCGGTTGCCAGCCGGCGGGGCGAGCTTCACCCGGCAACAAGAGCCGCTCGGGCTCGGCCATGCGATCTGGTGTGCCCGTGATATTGTCGGCAATGAGCCATTTGCCATTCTGCTGCCGGATGTGATTGTCAAAGCGGAAAAGTCCTGCCTGGCGCAGATGGTGGAAGCGTATGACAAGACGGGTGGTAATATCATCGCGGTCGACCCGGTGCCAGAGGAACGCGTATCATCCTATGGTGTCATTGCGCCTAAAGGAGCGCGGGACGGCCGCCTGATCGAAATGAGCGCCATGGTGGAAACACCCCCACGCGATGAGGCGCCATCCAATCTTGCGATTACCGGCCGCTATATTTTGCAGCCTGAAATCTTTGGCCTGCTGGCGGATCAGGGCGCCGGGGCAGGCGGTGAGATCCAGCTCACGGATTCCATGGCGCGCTTGATGGAGATGCAACGCTTCTTTGCGTATGAGTTTGAGGGCGCACCTTATGATTGCGGCTCCAAGCTCGGCTATTTTGGTGCGGTGCTGGCGCATGCGCTCGATCATCCCGAGATATCCACGGGCGTGCGCGAGCTGATCTCCAAGCTGTAAGTTGACGCTTTATCGGCAAAGGTTTAGCGCGGCGGCATGAAACGGAAACTGCCGACCCGATCTGATGTCGCTGCGGCTGCCCGACGGATCAAGGGGCATGTTGAGACAACGCCTGTCTTTCGTTCCGCGGCGCTGGACGAGATTGCTGGCGCCAATTTACTGATCAAGGCAGAATGCCTGCAACAGACGGGCAGTTTCAAACTCCGCGGCGCCACAAACCGGCTGTTACAGATTCCGAAAAAGCAACGCGCAGCCGGCGTCGTTGCTTTCTCGTCCGGCAATCATGCGCAAGGCGTCGCACGCGCCGCCAAACGTCTGGGCATGCCGGCCCTGATTGTCATGCCGACGGATGCGCCCAGCGTCAAAACCGATGGTGTGAAGTCCGACGGCGCGGATGTCTATTTGTACGATCGTAACTCTGAAAACCGGGAGGAGATTGCGGCTGAGATTGCCCGCAAACGCGGCGCTGCGCTAGTGCCAAGCTTCGATGATCCAATGATTATTGCCGGACAGGGCACCGTCGGATTGGAATTCGCGGCGCAGGCCAAGGCGCTCGACACCAGTCTCGATCACTTGATCTGCTGCACGGGGGGCGGCGGTTTGATTTCAGGGATTTGCCTCGGCCTGAACGGGACAAGCGCGGACACAAAGGTCTGGACGGCAGAACCGGAAGTGCATGATGACTGGAAGCGATCGCTCGAGTCGGGGCAGATCCAGACCAATGCGCCGGGCACACGCTCCATTTGCGACGCCATTCTGACCCCCGAACCCGGGGCGCTGACCTGGGCGCTGGGGCAACAATATCTCGCCGGCGGATGTGTGGTTTCTGACGAGCACGCGTTTGAAGCGATGCGCCTGGCTTTCCGTCAATTGCGTCTGGTGGTGGAACCGGGCGGCGCCGTGGCGTTGGCCGCAGCGCGATTTCGGTTGCCGGACGCAGCAAGAGGAAAAACCGTTGGCGTCGTACTGACCGGTGGCAACGTCGATTCCCGCTTGTTCGCGAAAGTTTTGAGTCGCGAGGTCTAGCTCTCTTTCATCAGACGCGCTTTCTGGCGCTGCCAGTCACGCTTGGCCGAGGACTCGCGCTTGTCGTGCGATTTCTTGCCGGTGCCGATCCCGATCAGCAGTTTCGCAAAGCCGCGATCATTGAAATAGAGTTTTAGCGGGACGATGGTCCGCCCGGCCCGTTCGACTGATTGCGCCAGTCGGTTTCGTTCGCGCTTCGACACCAGCAATTTGCGCTTGCGGCGCGGCGCATGATTGAACCGGTTGGCGCCTTCATAGGTCGGAATATCGGAATTGATCAGCCATAGCTCACCTTCTTCAACGGCAGCATAGCTTTCGGCAATATTGGCTTTGCCATTGCGTAGTGATTTAACCTCGCTACCGGTCAGCATCAGGCCAGCCTCCAGCGTGTCTTCGACGGCATAGTCGAAGCGCGCGCGCCTATTCTCGGCGACAAGGCCGTCACTACGGCCTTTGGATTGAGCCTTTTTTGCCATGCGATCTTATAGCCCAGCTGCCGCCATCGCGTCATCAATGCGCTGACACGTTTCTGCATCCGGCGCGACAATGGGCAGGCGGACCTCGTCCGAGCAGACGCCCATTTTCGCGAGAATATACTTGGCGGGCCCAGGAGAGGGGGAGAAAAACATCGCCTTGTGGATATGGATCAGTCGCTGATCGAGCTTTCGCGCAGTGTCGAGATCGCCAGCATCAAAGGCGGCATGCATCTGCGCGCAAAGCTCTGGTGCAACATTGGCTGAGACCGAAATACAGCCCGTGCCCCCCATGGCACGATGGCCGAGGCTGGACGGGTCTTCGCCCGACAATTGCGTGAACTGTTCGCCTACGGTCAGCGCGGCATGCATCGAGACCCGGCCGAGATCATTGCTGGCATCCTTGATGCCGATGATATTTGGCAGTTTTGCAAGCCGGCCTACCGTTTCGGGCAATAGATCGGACGCGGTTCTGGACGGGACATTGTACATCACGATCGGCATCGAGACGGCGTCATCAATAGCTCTGAAATGCGCCTCCAGACCGGCTTGATCGGGCTTGTTATAGTATGGACAGATGACCAAAGCGGCGTCCGCGCCCACCGTTTTGGCATGCTGAATGAGCTCGATTGCCTCGCGCGTCGAATTCGAGCCAGCACCCGCAATCACGGGCACACGGCCACCGGCAACCTCGATGCACAACTCGACCACTTCGCGGTGTTCGGCATGCGACAGAGTCGCGGATTCGCCCGTCGTCCCGCAGGGGACGAGGGCGCCAGAGCCGCCTGAAACCTGGGATTCGATCAAATTTGCGAAGGCGTCCCGGTCAATGGCCCCGTTCTTGAATGGGGTTACGAGCGCTGGAATAGAACCATGAAACATCTGTCAGATACACACACTTGGGTTGAACCGGGCACGAAAGTGCCAGAGTTTGGACATATACGGCCTATAAACCTGAATCAGAATGTATCAACGGTAAGGAATGTAAGGAAACTGAAAAAGCCAATGCGTAACCGCTTCATCAGTCTGACTTTTTTCTCTCTTTTGCTTGGAAGCGCTGCGGCGCTGCCTGCGATGGCGAATACGCCGTCTGCCCCTAGCCTGAAACCAAATCTGGTCGCCGCCTCGGACGTGGTTGCGACTCGCGATGCTGCTTTGTTGCGCGACGGCCTTCAGGCGGTCGATCGCGGCGACTGGTTTGAAGTTCGCCAGGCCGAATCGCAGATTCGCGATACGCCGGCGCGGGATATTCTGACCTGGTACCGCGCCCGCCGCGATTCGCGCATGCTGTTCGATGAAATGGACCGCGCGCTGACCCGTCTCGGCGGCTGGCCCGAAATCAATACCATTCGCGCCCGCGCGGAAGAATTTATCGGTGGCTCGACCTTGGATGCTCGCGCTCGCGTGGCCTGGTTCGAGACACATGGCGGCGCGCGCACCGGCGCTGGCCACATCACCTATGCCCGCGCGTTGGAGCAACTTGGACGTGACCAGGAAGCGCTGCGTGAAGTGCGCGCGGCCTGGCATGGCCGCACCCTGACCAAGGATGTCAGTCAGCGGACCTATGCCAAGTACAAGGACAAGTTGACTCAGGCGGATCACCGCCAACGCGCAGATTTCCTGCTCTGGACCCGCCAGACCACAGCTGCGGCGCGGATGAAGCCGCTGCTGACGCCGGACTGGAAGACTCTTGTTGATGCGCGCTCGAAACTGATCCGACGCGCGCGCGGTGTCGATGCTGCAGTCGACTCGGTCTCGCAAGAGCTGCAAAGCCATCCGGGTTTACTCTATGACCGCGCTGAATGGCGCCGACGCGCGCGGATGACCAATCGCGTTGTGCCCTTATTGCGCCAGATCAGTGGCGATGACGTTCCCGCAGCCGGCCGCAGCCGTTTGTGGAAGGCCCGCCACCCACAGGCCCGTGTGGCCCTGAAGGAAGGCGATTGGCGCCTCGCTTATGAATTGACAGCGCCGCATGGCATGACCAGCGGTCGTGATTTTGCTGAAGCCGAATGGCTGGCCGGTTGGGTTGCTCTACGCCATCTCGATGACGCGCCTCTGGCCTTGCAGCATTTCGAGACGTTGCAGAATGGCGTGACCACCCCGATCAGTCTGTCGCGGGCGCTGTACTGGAAAGGCCGCGCGCATGAAGCGCTCGGCAATGAGGCTGAGGCAGAGTCCGCGTTTGCGGCAGCCGCGACGCATCGGTTTTCCTATTATGGGCAACTCGCTGCTGAGAAGGTGATGCAGGGTACGATCCAGATTTCAGCCGGTTACACGCTGTCCGAAACCGACCGTCAGAATTTCGACAATCGCTCTCTGGTCCGGGCCATGCGCCTTTTCGCTGAGAATGGCTGGGACGCATCTTTCCGCAAGTTTGCTTATCATCTCGACGATCAACTGACCCGCCCACAGGATTTCGATCTGCTGGCCGATCTTGGTCGTGAATATCACTATGTGGATATCGGGGTGCGCGGTGCCAAAGCCGGTCTGGCCAAGGGCGTTGTTGCGCCGGAGGCGGCGTATCCCGTGGTTGATTATGACTTGCTGCGCGAGCCGCAGGTTGAACGCTCCCTGATGCTGGCTTTGTCACGTCAGGAAAGTGAAATGAATCCCGCGGCCATCAGTCATGCCAATGCGCGCGGTCTTATGCAATTTGTGCCGCGGACGGCGCGGATGGAAGCGCGACGCCAGGGCCTACCATTCCGGACCAGCTGGCTGACCGACGATCCGGGCTATAATATGACCCTGGGCGGCGCCCACCTGGATACGCTTCTGGGCCAGTTCAATGGCAGTTACATCATGACGGCGGCAGCCTATAATGCCGGCGCCTCACGACCTCAACGCTGGATTGGCGAATATGGCGACCCGCGCGCTGGCGAGATTGATCCGGTCGACTGGGTGGAATTCATCCCGTTCAGCGAGACCCGCAACTATGTCCAGCGCGTGCTTGAGAACACGCAAGTCTATCGCCACCGCCTGAGCGGTGAACCGGAGCCTATTCGGTTGTCGTTTGATCTACAGCGCGGGCGGTTCGGGAACAATTAAGTCGGGGCCGCTTGCGACGTCAAAACGCGCATTGGGGCGGCGTCTTAAGTCGCCCAAAATAGGACATTGGCCACCGTTGGCGCCGTTGTAGATCGCATTTTTTGGTAACCGGCTTACACTCACGTCAATCTTCCGATACTCCTTGTTCGGGGCTAGAGTCAGCGAGATTGGAAATGTTATCTAGAATCTTGGTTTGCTTGTTGTTTGGATCGCTAGCCGCGATGAACCTCACTTCTCAATCTGAGGAGCTATCATTCCAGAAACACCCATTCTCGTTATTTGACCTGGCCGACCACCTATCTGCTGACGTATCACTCGCGGACTTTGACGCGGATGGAGATATGGATGTTTTTGTCGCTAATGGTCGGCATTGGGCGCAACAAGACTTCGTTTTCTTGAATGCAGGAAATGGTCGAGTTTTGGAAGGACTGCCAATCGGTAGCCGCCTAGGAGCAAGCTATACTGTACAAGTGGGTGATCTCGACAAAGATGGATTCGTCGATGCAGTAGTGGTTCGAGACATTCTTCCCTCCCTGGTGTTTCGCAATCAAGGCGGATCAGGATTTGAACTTATGGGAGAAATACCTCAGAGCGCGGGGCAAGCGCGCGCTGCCTCTTTGCTCGACGCTGATTCAGATGGAAACCTGGAGCTGGCGATCGCTTCCCGCCGTGGCTCCGACTTGCTTTTTCTGGGCGATGGCAAAGGGGGATTTGGAGCGAAGATTACGCTGCCTG
>ERZ1740070.2136-NODE-2136-length-11608-cov-17.554661_pt1 | contig 11608 bp, 10 predicted proteins | sample MGYA00581734_ERZ1740070 | MGnify/ENA primary metagenome ERZ1740070 (study PRJEB43018, sample SAMN04849744) | marine metagenome | isolation source: floating plastic debris | place: Pacific Ocean | collected 2008-09-01 | study: EMG produced TPA metagenomics... | reverse complement strand
AATGCCGCTTAACACTAAAAAAATCAATATTTTTCGCTATCTGAGGAGGCCCTAGTTATATACGAGTGGCTATACTCCTAGTCTTATTTATGCCTTCGCTCATTTATACCACGCTTTCATACCTCTAGCGACGATCGTCCTTTACTTCCGTATACAAAATACTTCGTATTTTTATAGGAACCGCGCTTAAAGCAGAACTGTATTTAGCGCATCATTACACACAATTATCAACCACGATGAAAATATTTCTCGTATTAACTATAGTTCTACTAACCCAATTCACAGTTACTGGTCAGGCGAACCAACGATTCACTTCATTTGAAGAGGCGCTAAAAGAACCCGAAAAAGTTAAATGGCTTGACTTGGTTTGTGCCGATATACCAAGAATCACCCAGCATATTGATAAACTCACAAAACTTGAATCACTTTACCTTACCGGATGCGAACTTGATGAACTCCCGGAAGGTATAGGGCAAATCCTGAGTTTAGGATTATTGAATGTTCAGGACAACAACTTAAAATCATTGTCTACAGAATTAAAGCATTTGAAACAGCTAACGGTTGCTAATCTAAGGAACAATAACTTTGACGAATTGCCGAAAGTCTTATTGACCTTACAAAACCTTAGAGAAGTAGACTTTTCTGGTAATAAACAACTGAATCTGGTTAAAACTTTGAACTCACTTTCAAAAGTTCAAAGACTAGACTTCTTATATCTCAACGGACTAAATATTACAACAATTCCATGGAAAATAGAGGAACTAAAACTATTAGAAGAACTACATTTATCAGACAATCCCAATTTAGATTTGGTTGATGCTTTTTCATCATTGTCAAAGGTCCCCAATCTGAAAATACTGGTATTATCAGATAACCAGATAACATCTATCCCCAGCGAGATAACCTTGCTTAAACAACTGAATGGATTAGTTCTCGACAATAATCCAAATATTGAAATTGACACTCTAAATGAACTGCTTAAACAAGTGTCCAATCTAAAGGTACTATTACTCAGAAAGAACAAGTTGACTAAACTACCTGAAAATTTAGATGGCCTGTCGAATTTAGCGGTTTTAGAACTTAGTAAAAACAGTTTCTCTGAATCGGAACAATCAAGAATTAAGACCCTGCTGCCAAATACAAACGTAGTATTTTGAAAGAAAAAAGGGTGTAACAAACCAAATCAAATTGTCGAGTGAGTCAGCGTCTATAACTCATAGAGCAGTACTCCACGACGGCAGGCACGTCACGCTAGAACCTTAATAAGATACAAGTAAAAAATAACTTAAAATTCTGGATATACTCCTACTGTTTTCTGACTTGCTTACCTACCAGTTGTGCATTCTGGCAGAGCTACAACCGCAGAAGGAAGTACGCCCAGCTCCCGCGATACTCACCCAAACGGCTTCAAAATATACTCTAATGGACGTGTATCAATAAAGACACTAAAAGCAATTGGGATCTGCTACTCGCACTCTACTTCAGATCTATAAAATACTTCGTATTTTTATCAGAACCGCGCTCAAAGTAGAACTGCGTTTAGCGCGTCATTGGTGGTAAGCAATTTGGCGTACTACATATAATAACAATTACAACATGAGATTTGCTATGACTATAATCTGTTTTTTACTAATCTCTTCCCTCGCTAAGGGACAAAATACAGGCACAAAATGGTATAGTGAGAATGAAAAAAATGGGATTATAATCCAAAATAGTTTCCCAAAAGGTTGACCTTATACTGAACCTATAAATGAGCATTTTAATTATAATAGTTACTTAGTATTCTATACGCGTGTTATTAATGAGGCAGGGCATCCAATTGAACTAACAGTTAGTTTTCAGCTGATTCAATCACAATTCCTAATTCCCCTAATACTTTCGTGAAAGTATTTTTACCTCCAGACACTATGACCCTTGACAAGCAGAATTTATTTAGCTACGGAGTAACCCGGTTAGAGTCTTTTGATAAATCGACTAATTTTCAGAGAACTATAAATTCTAAAAAGGATTGTCTGTTCTATATTGTAGCACTCTTTTATGAGACAAATGATAACGTTTTGAGTGAAGAAAGAGGTGGTAACAGAGCAGAATTCATTTTCAATGGAAAAGACCTTTTTTTCAATATGCTTCCACAAATTGACTCTTTGCTTTGCGGACAAATTATTTTAAATAAATGAGCTATTATATGGATATAGTGAAATTAGCCAGCTACCGACAATAGCTAACAGACAACGTTCCGCATTGCTCTACACTGCGGTTAGCCAAGCCGTTGAAGCGCTAAAACTTATAGAGTAGTACTCCACAACAGTAGGTAAGTCCCAGTTAAACTGTCCTTAGATCCACATAAAAATTAACTCGAAAATTCGGGATACTTTAGTATTATTTTCAGCCCTGCTTTTCCTGCTATTCAAGCATTCAGGCAGAGCTACAATAGTAGTAGAAGCATATCCAAATCCTGAGATACTCGCCCAAACGGCGTATACTGTATCAGAATCAACGTGTTTCAACATAGCCTCTAAAAGCAATTCGATCTGCTACTTCTCGCTTTATTTTCGAATACAAAATACTTCGTATTTTTATCAGCGCCGCGTTACACAGCAGAACTGCGTTTTTGGTGCGTCGTTGTGTTTAATTGAATCCTAGGAATAAGATTTAATAAAAAAATGAAATGCATTAGATTATTAGTTATGGTTTCCTCTACAATTATTTCTTTGAACGTGTGGGCTCAAAATATACATATAACAGCATGTCAGGGAAAATTAGTACGCTTGGATAGCCTATTAAGCGATACTACCGATATCAACATTCAAGATGTGCGCGGAAGATCGCTTCTTCATTATGCGGTAGGCTGCCAGCAGAAAGAGATACTAGACTTCTTGATAGATCGAGGTATAAATATCAATATTCAGGATAATCGAGGAGATACACCACTGTCCGTCGCCGTGCAGATCAACGATGAAACTTTTTTTGATCCTCTAATTAATTTGCAAGTAAAAGGCGATTTTACAAAAGAATTCGGAGCGTCTCTTTTAGAAAAAGCCGTGATGAACGAAAATCTGTTTTTTGTTCAAAAACTAATAGAAAAAGGGGTAGAATTGAACGAGAAGAATAAGAGAGGGAGTACACCTTTAGAAATCGCCCTAAGAGAAAGTTCAAACGAAATTGCAGCCCATTTAATTTCAAAGGGCGCAGACAGAAGTAAGGTCCGGACTTTCGAATTAGAAGGTGAATATATGGGCCAAGCCAAGCCAGATCTTAAAGCCACGATGTTTGCTCCAAATTTTATTTCTACTGAAAATTTTGTCCACAACGGTGTTTTTCACCCAAATGGAAAAGAATTTTATTATACCATAGAAACACGGAAATACAACCGAGGAACAATTATGGTCTCGAAATTAGATGGCAAAAAATGGTCAAAACCAGAACCAGCATCTATTCCTGGCTCTTATAGAGAGGTGGGGCCATTTATTTCAAAAGATGGCGCTCGTCTTTATTATTCTTCTAACAGACCGGTCAATGAAACTGACTCAATCGGAAATAGTATTGACTTATGGATGCTAGAGAGAGATGGTGATAGCTGGGGTCCTCCCATACATCTAGATAAGGAGGTGAATACCGACGGTAGTGATTGGTTTCCAACTATTTCAGATAAAAGGACACTCTATTTTTATGTGCATGAAGGCAGGTCAGGCAATATTTACTATTCTAAAAACAAGAATGGAAAATATCAAAAAGCCATCTTGATAGAAGGTGTAGGTAATGGTAAGTTCTACAATTACGATCCGTTTATCGCTTCAGACGAAAGCTATCTGATTTTCTCTTCAAGGGATCGACCTGATGGTTTAGGAAGTTCGGATTTGTATATCAGTTTTAAAAATGATCAAGGAAATTGGTCAAAACCAAAAAACATGGGAGATGGCGTTAACTCTGCAGACAGTGAATATGCGCCTTTATTAACACCTGATGGAAAATATCTCTTTTTTGCCAGGGGTTATGGCGATGTCTATTGGGTGGATGCAAAACTTATTAAAAACTTGAAATAGAAACTACACACAAATGCTAAAGTGAATATGCACAAGAAGTTTTCTCCGAAGTATTTGCTATTTTTTGGTCTTATCAGTTCTAAATACAGGCTTCCATACACCTTTTAGCTAAAGGTTGAAGCGCTAAACCTTGTCCGCCTAGACTTGCCTGGCTGGCAAATTGCCAAATGCAGCCATACACTTAGCTCATAATCAAAACCTCCCTAAGAGCAGTCGCGTCCCAACAAACCAATGGCTTTATGGCTATTCCTATCACTGCTCGCCCTGCTATTCGGCATTCAGGCAGAACCGCAGGACACACACACCTCCTGTGACACTCGCCTAAACAGCCCTACACCGTACCCGAATCGATGTGCCTCCACAAAAACCCTAAAAGCAATTTGGTTCTGCTGCTTCGCACTTTACTCTCGAATACAAAATACTTCGTATTTTAACAGAACCGCGCTACACAACAGAACGGCGTTTAGAGCGTCATTGTGTGCATGAAAAGCATCATACTTAGAGTAAGAACTTTATAGAACGATATGAATAGTGAATTACTTATACGAAAAGCCCGTCTTAACGATTTCGACTCGGTTTATGGCTTTGTGAACGATTTAGAAGAAACAGAATTCGAAATTGAAAGCATAAAAAGAGCATTTGAGCTGAACATAGACGACCCCAATTCAATCTATCTAATCGCCGAAATTAATAATAAGTCAGTAGGATATTTGAGCTGTCATTCTCAATTTCTACTTCATCATGGAGGTCAAAAAATAGCAGAAATCCAAGAGATGTATGTGAATCCGGAGAATAGAAAAATGGGTATTGGTAAAAAAATGATTAATGAACTTAAACGTATTGCTTACCAAAAGGGAATTGAACAATTAGAAGTAACATCTAACAATAAACGGAATAAAACTCATCGCTTTTATGAGCGTGAAAAGTTTGTCCAATCGCATAAAAAATTTACTTGGAAAGTATCGTAATTAATGGGTACTGTTCAGTAGAGTAGTACACAACAAATAAGTGGTTACCTGAAACCTAACGGGGCGTTAGAAGCAATATACAACTGCTCAGAAATAGTATGGCCAAGAAACAAACAAAACGAATATTAAGAATAGTATTTATTGCCGCCTCCGTAGGCTCCTTGTACTTCGTGCCTTGGCTGCTGGTCAAAGCGTGGATACTTCCGCTACCAGATACAGTTCATGAACAGCTAGACGAGGCCATTGGGCATGGATTTGAAGGAATGATTGTCTATATTGACCAAGCGGGTCAACCACCTCAGTATTTTGCTTCTGGCTGGCATAATAGAGAATCTAAGACACCTGCCAAACCTCACTCCCTTTTTAAAATTGCCAGTATCAGCAAACTATATGATGCTGTCGCCGTAACCAAATTAGTAAGTACTGGACGGCTTTCTCTAGATAAAACAATTGCTGATTACTTTCCGGATCTGGTAGGAAGAATCGAAAATTCAAATAAAATCACTTTGAGGCTGATGATACAGCATAGAAGTGGTATTCCCAATTTTACAGACGCTCCAAATTTTTGGGCTGCACCAACAGAAACCTATGAAGAAAGTCTTGCATTGATTTTGGACAAGCCTGCCAACTTTGAGCCCGGTGAAGACTATGAATATTGCAATACGAATTACCTGTTAATCAATAAGATAATGGATGAGGTACTGGGTTATGGTAATTTTCAATTCATTCAGGAAGAAATTCTAGTCCCACTAAATCTTAACAATACCTTTGCTTCTCTAAGTGAAGTAAATCTACAGGATGTGATGAGTGGCTATCATGTGGGATATCCCTTTGATTTAAAGGAAAACGATTATGGCATGCACGCCACAGCAGAAGATGTGGGAATTTTCCTGAGGGCATTGAACGATGGTTCTTTATTTGATAAAGAGGAACAAGAAATCTATACTTCCATATATGAATATAAACATGGTGGTTGGGTTCCGGGTTACCAGAGTTTTGCAGAATATTATGAAGATCTGGACGCTGTGGTTATTGAGTTCTACAGCACAACAGACCCAAAACTTTACAATTGGAACTTATCAGAAATCATAAATGGTAGAATCGTTAAAATATTGAGAAAGCAAAAGAACTCATAATCAAGATCTCCCTGAGCGCATATTCGTCCTAGCAAACCATTACTTTACGTATGAATAATTGAAAAGAATCGGAACAATCTCGCACTGTTCTATAACTGCTTATCCTGCTAATCGTGTATTCCGGCAGAAGTAAGTATACCCAGCTCCCGCGACACTCATTCAAACGACGCCACACTGTACCCGAATCGACGTGCTTCAACAAAGACCCTAAGGACTATTTTGGAGCTGTCGCTTCGAGCTTTATTTCCAAATGCAAAATACTTCGTATTTTTATCGTTATCGCACTCGAAGCAGAATTGCGTTTAGCACGACATTAGCATCAGTAGGTTCAAAATCGAATAAAGATGAAAGTTACAGCCGAAAAAAATGAAAAGGTTGCCAATATGATATTTGCATCCATTTATCCACTTTACCTGAATAGATTGGAGAAAAATGGCAGAACAAAAGAAGAGCTCGACCTAGTAATTAAATGGTTTACTGGATTTGATCAAGATGCTATACAAGCCCTTATTGATGAAAAAGCAACCTTTAGAACGTTTTTTCAAAAAGCTAGAATACATCCAAACTCACACTTGATTAAAGGAGTCGTTTGTGGTTATCGAATTGAAGAAATAGAGGATGAATTTGAATTGTATAGACAATGCAGACGTATGGAAAAGCTAATTGATGAATTAGCTAAAGGACGTAAAATGGAGAAAATTTTGCGTGAAGAAAAAAAGTAGAAACTAGCGCCAAAAAGCCAAAAAAACTGACAATAATTACGATAACAGATAATATAGTGTATAGCCTTATATAGCTATCTAATCAGAGTTATGCTAAACATCCACTTATCTGCCGCCAAGAAACTAAAGTGATTTCAATTACCTCAGGAGTGTGGGAGTTTTGCGCAATGAATGTCTGATACCCTACCTAAATGAATTCATTCAGGCGAATGTACTCCTTGCCGGACGCTGGCAAATAAGCTACTTTTATAATAATAAGTTAAGCACGGAGCCACAGCGCCATATCTGAGCCTAATACACAAATAGCCGAAAACATTAAAATGATAATACCGAGAATATTACTGGTAGTCTTTATACTGAATTCTATCAATTCTTTTTCCCAAAATAAAAGGGTAAGAGATTATGGTATTGAGGTTGGTGTCTTAAAAACTGGCAGGTATAATTCTATCACTGATGTTGATGGTGTTAAAGTTGGTCATACCACATTAATAATAGGTGATAGCATAAGAACGGGTGTAACCGCTATACTACCACATTCTGGAAATATTTTTCAGTTAAAAGTTCCGGCTGCAATTTACATCGGTAATGGTTTTGGGAAGTTGGTAGGATACAGCCAAGTTAAAGAATTAGGGAATATTGAAACACCAATTATCTTAACAAATACATTAAGCGTTCCAGTTGCTTCTGATGCTCTGATTACCTATACATTAGACTCTAATGAAAACGTACGTTCTGTAAATTCAATCGTTGGAGAAACCAATGACGGTTGGTTAAATGATATCAGAGGAAGGCACGTTAAAACCGAACATGTGTTAAATGCCATACAAAATGCTCATGGAGGCTTTACAGAGGAAGGTAATGTAGGAGCAGGTACTGGAACAATTTGTTTTCAATATAAAGGGGGAATTGGCGCTTCTTCGCGTATAATTCCTGAAAATTTTGGCGGATACACGGTAGGGGTTTTGGTCCAATCTAATTTTGGAGGAGTTCTTGAAATTAACGGAGCCCCAATAGCTAAAGAGTTAAACAACTACCCTTCACGATTCAACTATGATGTGGATGGTTCTTGTATGATGGTTGTTATTACAAATGCTCCATTGGATTCAAGAAATCTGGAAAGATTAGCTAAAAGGGCAATAATGGGATTAGCAAAAACTGGTGGAATCGCATCTAATGGCAGCGGGGATTACGTCATAGCAGTATCTACTGCAAAAGATAATCTAATTAATCATTCAAGTGATTCATTATTTAATGAGACCAGGGTATTGAGAAATGAAGTCACAACACCGCTGTTTCTAGCAACAATAGAAGCAACGGAAGAGGCAATTTTAAACTCATTATTTGCAGCAGAGACGATGACAGGAAGGGATGGTCATAAGATACTGTCAATTCCCACCGATAAAATTCTTGACATTCTGAAGAAATACAATAAAGTTACCAGTGATTGACCTAATCTGTGCATAAAATAAAGGAAATTAAAGCTACCGTTTATCAAGGGTGTTAGCCAGCAATTTGATGAAAAGGAATGTAATAATTTCAGTTTTATCTTATTTTTTGATTGTATTCTGTTCTTGCAATAAGAGCCAGAGGTTGAATGAAAACATAGCAACTAGACCAATAAAAGAAGCAGTTTTAGATAGTTTACGTCACCCCTGGAGCGTTTCTTTTCTTAATGAGAATGAAGTATTAATATCTGAGAAAGATGGAAATTTGATAAAAGCCAACCTTAGGAATAAAAGCAAAATTCCAATAAAAGGCTTTCCTACTGACCTAGTCGACAGTATTCGAGCAAAAGATTTTCGGGATAATTCAGGTATTTTCGAGGTTTTACAACACCCAAATTTCAGTGATAACAAATTAATATATATTTCGTACGCTACTGAAAATTCAAATGGGACGACTACTAAAATAATCAGAGCAAAGTTAGAAACTGATTCTCTTATAAATGTAGAAACCATTTTTTTGGCTGACCCTTATAGATTTGACCTTTTTCATTATGGTGGAGGAATGGTATTCGGTAAAGACGGAAAACTATATTTTACAATTGGCGAACGATACTATAGTGAAAATGAACAGCCAAACCTTCCAGTTGCCCAGAATTTAAATGATAAAAGAGGTAAAATTCATAGAGTGAATGATGACGGCAGCATTCCAAAAGACAATCCGGATTTAGGAACAGAAAATATATCAAGTATTTACGCCATTGGCATAAGAGCGGCTCAAGGAATTACCCTTAATGAACAAACAGGTGAAATATGGTTTAGTGAACACGGTTCTGTGCAAGGAGATGAATTAAATCTTTTACATAAAGGCGCAAACTATGGGTGGCCGATAAAAACCACAGGAAAGTATAGAAACGCAGATTACACACCGCTAAAATTGGAAGATTTAGAATTCACAGAACCAACATATTATTGGTTACATACTGTAGCGCCGACCGGTTTATGTATTTACCGAGGACACGAGTTTCCTTTGTGGCAAGGCGACATCATTTTACCAGGGCTATCTCGAGGTAGTTTATGGAGAATAAAACTTGATGGAACTACACCAATAAGCATAGAAGAACTGTTTGTAGACGATAGAGTTCGTTCAAGGAAAGTGGCCCAAAGTCCTAACGGGAAACTTTATATGCTTACAGACGAACCAAATGGAAAACTAATTAGAATAAAAGCCACCGCTAACAATGGCCATAAGTAATTGCTCGTTTTGACCGGCTTTAATCACTATCCTCGCTACGCTGGAGACAGGACCGCGTCTAGCGCGTCATTAGCCGTAATAAATAAAACAATTACTTTACACTCTGCGCAAGAATCTCTGTAAAAAGACAGATAGTCCGAAAATATAAAGTTAATGACTGACACTAAAAATAAGAAGACTGGAAATGGAATTGGAATAGGCGCTGCTCTTGGTGTAGCGTTCGGAGCAGCCTTTGGTGCCGCAACATATGATATTTCTATGAGTATCGCTGTTGGACTTGCTATTGGAACTACTTTAGGGGCAATCTTTGACTTTACAAAAAAACGAATTGAATTACAATCGATATCGAGAATAGCAACGAACAGCTACCAACGTATATAAAAAAAGCGGCTGGTGGTGAAGAGAAAAAAAGTGGTGCAGAACCCTACATTAGTCTAACGGAAAATCCGAATAAGAAAATTCTTACTTTTCATATACAAGACATTACCTCCAATTTGGAAAAAGTGAATCGAATAGTAATAATCACAGCTTGTTTCTTATTGCACCTTAGCTTAACAGCTCAAAATATTCACAGAGCTGCTTGTATTGGAGATTTGGCGAGATTAGATAGCCTGTTAACTAATAATTCAATTGATATAAAAGACAATGGTGGCAGGTCATTATTGCATTGGGCAGTAGCGTGTAAGAAGAAACATATATTTGATTTTCTAATCCAAAAGGGAATCGATATCAACGGAATTGATCATCAAGGAAAGGCACCAATGCATGTGGCCGTTCAATTCGGCAACAAAGAATATTTAGACTATTTAATTAAAGTTCAGGTCAATGCTGATTGGCAGACTAGGTTTGGCGCATCACTTCTTGAAGTTGCAGTTCTAAATAGAAACAAATCTCTAATTGAGAAATTAATTAGAAGTGGGATAGACATTAATGTAGTTAACAAAAGAGGAAGTACTACATTGGAAATTGCGCAAAGAATAGGCGCTCAGGATATTTCTGAATATATAATTTCTTTAGGGGCTGATAAAAGTCTTGTGCGTGATTTTGATATGGAAGGCAAGTACATGGGGCAGAAAGCGCCAGGGACAAGCCCTAAAATGTTTGCACCAAATTTCATTTCAACTGAAGAACAAGAATTCGGTTCAGTATTTAATAAAGATGGAACGGAATTTTATTTCGGTGTTGATGTAGGGGGTAGAAATGAAATTCGTTTCACAAAAATGGAGGGAAAGCAATGGAGTAAACCAGAAACCATTATTTCACACGAACGGCACAGCTACAATGACCCATTTCTCTCAAATGACGAGAATAGACTGTATTTTATCTCTAAAAGAGCATTAGACGGCATCGGTAAAGTCAAAGATGTTGATATATGGTACGTTGAAAAATCCGATAAAAGATGGTCTGAACCGGTTAATGTTGGAGTCAATATTAATTCAAGCGGTAATGAGTATTATATCTCTTTCACAAATAACGGAACGATGTATTTTTCGTCCAATGGTCATAAACGTAAGGATACCACAAGAACAGACCACGATATTTACTATTCTAAGTTTATCAATAACGAATTTCAAAAACCTGTATTGTTGAGTGAAGCGGTAAACACCGAGAATTACGAAGCCGATGTTTTTGTTGCACCGGATGAATCTTATGTCATTTTCTGCTCGACTCGTGAAGATGGATTTGGACGTGGTGATTTATACATAAGTTTCAAGGGCTCTCACAATAAATGGTCAAAAGCAGTTAATATGGGTAAAGAAATAAACACCCAGCATTATGAATACTGCCCTTTCGTAACCAAAGATGGCAAGTACCTGTTTTATACAAGTAATCAGGATATATACTGGGTTAGTACAGAAATTATTAATGAAATAAGAGCAAAAAGCCGATAATACTGTATATGAAATTATAGTCGTCTATTGGTAGGCTAAAGCTTCATGCAAAGTACACTCAAAACATGACCCAAACATTGGTTCTGCATCAAAAATCAATTTTATTCAATCTGGAATATGCTAGGTAAGTATGAGGAGCTATTGAATGAA
>ERZ1740070.2135-NODE-2135-length-11609-cov-5.938982_pt1 | contig 11609 bp, 13 predicted proteins | sample MGYA00581734_ERZ1740070 | MGnify/ENA primary metagenome ERZ1740070 (study PRJEB43018, sample SAMN04849744) | marine metagenome | isolation source: floating plastic debris | place: Pacific Ocean | collected 2008-09-01 | study: EMG produced TPA metagenomics... | reverse complement strand
ACCCGCTTAAAAAGGTACCCGATCGAGGTCTATTCAGCCGGGGCAATTGAGATTAACCTAAACTCACTGTTTTCAAACAGTAAGTCTATTGACCGCATTAACTCATTTTATAGTTCCATACAGAGTCACGGTGAAGCGATTACATACTCTCCATAAATAAATTACTTCAATAGCAAGATATGGCACCTGTTACATAAAGGAACGTAAGATTATGTCACAACAAAATGTCAATCGATACATTAGTTTTGAAGGAACAGATTGTGAAGACAAGTCATGTCAAATTGTCAGCTATATTAAGCGACATACAGAAAATCCTTCTAGCCCTTGGTCAGAATACTTTCGAGACAAACTAGAGAGTAGCCTTGCCCTTGGACAAGATGAACTTTTTGTCGTTTGTAGCCAAATGAATAATGTCCGTTCTTTATTTGAAGAATATGAGGATACCGAGGCATTAAATTTGCTTGAGCAGGTTGAGGAAGATTGCTGCTAGGAGATAACGTTTCTCATAAAAGAGATGGTGAAGGAGTCGTGCTATGGAGTGTTATGCAGCGCCGAATCGATCTCAAACAACTCACAATTTAAGCTTTGAGTCGTGCCAGCGCGAACTTTCCCCGTTCTACAACTGATGGATAAGAATCCTTTGACAGGATCTCAGCAATTGGTAAAGCCTCCGTTCCAAGAGTGTCTAGCTTGGCAATGAGCGCATTGCCGGCTACCCTTCGAACTACTGGAGAATTGTCTCTAGCTGCTTTTTTTAGGGTTTCCAAGAATGATTGCCCTACCTTTATGGCCCTCTCACCAAGAACCGGTTCATAACGTCCTTCGCACCAACGAATATCTGTCCATACCCATTTTCGGCTCTCGAACCATACCATACGCTCCTCTAACTGGCTAAGATACGCCTTCGCGCGAACCGCTGGTTGAACTGCTTTCTCAGAGATGATCGGTAAAAAACTATCGAGTACGGGTTTTCGGCCTGCTTGTCCAAGAATTGAGGCGGCCGGTCCGGCTGTCGCTTCAACCAGCTTCGATGCCAGGTGCGACGGTACACCATCAACAGCAAGAAGATTTATGAGTACCTCTAGCTCCTCATCCTGTAAGCGTCCCCAAGTATGCAAGTGTGGCAAAGTCGCCCAAAGTGTCTCTAGTATGTGTTCAGGTTTGGTGTTAGCTGCCATCTGCGGGACATGCTCACGAGCTGCGGCTCGCACTTGAGGAACCCAGTCGTTTAACCGTCGAAGAACCATAGCCAAAAGGAACCCATTTGGCGCACCTTCACGTAAAGAGCGCAATGCCTTTTCACGTAGATACCCGTCTCCATGGCAAAGATCTAACCAAGGAATTGGCAAACGACGGTCACGAAGCGTGAATAACTTAGAGCTTGAGTGTGGCTCTACATAAATTTCATACCGGAAGGCCCTTTCCCAATCCTCTAGTTTGGCAACAGATAAGAACGAGGTTGCCCTTATATATTCAGATACTGCTGAACCCAAGTTGAGATGGCCATTAGCAGCATGTACAAGATTTCGTACTGCATCTAAAACCCGATCCTTGTTCTCTTGTTGATTTGTCATGCTCGGACCATAAGTGTTGTTGTCTTTATATCAAATGCAAAGATTCCCTTGAATGAGTCCAGTTTAAAAGATCGGGTGATTGTGTTGCCTAGCGGTATGCAATCTAAGCCAAGGGGCTTTCACGATATTGTCCAACTTAAGAACTGCGAAATTGTTTTTCCACCAGGTCCACCAACACATCGCGGGGCAACAGACGGGGCAAATTGGCAATTATCTGCGTCATCAAACCCCCGGTGACCGTATTGGGCTGTCCAGACTCCAGGGCAACAAGGGCCGACTTCACTACATTTTCAACAGAATCAAGCTGATTTAAACTGCTGTTCATCTCGCTATCGTTCGATACCCCAGCCGCTTCAAAGAACTTAGATTCTGTCGGTCCGGGGCAGAGGGCTAAAACTTTCACACCCTTCTCTTTAACTTCGGCCCACAGAGCTTCGCTAAAACTAAGAACACATGCCTTCGCTGCTGCATACACTGACCAGTAAGGCATGGGTTGAAATCCGGCAATCGAGGCAACATTGATAATTCCCCCCTGACGCCGCTCCAGCATGGTGGGCAAAAACACATGGGTCAGTTCCACCAGGGCACAAATATTTAGCTGAATCATGGTGGTCTGCCGGTTTAGAACGCCCTCAGCAAACGGACCATAGTCTCCAAACCCTGCATTGTTGATCAGCAGGTCAATCACCAAGCCCAACTCCTCAACCTGATGAGCGACCGACAAAGAGGCGTTGGCCTCGGTCAGATCTTGAACGATGACGTCAGCCTGTATGCCATGCTGCTGTCGCAGTTCCTTGGCCAGATGGTCAAGCGTGTCTTGGGAACGGGCTACAAGCACTAGATCCAACTTGTTGGCTGCTAGCTGACGGGCAAATTCAGCCCCAATGCCGGAGGATGCCCCAGTAATCAAGGCGGTTTTCATAAGCTTGCGGTGAACGTTTACCTTAGTAGCTTAACGCTCAATTGAAAAACACTTTGCCTACAATCTGAGGATGAAAAAGGCTAGCGGGAGACCGCAATAGATGGGCCATCTCCATCATACGCAGATGCATTTCCCCGTCCTGTTGCGTCTGTTTTAGCAATCGTTGCATATACCCTAACAAGATCTTGCCCATGACCTTACTTAACCCTTTTGACTCAATCGCCCCTTGGGTAAAGGCAAACCCTGAATCTCGCAGGGTAGCCAGGGACCAGGGCGAGGCGTTACTGTGGGCCAGCTGTTTTTGAAATGTTGTTCCATCGAGATCTCCTCCACGAGCCTGCACCTCGGCCAGCCAGCGCTGCAACACCAGACTAGAGATCGCACTTACTGTCATGCCTTGGCCATAGACCGGGCACAGGGCACAGACCGCATCCCCAAGCGCCACAAACCCGCTGGGTAAGGTAATTTTCTCATAGTGATAGAGCCGGTTAGCCGTTGCCCGATGGGCCATAATGTCTGAGCAGGGCTCAGCGTTACAAATCGCTTGATAAAAATGAGGCTGCTCTAGAGTCTGGGCAAAGGCCAAAAAACCTTCGGTATCCAGGGGAGGGTACTGTTTACCGTAACCGCCCAGGGTAGCGATCCACTGATCATTTTCGATCTGGGCCAGATAGCCCAACCGGGGTTGATCCGGGGGCTCATGACCAATAAGCATCACTTTGCAATCTGGCTGCGCAGAGTCAGGAATTCGATAGCGGCGGGTGGCGTAGCCCAAGCCCCCATCAACCCGCGTTTGGGGTGGTGGGGTTAAGCCCAGATGGCTCAGCCAGTGGGGGGCCGAGCTGCCTCGTCCACTGGCATCTACCACCAGCTGGGCTGTCAGCGTTGTGCTTTTGCGCTCACCCTGTCGTTGATAACGAACGCCTTGAATGGCTGAGCTTCCGTCTGCTATCACCAGTCCCTTAACCTTACAACCATCCAGGAACTGAACATTTGAGAGTTTGGCCACCTGCTGTCGTATCACTGTTTCAAGCAAGTAGCGGCTACAGGTCACTGACTGTAGCTGAGACTCACCGTCAAATGTGGCATTCCAACCACCTTGACTAAAAAGGTGAAACTCTCGCCCCCAGTCGATTGTGACAGCCCCCGCAGCGGCTAATGCTTCTCCTAGCCCTGGAAAATGCTGTTCCATAATATGAAACCCTCGTGTGAATAGCACATGGGGCTGCACGGACTGGGGCACCCCGTATCGGGGTTGGGGGCTGTGGGGCAAAGGGTCGCGCTCAACCAGGGTGACGCGATTGAAAACCTCAGAAACAACCTTGGCTGCAAACAATCCTGCGATACTGCCGCCAATTACAATGGCATGGTCTAACTTTTGAGAAACCATAACTTTTCTGGGGGTATTGACCTTGGGGATGCTGAAAAATCTTGGTCTATTCCATTATGGGCGATCTTTTCAATCGGCAGGCTTAGTATCTGCCTGAGCTTATCTACCCGGCCAGAAACTCTCGAATATATTGATTGACCAGCTGAGGCTGCTCTTGCTGTACCCAATGGCTACAGTCGGGAATGTAGTGGATTTGGAAATCTTGCACATAGTCTTCGGTTCCTTCCGATAGCTCTTTACCCAGGGCCACATCTTTTTCACCCCAAATCATTAGGGTGCGGGTTTGGAACAATATGGGCCAGTCGGTCGGGGACAACAGTAAGGGCAAAAGATTGCGGTAGTAGTTAAGTGCTGCTGTGAGAGCCCCCGGTTTAGCGAGGGCCGTAGTGTAGGCGTCAATATCAGCATCACTAAAAGCTGATTTGTCGATGGCCATACCCCGAAAGGTGTTCTCCATAACCCGATGAAGATTAGTCTGCAGCAACAGCTCCGGTAATCTCGGTAGCTGAAAAAAGAGAATATACCAGCTACGGGTCAGCTGCCGCCAGGTACGCAGACCTTGGGCAAATTTGGCCGGGTGGGGCAAATTGAGAATAATCAAACGGTCTACCTGGGTAGGGTAGCGGTACACAAACTGCCAGGCGATCGCACCACCCCAGTCATGTCCCACTAAAATGCAGCGGTCGTAGCCCAGACTTGCGATCGCACCTTTTATATCCTTGACTAATTCATCCATATGATAGGCCGACCGAGCTTGGGGACGGTCGCTATCGTTATAGCCTCGCAGATCCAACGCAACAACCTTATGGTCACGGGCAAACTCGGGAATCTGATGTCGCCAGGAATACCAAAATTCTGGAAAGCCATGCAAGAGAAGCATCAGCTGACCTTCTCCCTGGGTGACATAGTGCAGCTGGATACCGTTGGTCGTAAGTTTTCCGTGGCTCCAGGCGTCTGTCATTGTTAGAGGGTGTGCTGCCGTTTTATTTTAACAAGCCTCAGCTGTGCGGAGTTGGATAGCCATCTCTTTTCACGAATGTCAAAAAAATATTTGAATACCCTTGCACCTAACGTAACGTCAGGTTCTAGAATCAACGCATCAACCGCATTCTAGTGGACTATAGGAGTCAGGATAATTGTGATCGAGCTTGTGAAGATTGGTGATTTAGCCAAAAGAACAGGACTCTCCATTCGGACGTTGCACTACTATGACGAGATCGGACTGTTGTCACCGTCCCATCGGAATAAAGCTGGGCATCGATTCTATGATGACCAGGATATTATTCAGCTTCAGCAAATTCTGTCATTGCGACAGCTGGGGTTTTCGTTAGATGAAATCCGTGAGAGTGTGCAAGGTCCTGACTTCTCATTACCACAGGTGATTGAGCTGCATCGGGCTCGTGTGCGAGAGCAGATCGCGTTATCGCGCACCTTACTTAAACGGCTGAATGCGATCGCACAGGAACTTGAAACTACCGACGCAGTTGCGGTTGAAAACCTAATCGAAGCAATGGAGACAATTTCTATGTCTGGACAATACTTTACAACTGAACAACAAGCCGTTCTTGAAATACGTTTTAATGAACATGAAACAGAGTGGCAGGGCTTACTCTCTCAAATCCGTACTGAGATGAACAAGGGAACCGATTTTAATAGCCCTGATGTGCGCATTCTGGCAAGGCGCTGGTTAGCGGGCATGAAATCATTTATTCAAGGCGATCACACTATTTATACATCGCTGACTCGCATGGTGCAGCAAGAAGATCCCGTCAGCTGGGGCCGGATGGATGCAGCCACGTTTGAGTATATGCTAAAGGCGGTGTCTATTCTGACGCTGGGAGAGATGACAGAATCGCTCATCCCCCGAGATAAAATCTTTAGCCCCGCAACCCAGCATATTCTGCAGCTCGGAGAAGATGCCATGCTTCAAATCTATTTTGACTTTTTGGGTACAGAAGCCATTCTTCTGGGGCTGCTGGCAGATGATGCCAATATGGCTGCCCAGGCTTTAAATGCAGCAGGGATAACCTTTCTGACGGTTCAGCCCCTAGTAACAAAATGGTTAGGAGTACGTCCTCAGCCTCCAGAGGGATGGAACCCTTCGCCCATGCCGTTTACGGGGAGGACAAAACGGGTGATTGAACTGGCGTTGGATGAAGCTAACGCCATGGGGCTATCGCGCATCGAACCAGAACACCTGCTGCTCGGTATGCTTGACGAACAAAAAGAAAGTGGAGGCTTAGCCACTCATATTCTCAAAGAAGAACTGGGTCTTGACCTGTCGCAGTTTGAACAACAGCTTAGGACACTGATGTCACAGTAGTCGGCTGTCTTTTGTTTCGCCAAATCTGATTCTCGATTAGTACCAGACTGCTCGCAGCATTGTCGGTGAGCCGCGCGAGCAGTCCTGTTGTCAGACGTCAATCTTCAATAGGAGCGTAGAAAGTACCTTCTACTTCAACAATATCGTCTTGGTTGAGGCGATCTACCTCAATAATTGTGCGGGGTGGATAGGGTCCCTCTCCCCAGAGTTCTTCTTGAATCTGGTTAACAATTGGGCGATAGCGGTACATATCTGTTACATAGACCACCAGACGTACTGCATCCCGCAGGCTGGCCCCCTCTGACTCAGCAATCAGCTGCATGTTTAGAAATGCCTGTCGGACTCGACCTTCAGCTTCAGGCACTAGGGCATTTAGTTCAGGATCAATGCCACGCATCCCGGCAACAAAAATATAGTCTCCTGCACGGGTGCCCAGACTCCATGTAGCGGTTGGGATAATTCCGCCTTCAGGGGTTAAGGTTTGAACGCCGTTAGGAGATTCGTCAGCCGCTGCTGGAACTGAGGTGAGTCCCAGAGTTGCGATCGCAAGTAAAGCAATTGGTTTCATTTAGTTGAGCCTTGTCACACCAAAATGAGTGTAGGCAGTTACTGAAGAGGTCTATGTGCTCTTTGATACATAAATCGTCGTCTAACGCTATATCGTTTGTTTGCCCTAGCTAGTTAGGTCACGAATCACTCGACACGGGTTGCCTGCAGCAAATACCCCCGGTGGGATATCTCGCGTGACAACACTTCCGGCCCCAATTGTAGAGCCATTGCCAATAGTCACGCCAGGGCAAACAATAGCACCTCCACCAATCCAAACATCACTGCCTATTTCAACCGGCAAAGCATACTCCCATCCGTCTTTACGAACAGCCGGATTAAGCGAATGGGTTGCCGTATAGATCTGCACTTTTGGACCGAGCAATACTCGGTCCCCCAGCCGAATGTAGTTGCAGTCAAGAATCACGCAGTCATAATTGATAAACAACTGCTCTCCAGCAAAAATATACGAACCGTAGTCGCATCGAAAGGGTGGTTTGATTTCAGAGTTTGCCCCAAGCGCTCCAAACAGTTTTTTGGCTAGAGCCTGTCGTTTTTGAGCAGCCTCAGGAAGAGAATTGTTGAAACGATGTAGAATCTGTTGTGCTTGTAGAAGCATTGTGCTAAGCTCTGGGTCGCTTGCAATGTAGTCTTCACCTGCAAGCATTCTCTCTCGCATCGATTTTTCTGTGCTTGGTTGACTCATGCGAGATCCTGACTCTGGGTGGGTGTGCTGAATGCGGTTAAGCCTGATAGAAACAGCAAGCCATTGTAGCTCACACCATGGACATAGGGACCCACAGGTGCATCGAGGTGAGGATAATTCTTACGCTCGACTTTCATAGATTTGCTGACTCCTGGTAACCTGACGCCAGACTTCATCTTAACCGCCCTAACATTAAATCTAGAGCGATACACTGACGAGTTGTTTTAGCTTATTTGATTGGAGTAGCTGTTTAGCTCTCAACTAATGTAGCTCATTTCATTGAGCGTAAACTTCTCAATCATACCTTCGGTAGCCTCCATGTAGGCCGCCAGATGGGGCGCATTCATATGATTTTGCCAGAGGTCGCGAGACTCCCAGTTTTCATAGAATACAAAGTGAGCTAAGTCTTCATTATCCTGATGAAGGGCGTATTGGATGCAGCCTTCTTCGGCTCTCGTAATTGGAATAAGTTTTAACAATTCATCTCTTACAAAATCGGTCTTGTCTGATTTTGCATCGATATGGGCAACGATGGTGAGTTGAGACATTTTGATTTTCCTTAGGCTGATTATCTTCAAATTGACTGTTGTTTTTAGCCCTATTCCTAACAGAGTATGCTGTCGCGGTTAGCTCTATACGCACGTACTTTCATTCTGTAATCAGCCCTTCTAAAACAGTTTTACCAATCGCCTTTCCACTTTCCTGAAACTCGTGGGCAGCACGCAGGTTTTCAATATTTAGAGCACCACCACGGTTGTTGACCGTCGAGATCACAGTGCTATCATCTATCAGTTCTGAGACCCGATTTAACAGCTTGTGCTGTGCATCCATATCCTCGGTTTGAAACATCGACCGAGCAAACATAAATTCCCAGTTCAAAGAAAGCGCCTTAGGCTTTAGCACGGTTATATCGAGAGAGTCTGGATCGTCAATGAGGGCAATATGCCCGCGCGGTTTAATCAGCTCTACAGTAGATGCAAAATGCTGTTTAGTATGGGTCAGTGAGGCCACATATCGGGGCGAAATATCTAGAGCTTTCATCTCTTCATCAAGCGGATTACGGTGATTGATCACATGATCGGCTCCCATCTTTTCAACCCAGGCGCGCGTATCATCTCGCGATGCTGTGGCAACAACCGTTAACCCCGTGAGCTTCTTAGCCAGCTGAATAAGAATTGAACCAACACCGCCAGCACCGCCGATCACTAGCAGCGCTTCATTAGCTCCTTCACCTGCTTTCAGTCCCAGGCTATCGAATAAGATCTCCCAGGCCGTAATACTGGTCAGAGGCATACCGGCGGCTTCTGCAAAACCAAGTGACGCTGGTTTTCGGCCCACAATGCGTTCATCCACAACGTGAAACTGGGCGTTAGTTCCAGGGCGTGTGACATCTCCTGCATAAAACACTTCATCGCCGGGGCGAAATCGCGTCACCGCTGAACCCACTGCTGTGACCACTCCAGCGGCATCAAACCCCAAAATACGAGGCCCGCCGTCGGGTTGAGCATTGGCCCGCAGTTTGACATCAACCGGATTCACCGAAATACCCCGAACATCAACCAGTAAGTCGTTTGGCCTCGGCTGCGGTATATCCGTTTCAAATTTGATCAGGGCGTTTTTAGCAGAGATAGGCCCCGCTGTTTCATAACCAATCGCTTTCATCATTCTGTCTCCTTTCGATTCTTGCACGTACTACCTGCATCATAATCATTCGAAGAAAAAAGATAATCAGGCTTACTGCGAAATGATAATTCGGATGTTTTTGATAAATGGATACTTTATTGCTCCGCTTGTTTCTGAGAATCGGGCAGCGTCTTAACTCTACCCAATCTTTTATAAAACTTACGAGTATGAAGTCGCGCAATAGTATTTGAGTCTGATGCAACAATCTCCCATATGTGAAGCATAGCTTTTCTGTTGGTAACGCTGGTATCACAAATTTAGCAGTTCGCGATCGCAAACATTCACTTCACTCAAGGGTAGTTAGAGCTTTCAGAGTTTAAAGGACGTACTCAGTCTAGTGATTCTTATTCTTTATTTTTTCCAAAACTGTCTCAATAATACCGACAATCTCTTGGCATTTTTCTGAATCAAGTGCATCGGGGTGGGGCGAAACAAACCGACCCTGATCGTTATCGAAATACTGACCGGAAGCCGCCGCGAATTCATCCGACAACGCTGCACGACATAGTATTTCTGCACCTATACGGATATCGCCGCCAGCGACGCCAAAGGCCTCTTTCACCATTTTGCTGCCAAGCATTGACCCAGGATTAACCGCGATAACAGTCGGGCCGTTACTCTTGAGCGAAAGTGCAAGATTGCGAGACCACATGGTCAACGCCAGCTTGCTTTGGGCATAGGCCGCGCCATCGGACAGACTGATTTGTCCGACTAGCGCCTTTGGATTAACAGAAGACTGAGCAGCGGAAGAGAGATTGACCACCCGTCCGGAGGGGCCAAGCAGGGGTAAAAGACGTTGGGTGAGTAGGTAGGGTGCGAGCGCATTCACAGCAAAGCGCACATCAAGTCCGTCCAACGTGATGGTATCGGATGTCTTATAAACGCCTGCATTGTTGATCAGTACGTCCAACGTAGCGTGGTTTTCAGCCACAGCCTGCGCCAGTGACTCTACATTGGCCATACGCGACAGATCAGCCCCATAGCTTTCAACACGGCCCTCTCCCGGCAGTGCAGAGAGTGATTTTTCGGCGTTCTCCAGTTTTGTTAGATTGCGCCCATGCAGCAGTACCTTGTGCCCTTGCGAGACCAACATCTTAGCCGTTTCTAGCCCGATACCATCGGTAGAGCCCGTAATCAGAATTGTTTTTGCCATGGTTTATAGTATCCTATCGAAAAATTAATGAAGAGATGTTCCATGGAACGTCTCTTCAGCGAAATCCGGCAGGATATCATCGGCCAGACGTTTTAGCGTTGTTTCAATATCCGCCTGGTTAAATCGCAGGTTCAGCGCCACATGGTTCATGCCGATTTGTTCTAGCGATCGCAAATAGTCTCGCAGAGGGTTCACCCCTAGCCGAAATCCCAGATGAATGGGCTGCGGCGAAATATCAGGGTCTTCTGTCAGGTCCACATAAAGCGGCTGCATCATCGGCTTATCCGCGTTGCCCACAGCCTTAACCCGCGCCCGCCAATCACGGATAATTCTCTCTTGCACACCAATATTGCGGGGATAGGTCATCCAGCCATCTCCGTTCCGTGCGCTCCACTCGGGGTCTTGCTGACTACCGCCCGTAACCAGCAACGGCAGCTTTCCAGATGTGGGTTTGGGTAGCATGTCCATCTCACCATTAAGGCTACCAAATGTATTTTCAAACACTGGCGAATTCTCACCCATCTGTCTGATGTAGTCAAAACTCTCTCGAAACGCAGCTCCGCGCTCTGCAAAGGAGAGATTAAGCGCCGGATACTCCTCTGGCCGATCCCCCGAAGCCACTCCCAAAATCAGCCGCCCCTCTGAGAGCACATCGGCAGTCGCAGCGGCCTTGGCCACATGGGCTGGATGTCGCAGCGGCAGAATGATACTGGCAACGCCGAGGGCAATTCGCTTCGTTTGACCTGCCAAAAATCCCAAATAAACAAAAGGGTCGTATGTTTGACCCGCATCCCCAAAGGAGAGTACGTTGAACGGCACGTCCCGTAACCAGACGGCCGAAAACCCAAGCTTTTCGGCCAGCTGCACACGTTCAATGTGGTGTTCCATGGTGGGTACCGGTCCTCTGGGATAGGTCTCGATTGGTACCACCAGACCAAGACTTAATCGGTTCGGACGGAATACAGAATTATATCCCCGATTAATGGGTTGAAACCCAGTATTTGCTAAATTCTTGAGCATATTACACTCCGCTTTCCAGCTGTCAGTTGGGGTTTGGTTTCGGCTTCGCTCAAGGGTCGAGGGCTGAGCGAAATCGGAGCCCGGTTGTTCATTAATTGATCTCCTGCACATCAACTACCATCTTTTCCCATCCGCGTTGGTTGTTCATGTCGAACTGGGCACCATTCTCATCAGCCCAGGTAAAGCGCTTCAATGCCGGGGTTTGACTCGTTGCCTGGTAGAGCCAATAGGCCTCCTCTTTTAGCGCTTCGTCAATGGGTTTATCAATGGAGGCATAGACGGTCTGTTTGCA
>ERZ1740070.2134-NODE-2134-length-11609-cov-6.083348_pt1 | contig 11609 bp, 5 predicted proteins | sample MGYA00581734_ERZ1740070 | MGnify/ENA primary metagenome ERZ1740070 (study PRJEB43018, sample SAMN04849744) | marine metagenome | isolation source: floating plastic debris | place: Pacific Ocean | collected 2008-09-01 | study: EMG produced TPA metagenomics... | reverse complement strand
ATGTTGCTTGCTGCTTTTGTGTCGGTGGTGGTGGCGGTGGTGGTTGTGGCAATGTAGCATCTGGTGCTGGCGTTAATAAAAACGACCAGGCTATTGCTGGTGCTAGTGGTGGTGCTGGTGGCAATGGGGGGATTGGTGGCTTTGGCGGCGGCGGCGGCGGCGGCGGTGGTAGCGGTGGTGGTGCGCAAAATCTTCTCAATCCAGGACGACGTGGACAACCGGGAAAGGGTGGCACTGGTGATGGCGTTTTTGCTGGAACTGGTTTTGCTGGAACTGGTAATACTGGTAGTCAGGGGAGTAACGCAGGAGAGTTCAATAATGGGACTGGTGGGCAAGGAGGGCAAGGAGGAGGAGGAGCTGGCCTAGGAGGTGCCATTTTTATTCGTAATGGTAATTTGACTTTAAGTAACAGCACTTTGCAAAATAACTCAGCGCAGGGAGGTATTGGAGCTAATCCTGGAACAGGTGCAGGGGGCGCAATCTTTGTTTATTCAGAATCTCCAAATATTACTGAAGTCAACATCAGTAATATTACCTTTTCTAACAATCAGGCCGAAGAAGGAAGTGCCATTCATAACTTTCTCGGCAATACTTCATTAAACAACAGCACAATTGTCAACGATATTTCTCTTGTAAATTCTATTCCGGGAGAACCTATCAACAACGATGCATTTGAAATTAAGGATGATCAAGGAAGTGTACAACAAGTTCTTGAAGGACAACTAAATATTCAAAATTCAATCATCTCGATGACTACTGGAAATGTTCCCAGTGCAATTACACCTTCTAATTTGGAAGGCACTATTATAGAGAATAACAATATTATCAGCAACAACATAGGTGGGAACATCATTACAAATACGCTTGGAAACAATGGTGGTTCAACTCCAACCTATGCCTTGTTGCCCGGAAATAATCCTGCGATTGATCAAGCTGGCCCAGGTTCAACGACGGCGGATCAGCGAGAAGCAGAAGCCGCAGGTGAGCGTGATATCGGGGCATACGAAGCCAGATTTGTCTTAACACCCACTAGTGGTAGTGCCCAAAGCACCAATTTCGAAGAAGTTTTTGCTACCCCTTTAACCGTTACTGTAACAGATGAGTTGAGTGGAAATCCTATTACCCTTGGCACCTTAACCTTTCAGGCCCCTCCCCAAAACCAAGCCAGTGCTATTCTCAGCAGTACTAGTGCCCCATTAGATGCAGCGAGTGAGGCCAGTATTACAGCTATAGCAAACGGCATATTAGGGAACTACCAAATTACTGCCGATACTCCAGGCTCGGTTGGACCAGCTAATTTTGATCTTACCAACACTCTTGATAACGCATCTATTTTTGTAGATACGTTATCAGACATTAACGATGGCAATGTTGGAACTGGAGAGTTCTCCTTGAGAGAGGCACTCGACTTAGTTGCTTCCGGTGGCACAATTGGTTTTGCTTCAAACATTGGTGGTGAAACTATTCAGGTTGGCCCAACTTTGCCCACCATTGACCAGAACCTCACGATTGAAGGATTGGCAAATCGCCCTACGGTCATTACCAACACCCCTGCTCCAATCTTCGATATCGGAGGCAGCGCTGGCGAGGTCACAATCAATAACCTGAACGTTCTTGGCTCTACTATTTGGAATGCTGGAAACGGCAATATAAGTCTAAACGGATCAAATAGTCAACTTGGTGACCTTTCATTGACAGGTAACGAGATCACACTTTTTGGCAACAATATCAACTTTGGCTCTCTTGCACTCACAGGCAACAATGTCGAAATTCAGGAAAACTCTTTTGCCACTGATTTCATCGGCAATTCCAATATCACAGGTGCTCTAGAGGTTACCTCTGGTGGTCCGATTACCGTTAACGGCACTCTCGATGTTACCGGAAAAACCGATTTAGATGCTCAAGATAATGACATAAATTTTGATAATGCCAACGCTCAATTTGATACTCTGAACCTTACTGGTAACAGTATTCAGTTGGATAGCACCTTGAATGTTAATGATGATCTAATCATTGATGCAAAAGGTTCTGTTATCCAAAATGGCGGAAGTCTTACAGTTGGAGACACAACAAACATTCAGACTTCTTTAGCCAATGCTGGAGACGTTGCCATTTCCAGTACAACGAATCTCACTTTGTCAAACTCTAGTATTGGCGGTGATCTGACGATTCAAGTACCAGACTTCTTCCGCACTGGACGGGTTCAAGTCGCAGGAGATGCCAGAGTCGATAGTGGTGATCCAATCAATACTGTTCCTATAGATCTTGGTACAGATGTAGTAAGGACAGGACAAGATTTTGCTGTTAGTGGCAATGGCACCATTGATCTCTCAAGGCTAAGAGACTTGCCCAACACTATTCAAGGCAACTTAACCGTTACTGCAGCTCCATCAAACAACAGTTTTGATCCCAATAACACCTTCGCAGGCACACCTGCTATTACCCTAGACCAGGAAAATAATCAGTTTAATGGAGAGGTTTCTGTCATTACAGAACTGCCAACCACTAGAATCGGAGAACCTCCAACCATTATTCAATCAGACCCTCTAACGGTCAACGGTAATGTTAATCTAGACGCTCAATCAACTGGCAATATTAATCTCAATACCCCCAACAACCGCTTTGGCGACTTATCTCTCACTGGCAACAACGTCTCTATTCGTGAAAACGATACAGCCACATTAAACAGCTACCAGATCACGAACAATTTAGATATAACAGCTACAGACATAGAATTTGGTCAAGACGGCTCTATTGGCGGAGACCTCTCACTACAGCCTTACACTAACGACCAAAACATTTCCATCGCCCCTAATCCAAGTACCGACTCATTTGGGCTAGATACAACTGAAACTAACAATATCAATGCAGCAAATCCAAACTCTGTCACCATTGGCGGCTCTTCAGGATCTGGCACACTTAATCTTATATTTGACCCCAAAAACACCGCCGATCCGTTTACGTCTCCATTAACATTGCGTTCTCCCTCAGGGGCGGTTAATATCACGTCAGCAAGGACACCCAATAACAATGTCGCTGCTATTAGGGAAGTAACCTTAGGTCTTGAGGACGTAACTGTTCAAGCCGAAGATATTACGTTGAGTACAGTAGGGGGCAGTATCGGATTAAATAATTCCTCACTGCAGGGTACACCTCCTGCCGGTAGTCGCATTGTCATTGATACCGCTTTGCGTCCAGGACAACTTACACAGCTAGTTTTGAGGGGCTCAAGTTCGATTGAAGCCCCACTTGGGTTTGTCGATATTTTTGCCGACGGCATTGATGCTAATGCTGCTAACGACAGCGATATTATTGCAGGTGATGTCAACATTGAGTCCATTCTCAAGCAACGCTTAGAGAATATTGCTGAACAGGACTTTGACACACCTGGCAATGACATCATTTCAACCGGCTTTCTCCAAAATACATCTGGCATTGACCCCAGCGAAGGCCTAACCGAACTTCCGGCAAACCTAACAGATCCTTCCAATCGGATTGCCCGTGGTTGCCGCGCAGAAGATGTCTCAGAGAATGAAAACCGCACATCTGGTGATTTGATTGTCACCGGACGTGGTGGTCAACCCTTAAGCCCAACCGATATTGCAGGTAATACTACGACCCTAGACGACCTGGGACCTATTAATACTCAGACAAACCCAGCTCAGACAGCCTCAGTCGCACCAACAACCAGGATGGCAGAGGATGCAGAGGAGAAGGAGGAGAAAAATAATTTAGATAACAACGACTTAAAAGATGCCCAAGCCGCTGTCAGGAACGACTCTGGTGAAGTGTGGCTAGTCGCTCCAGGTGAGTGGGACTCTTCCATATCCTGCTCAGATTTGCATCAGTCTTAACATTATCTCGTGCAATCATCTCTGCAATAGTCTTACCCTGCTTATCCGTTCGGTTTTAGCCATGTACCCAAACCCATTTGCCCGCCTACTTCGATGGCCTCGTTCTCTATTAACTCTGGTCGTTGCCCTGCTTATTGTCCTCATGGGTTTGCAAGAAGGGCTTCTATTTAGTCAGCCAGCACCAGCTGTTGCAACTATGCCATCCGGTAATCAGTCGCACAATGAACAACAGCTAGCCGAGGCAACGACAGGTCCAGCCTTATTGCAGCTGGGACAAGACTATTACAATGCAGGCTACTTTAACGATGCCGAAAACGCTTGGAGCCAGGCTGAGCAATATTTTACAACTAAGGGAGATACCCTCCAGCAAGCCATTGCCCTGAGCAATCGCGCCCTAGCCTATCGACAGCAGGGTCATATAGAAGATGGCATAACCATAGCTCAAGCAAGCGTTGACCTACTAGAGGCTGTGGAAGCCTTGTCACCTGAAGGTTTCAGGATCTATGGCCAGGCATTAAATACCCAAGGCAGTCTATATATGACCCAAGGCCAAAACAAAGACGCCTGGCAAGCTTGGAAAAAAGCAACAGAACAATATCAACGAGGAGACTATACCGAAGGCGTTGTCAAAAGTCTATTGAATCAAGCCCAGGCACTCCGCAGCCTTGGCTTTTTTCGGCGATCTAGCGATCGCATCGCCGATGCTCAGGACATATTACTCAATCATGAACTTGAGCCGACCCTCAAAGCTGAGCTGTATCTTAGCATGGGTAAAACTCAGCGCTTATTAGGTAACTTAGATGAGTCCAATAAGAGCCTTCAAAAAGCCGAATATATGGGTAGAGAACCCTCAGGAATAAATAGCTCACTCTGTAATCTAGACGAGCCCCAACAAATAAACGACTCACTACCTGATAAGCGATTACTGGGCAGAATTCTTCTAAGCCAGGGCCTTAATCCACATACCTTGGCTAAGCGCGAAGCGACTTTAGCAGAACGAACTGGAAAAGAAAGAGAACAAGAAAAAGACTGTTATGAGAAAGCATTAAAAACCTATAGGAAAATATCATCCATTGCAGCTTCTCAAATCACCAAAATCCATGCTCGCCTTAACCAGTTAGCCATTTATATTGATCGCAGACAGTGGCAGACGGTAGAGACACATTCTGCAGATCTAATAGATGATATCAACACGTTACCCCTAGGGCGTTCATCAAGCTTTGCCCAGCTCACTCTAGCTCACTTGATGCTGGACGTTATGGAAGAGGTCATGGAATACCAGTGCGACCCAGAGACTGACTGCACAGCCATCCAGAATTTACAAAAAAGTGTACCCAGGCAAGCCTATAACTTGTTGGCAACTGTGCAGCAGCAGACCAGTCGAGATAATGATCCCATTGTGCAGTCCTATGCCTTGGGTTACTTGGGGCATCTCTATGAGCTAAGCGGCAAAACAAACGAGTCTCAACGCTTAACCCAGGAGGCCTTAACCCTAACCAGCCGATCTAATATTGTTTACCAGTGGCAATGGCAGCTAGGACGATTAACCAATCATCCAAATACTCAAGAATCCTCACTTGAGTACTACAAGAACGCAGTTGAAAACGTAAAGACAGTTCGAGAGGATTTATTATACGTCTCGCCGGATGCGCGATTTGACTTTCGAGATCGCATCGAACCCCTTTACCGACAGTACATCAGTTTACTGCTATCCTCCAATTCGTCATCTGCCCATGCCAAAAGTACAACTGATGAGATTCAGGATGCACTACTAAAGGAAGCCCAAGAGGTGATTGACAGTCTACGCGTAGCTGAGCTAGAAAACTTTCTAGCCTGTGGTCTACTTGAGGCTAACAGTACAGACCTCCTCGCCTCAATTCAGGAAGTTGCCGATGCTGAGCAGCACACCGCCATTATCTATCCCATTATTTTGGATGACCGTCTAGAAATATTGACTCGACTACCTGGGCAGGTTGCGCAATCAAAGAAATTAGATCAACCGAAACCACAAATTGAGCACAATACATTTTCCTGGTCTGCTGATCAAGCCGGTATTGTAGATCATAAACTGAAGCAGTTTCGCAAAGAGCTTGAAAGACCCTATTTTTCTAACGAACATGGCCAACCTCTTGCTGAGGAAATTTATGATTGGTTAATTCGCCCTATAGAAGACGTGTTAGCTCAGAATCAAATTGATACCTTAGTATTTGTTTTGGATGGCGCCTTTCGTAATGTACCGATGGCAGCGTTGTCTGATGGTGAGCAGTTTCTGGTTGAGAAATATGCGATCGCAGCTACCTTCGGTGACCTAAAAATACCTGAAGATCCTCGACAAAAGACATTTCGTCTACTAGCAGCTGGTCTTTCAGCGGATCCAAAATCTCCCCAAACAAAAATTTCTGAAGAAGAATCTCCGCCTGATATTTTTGGCCCACTATTTTTTGTGGACGAAGAAATTAATAAGATCAAGCAAAAATTTCCCACCATAGCCTTGCAGAATAGTGACTTTACTAAAGAGCAAGTCCAGAAAAATATTCGACTGTCAGCCCATAATGTTGTCCATTTAGCAACTCATGGAGAATTTGGATTTACTCGAGACCAAACCTACTTATTAGCGGCAGCTGACAACAGCATCACAGAGCTTGATCAACCCATAGAAACTGAAAAAATAGATCTCAATAATTTTGACACGCTCCTCAAAACCAGAAACCAAATGCCTCTTGACCTACTTGTCCTAAGTGCTTGCGAAACCGCAACGGGTGATGATCGCGAAGTCTTAGGTATTGCAGGATTAGCCATCCAATCAGGTGCCAGAAGCACGCTAGCGACGCTCTGGAGTATCAGTGACGCTTCTACAGCCATTCTTATGGACAAATTCTATGACCAACTGCTTACAGGTGTCTCAAAAGCTAAAGCTCTTCAACAAGCTCAAAAATACCTATTAAAAGCTGGCGACAAACCTTCTAAATGGGCACCTTATTTACTAGTAGGAGATTGGCGCTGAATCCAATTCCTGAGCTAGGTTGTGCAAAATCGGACAATCCTCACTTTCAAAAGCTTCAGCAATTTTTCCCTTTACTCGCTTATCCACCTTGTCATCCAGAAAAAGTTCAGGTAGCAGGTTTTTTAGCTCTTCTCTATAACGGGCATTGCCAGGTTCCTGACATCGTAACTGCATTAGTCCCTCAAAAGCCTCAGGCCAGAGTCCTTCCTTCGTGTAAAAGTCAACTCTTGCCTGGGCATCTGTAATAAGAATGCTATCTGCCTCTATTTTTTCCCTTTCAGAATCATCAATAACTTCAATCCAAGCGTCAACGCTTGGATTCCTTGCAGGTCGATCTCGATCACAAATAATTGATAAATACCAACGGTAAGATTGGGCCGGTTCGAGCACTATACCTAACTGCTCAAAGCTAATTGGAGCAATTCCACCACGAGACGGAACAGAAATAATTCTCCTTTGAAAATCAACTTCCTCTGTATTCGTTACCTTCTGGATCATAAGCTCAGCCAATGGACTTCCTGATGCTGATTTAGGTAAATTTTGAATATCTGATAAATCGGGCAAGTAAACGAACACCGTTGGTTGCACTTTAGCAGTAAATGCCAGTGCTCGATCAGATGTTGCTGATTGGGATGGTGTATTCGTTATTTGGACACGAGGAACTATTGCCGCAAATAGTTGATTCAAGGCATTGCAATTTCCGTGTCGGCCCGCTGAGTTGGTTTGTTTTTGGCTTCCATAACGACCACTGCTATTTGCCCTTCTGCGTCGTCCGCCAAAGGGCCAAAAGGCAAAAAGTGGCGTTTTGACCAAAACCATATTACTGACCTTTAATAATTGACTTGGCTGTTCCCAAACACTTGTAGAAGCCGTCACATTGGAGGTTTGAGCTAAAGCGGGTAGAGGTCGTGCTCCCAAACCTAGTAGTAAACTTAGTAAGACCACAAAGAGCCTTTTTATGAAAGATGACTTTAAATAATTCATAGATAGCCTCAATTTTCTTTTTGAAATTGATAGGTATCAATAGCCATAATAATACCTGCAGTTGATAAGAACCCCAGCATTGAAGGAACTAAGGGCAACCACCAACCCGCCAAGGAAAAGGCTAACCAATACCCTAAAAATATACACATGTCTATTGTTAAGACCTGTATGAAAATATTCTTATAAGATTTTGTTCGAGAGTTCGTTATCCAAATCAAACTTCCGCCACCGAAACACCAGAAAATAATCAATATCCCATCCATTATAGGCTCCAAGGCTCTAATCATAGGCTGTTTATCTAACACAGGACCTATAATGTTCTGAACCATGTGTGCCTGTAATTTGACTCCAGCCATTTTGCCAACAGGAGTATTGTGAATGTCTGTATTAGAAATATCAGACTCTCCTGTATAACCGACTAAAACAATATTGTCTTTTACTAATTCGTCCAACGAGTTAGCATTGTTCCCTGCAGCCAAGATTTTGCTTGCTTCTATGATCTCAAAGTCTTGAATATGGTAATTAATTAAAATCTGAAAACCATCATCATCAAACTCTGAATAGCCAGCCATGGGTGAGAGTATGCGGTCAAAAGTTACTGAGCCAACATTGATTCTGGTATAGTCGTTCTCGGGTATTTTTTCTTTAATACTAGGTTCCTGTTGTTGAAGATATGTTAGTGCAATTCGATAATTAAGAGAGTTCCCGATGTTGCAATTCAATGAGGGGTCTTTACTCATCTTAATCAACTGACGTCGGGCAATAAGTTCACTAGATTTAGGAATCACATCACTAAATCCAACTAAGTCTGCATTCTCGCTATTTATTTTAAACGGAGGATCGCTTTTTGCAGTTCCACTACCTACCATATGACAAGTTGAGATCACTTTATTAGTTGGATTCTCAAGGTGCTTGACTAAATCTTGAAATATTTCTGATGAGTCTGAAGATTGAGAATCTTCCTGTGATTTTAGCTCGCGAAAAATATCTATTCCGACTACTGCAGGTTGAGAATTACCCAATGTTTTTAAAACAGTCAGCAATTTCTCATCCGGGATATTGGCATCTATCCCTGTTTGGCCCCAACTACTAAGATCCTCATCATTAATTCCGACAATTACAATGCGCTGTTCTCGTGTTCCAAATGCACGTAACGAAAGCTGCATATAAAAATCATAAGCAGCGAATTCAAAAACAGAAAGCAATCCCCATGACCGCCCTGCGACCATGAAAGTCGAGAGCACAGTACTTACTATCACTGCCAGTCGAAGCCGACGCTTTTTCTCTGAGAGTAACGGCTCTGCAAGTTCTACCGCAATTCGCCCCATCTCGGAGGCATCTTCATAGGATCTGCCAGCACCTAGCGCATCATAAAAACCAGTCGCAAACTGAATTGCCTGACGATTTGTGATTTCATCATCTACACCAACCACATAGCCAATGTGCTCTCGAATTGCCTCAGCTTGCTCCTCGGAATAGCAGGCATTCAGCACAACACATTCAACCTCATCCTTAAAAAATTTAAAAAGCCTGGCCAGTGCCTGGGTGCTTACCAGCTTTGCCTTCCCATCCTTATCCTCGACAATTAGCCCATTAGCTCCAGCACCTTGACCAGCAAAATGCACAATCGCAGGCTGCTCGTCCAATAAAGCCCGCTGAATATCGCCCGTCCGCAGAGCTAATTGAGTAACAATCTCAAATTCTTCACGAAGCCTTGAGCGTTTCATCCCCGCTTCGATATCTCTGACCTCTCTATCCAATCGGCGAAGACTAGTATTCTTTGGATTCGCAGCCAGGATCAGAATTTTTCTCTTAGCCACAACCTAGTTGCCCCAAACAGTACCCTGATAAAGCGCAGCATGAAGCTACAGACCTTACTATTGTTCGTATTTATATAAAAAGCCAGCAGATGTTAAGAGATTCAACATTTCTCAATCAAAAACTTCTGATGTGTTGCTAGCTTAATTAGAGTTGTTTCTTACTCTATGTAGCGCTTTCATAACATCAGCTGAGAATTGTACTGAGTTGGTTTACCCAGTGGATCATTTCCCTCATACTCGATGAGTAGCGGATTGGACAGTATGACACCACACCATTGATGACAAACAGTTACTCGAAAAGAAATCTTGATGACCAGAAGCTAGCCCAAACCTGAACTGTATTGGCATGTGCCGTATCTCAATCTTTATCTCAATTTAGGGGCTAAAAGTGCCCAAAAAAGGCCAACCTATTTTCAGACAACGAGCGTTGAAACCCCTGTCAAAATACTGTATCGCTTGCAGTGCTTGAAAGCCAACGGCGGGATTTGAACCCGCGACCGCTCGATTACGAATCGAACAAAAAATCTTAATCTAAAAAGGTTTCGGGCTCAATATTTTTAATTACACCCATTTTACACCCATTGACATATTCATCATTCAAAGTGGATATAACTCCAATAGGTTGCTGGTTGTTCCACGTGCCTCGGTATTCTGCAGAAGCTGTTTAGTAAGCGATATACCAATATCAAGGATTTGAATTAGTTGCATCAATATTGCTGTCAATGTATTGACGGAATCTTTTTGCTCCATCAAATCAAAAGCTATTGGGAAGGGAAAACTACGGTAGAGCACTCGTGCAAAGAACAAGGGCTCTGCCGTCTCAAGCTCTACTGTTTCAAAGATAAGACCTACACAATCTATGGTGGTTCTGGAGTTTAGACTCAGGTGGCCAATGTGACTCAACGTCTAACGTGATGAATATTGCAAATATTAGTTACATTGTAACTGTTGTAATTCATAGTGTCTTTTTGCTAGGCTTAAGCTGTCAGATCAGAATTCGCGGTTAGCCCATGTCTAAAGTTGTTAGTACCCGCCTTCAGGATGATACCTATGACCGGCTGAGCCGCATAGCACGAGTTCTAGATAAGACACCCAGTGAGACAGTGGCCACTCTAGTGGAAGAGTCCTTGCGCGAGATTGAATTTGCATTTATTGAATTTCGTAACTCTACATTGGGTCGTCAGTCCTTTATGAAAGGGTCTTCATTGGCCGTCTGGGAAGTGATTGAAATCGCAAGGACCTATGAAATGGATATCTCAAAGGTAGCAAGTCACTTTGAGCGTCCGGCAGAATGGGTTAAGGCTGCATTTAACTATGCAGAAGCCTATCCTGAAGAAATTGAATTTGCGATTCAGGATTCGCAAGCAATGTCGGCATTAAACGTAAACAGATTACTGCCAAATCTAGAGGTTGTTTCAGTGCCGACAACAGAAGAATAACTCATGCTTTCTTTTCTGCTAGATGAGCATATTTCTCCTAAGGTTGCTGAGCAACTCCATCTGAAATGTCCTGACATGACAGTATATGTCTTACAAACCTGGGAGCAAGGTCGTTATCTGCAGATAGCTGATAATTTACTGCTTAACTTAGCGAGTCAGTACAGCTTGACGCTGGTTACCTATGATTTGAAAACGATTCCGATGCTACTTGCTGAGTTGGCTGAACAAGGGCACAGGGGTGTGATTTTTGTTGATCAAAAAACAATCCCACCGAATAATTTTGGCTTGTTAATTAAATCTCTTATTTATTTATGGGAAGCTGAGAAGGAGAAAATCTGGAAAAATCGGGTAGTATTTTTAGAAGCACTGAAGGAATAGTAAGCACAGGATATCTAAATTTTACTAGCAGAGAGTATACCAATGTTAACAATTAGGCTTTACAGCCTGTTTCCCTCTAGTGCAGCGTCAAGACTAAAAATTAGGGTTACTGAGAGTGTTGCGGTAAGCT
>ERZ1740070.2133-NODE-2133-length-11616-cov-6.423752_pt1 | contig 11616 bp, 11 predicted proteins | sample MGYA00581734_ERZ1740070 | MGnify/ENA primary metagenome ERZ1740070 (study PRJEB43018, sample SAMN04849744) | marine metagenome | isolation source: floating plastic debris | place: Pacific Ocean | collected 2008-09-01 | study: EMG produced TPA metagenomics... | reverse complement strand
GTCTCGGGGGTGTGGGTCGGGAGTGAGGGCGGGGAGCACTGACCTTGCGGAGCCAAGGTCAGTGGCACGGGAGGTGGGCAGTGACGTGGGAGGAGCACGGCTTGCCCTTCGGGTCAAGCCGTGGCACGGGGGACTGCATGGGGCGTGAAAGTTGGGTTAGTGGCGTTCGTCGTCGGATTGGGGGGCCATGTGCCAGGGTTCGGAGGGGGTGCCGTTGATGGTGGTGCCGCCTTGGACGTTGTTTTGGACGTAGGGGAGGAAGGAGTTCGGGAAGATGTTGGGCGGGGTTGAGGCGTCGTCGAGGCGCTTGGTTTGGGCTTCGGTGAGGACGACCTTGAGCGCGTCGATGTTGGCGGTGAGCTGGTCCATGGTGCGTGCGCCGATGATGGAGGATGCGACGCCGGCGCGGCGCTGGACCCAGGAGAGCGCGGCTTGGGCGGGGGTGCAGCTTGCTTCATCGGCGACGGCGATGACCTCGTCGATGAGGTCGTAGGTTTCGTCGGTGAGGATGGCGTCGATCCAGCCGGAGGTTGCGCGGCCCTCGCCCGGCTTGTCTTGCCCTCGGCGGTACTTGCCGGTGAGGACGCCGCCCTTGAGCGGGCTCCAGGGGGTGACGCCCATGCCGAGTTCTTGGGCCATGGGGATGAGCTCGTGCTCGACGGTGCGCTCGATGAGTGAGTACTCGATTTGCAGTGCGATGAGCGGCTCGTAGTCGCGCCAGTCGGCGAGGGTTTGGGCCTGGGCGCACTTCCATGCGGGGGTGTCGGAGAAGCCGATGTGTCGGACCTTGCCGTCGCGGACGAGCTGGTCGAGGGCGCGCATGGTCTCGTCGATGGGGGTGCGGTGGTCCCAGAAGTGCATCCAGTAGAGGTCGATGTGGTCGGTCTGGAGTCGGCGGAGTGATTCTTCGCAGGCGTTGATGATGCCGACGCGGGAGGCGCCGCCGCCGTTGGGATCGCCGGGGAACATGTTGCCCATGAACTTGGTGGCGATGACGGTGCGGTCGCGGCGGGCTGGGTGTCGGCCGATGTGGTCGCCGATGATTTTCTCGGAGTGTCCCTTGGTGTAGATGTTTGCGGTGTCGAGGAAGTTGCCGCCGGCTTCGGTGTAGGCGTCGATGATTTTGTATGAGTCTTCGATCTCGGTGCCCCATCCCCAGTCGAGGCCGAAGGTCATGGTGCCGTGGCTGATGGGTGTGAGGCGGAGGCCGGTGCGGCCGAGGGTGGTGTTGTGGGCGTGTGCGGTGGGGGTGTTGGCGTGTTGGGCGGTGGGCATGGGCTGGTCTCGCGGTTGGGTTTGGGCGTTTGGTTCTGGCGGTATAGTGGGCGGATGGTACGGACGGATTCGGCAACGCGTGCGCCACGGATGATGCGGCGTGCGGTGCAAGATGATGAGGGTCGTTGGTCGGCGATGTGCGCGCCGGGTGCGCTGCCGGAGCGTGTGGGCAAGGCGACGCGCGAGGCTCTTGATGAGGCGGGGACGGATCGGCGGGGTTCGTTCCGCGTGTTCATGGTTGTGGGCGCGTTTATCTTGCTGTTTGTCGGGCTCGCGGTGATGGTGAGCAATCGGGAGATCGCGCTGACGCATGCCGATTCGTTGCTTGATTTTGCGATGCACCTCGGGATCTTCGTGGGCACGGCGGTTGTGATTGGGTTGATCGGGGGGTTGCTTGTGCCGAAGAGTGCGCGGATGCGGCTTGCGCATGCCGCGAGCGAGGCGGGCAAGCGGGACGCGGTGTGCGTGGGGTGCGGGTATGACCTGGCGTTCACGCCGCCGATGGACGACGGGCTGGTTACGTGCCCGGAGTGTTCGGCCCGTTGGCGGCTGCCGAGGGATGCTTCGGCGCAGGCGTCGCGTCGGTAGGCGCGGGCTGGGCCGGGGTTTGCTTTGGAGCTTGGTCGAGGGCCTTCTGCAGCGAGCGGAGTGTGTCGAAGGCGTCGAGTGGCGAGAGCGATTCGAGCTTGATTTCTCGGAGCGCGTCGAGTGCTGGGTGGGGCAGGTACTCGGTGGTGCTGAAGAGGCCGAGCTGGGCTTGTGGCTGGGCGGATCGTGTGCTGGCTTGCGGAGGGGATGGCGTTGCCGGCGCGGGGATGTGTGGGGTGCCGTCTTGTTCGACGGAGAGTGAGCCGAGGACTTCTCGTGCGCGTGTGATGACGCCGGCGGGGACGCCTGCGAGTCGCGCGACGTGGACGCCGTAGGACTGGTCGGCGCGGCCGGGGAGGATGCGGTGGAGGAAGACGATCTCGGCGTCGGGTGCGCCGGCGGGCCATTCGCGGACGGCGACGTGTCGGTTCGCGATGCGTCCCGGTCGCTGGTCTTCGAGGTCGGTCAGCTCGTGGTAGTGGGTGGCGAAGAGCGTGCGGGGGGCGAGGGTGGCCGAGGAGAGGTGCTCGGTGATGGCCCAGGCGAGGCTGAGCCCGTCGAGAGTTGAGGTGCCCCGGCCGATCTCGTCGAGGATGACGATGGATGCGGGCGTGGCGTGGTGGAGGATGTTTGCGGTCTCGGTCATCTCGACCATGAAGGTGGATTGGCCCCGGTGGAGGGCGTCGTCTGCGCCGACGCGGGTGAAGAGGCGGTCGGCGACGCCGATGGTCGCGGCTTCGGCGGGGACGAACGAGCCGGCGTGGGCGAGCAGGGCGATGAGGGCGACCTGGCGGATGTAGGTGCTCTTGCCGGCCATGTTTGGGCCGGTGATGAGGGCGAGGGGCGGGGCCGGTTGGTCTTCGTCGGTCGCTTGATCGGCGGCGGGTGTTCCGAGGGCGCAGTCGTTGGGGACGAAGCGGGTGTCGAGTGCTTCGTCGAGCACGGGGTGTCGGCCCGCGGTGATGGACAGGACCGGTTCGGCGGTGATGGTTGGTCGGGCCCAGCCTCGGGCGTGGGCTTTGGCGGCGAGGGCGGCGAGGGCGTCGATGTCGGCGATCGATGCGCCGGTCTCGATGATGGCTTGCGCGCAGTCGGCGGCGGCTTCGCAGAGCTCGTCGAAGAGTTGTTTCTCGCGGGCTTGGGCGCGGGCCTCGGCGGTGGTGACGCGCTGCTCGAAGTCTTTGAGCTCGGGGGTGACGTAGCGCTCGGCGTTTTTGAGGGTTTGCTTGCGGGAGAGGATGTCGGGGGCGCGCTGGGCCTGGGCGCGGGGGAGCTCGATGTAGTAGCCGAAGACTTTGTTGAAGCCGACGCGGAGTGAGGGGAGGTCGTGCTCGGCGATGAGCTTTGCCTGGTAGTCGGCGAGCCATGCGCCGGCGTCGCGTTCGAGTGAGCGGGCCTCGTCGAGCTCGGGGTCGATGTTGTCGCGGATGAGGCCGCCGTCGCGGAGGTGGGCGGGGGGCTCGTCGACGCAGGAGGTTGCGATGCGGGTGGCGATGGGCGTGAGGGCGGCGATGCAGCGCTCGAGCGCTTCGGTGGCGGGCGCGAAGGCGGGGAGGTCGGTGAGTGTTTCGCGGACCGCGGCGCTGCCGCGGACCGACGCGCCGAGGGCGACGAGGTCGCGGGGGGTTGCCCGGCCGAGCGCGAGTCGGCTTGCGATGCGGGCGATGTCCTGGACGTTGCCGAGCGCGTCGCGGAGTGCGCGGGCGGTGGGCGCTTCGGCAACCAGGGCGGCGACCATTGCCTGGCGCTGCGTGATGGTTTCGATCTGGCGGCTTGGGCGGACGAGCAGCTCGCGGAGTCGTCGTCGGCCCATCGCGGTGACGCAGGAGGTTTTGCCGGTGAGAAAGACGCCCAGAAGGGAGCCTTCGGTGTGCGAGCCGCGGATGGTTCGCTCGACCTCGAGGGATCGGAGGCTGACCGCGTCGAGGACGAGCGTGTCGTCGCAGGCTTCGAGCTTGGGTGGGCGGAGGTGGCCGAGCGACTGGACGGTCGGGTCGCTCGCGGTGGCGGGGGACTGGGTCTCGCGGAGATAGGCGATTGCGGCGCCGGCGGCGGGAACGGCGGGGTGGTGCTCGCCGAGGCCGAACCCCTCGAGGGTCTTGACGCGGAACTGTGCGCAGAGGGTTTCGAGCGCCTCGGCGGCGCGGAATTGCCAGGCGGGGCGGGGAGTGATCGAGGCGTTGAGTGATTCGGCGAGTGTTGTGATGGTCGAAGCGACCGGCTCGCCTTTGTCGTTGCTGGGGGCGGCAGTTGCGGCGGCGATGAGTTCGGTGATGCCTCGGCCGGCGAGCTGGTCGGCGAGCGCGTCGGCGGGGCACTGGATGATGGTGAAGCTGCCGGTGGAGAGGTCGACGATGGCGGCGCCGGCTTGGGGGCTGCCGGCGTGGTCGGTATCGGCGAGCGTGACGGCGGCGAGTGTTGCGGCGTCGCCCGCGCCGAGGAGTGATTCGTCGACGAGTGTGCCGGGCGTGACGACGCGGGTGACGCCTCGGTCGACGATGCCCTTTGCCTCGCGGGGGTCCTGGATCTGGTCGGCGACGGCGACGCGCTTGCCCAGCGCGACGAGCTTGGCGAGGTAGTTCTCGAGCTGGTGGTGGGGGACGCCCGCCATCGGGACGCCCTTGGGGCGCTCGGAGAGGGTGAGCCCCAGCTCGCGATTGAGGGTCATCGCGTCGTCGAAGAAGGTCTCGTAGAAGTCGCCCATGCGGAAGAGCAGGAGGGCGTCTGGGTGCGATTTCTTGAAGCCCAGGAACTGACGCATCGCGGGGGTGTCGCGCGGGTCGGGCTTGGTTTTTCCCGCTTGGGGCTTGGCGGGCTTGGCGGGGTTGGGTTTGTCGGCGGCGGACATGGCCGATCAGGATAGCGCGGGGCGGGGCGATTCCGGGCGCGACCGACAGGTTGCGGAGGGGTTGAGGGTTGTGAGTGGGTGCAAAAGGGGCGCGGCCCGGCTGTCGAAACAACCGGGTCGCAGCGGCGGGGAAATGGGGGCATGTTGGAGGGCGTGTGCCCCGACCGCATGGTGCGGGGTGGGGGGCCGGCTGTCAATGGTTTTTTGTGTGTTGTGGGGGCGTGGGGTGCAGAACCGGGGTTTGTGTGTGTCCGAGTGTGTCCGAGTTGGTGCGGGGAAGACACTGACCTGCTGTGCAGGTCAGTGGCACGGGTGGTGGTGGTGTGGCGGAGAGGGCGTTTAGCGGCCGATGGGGCGGATGGCGTCGGGGGTGACGATGTCGAGCCCGGCGAGGGAGACGGCGGCGCCTCGGAGCTCGACGGGTTGGCCGATGAGTGCGGTCCAGCGGTCGTCCATGGGGCCGAGTGTTGTTTCGTTGGTGGCCCCCGACTCGCGCGGGCTCGCGACGATCCATGTGCCGGGGTTGCCGAGTGCGTCGAAGCCGACGAGGACGGCGGGGATGCCGCCTCGGACGCAGAGCATGGCGCAGGCGCGGTGCGTGGGGCCTGTGCCTGGTTTCATGGCGCCGAGGTTGCATTTGGCGTCGACGATCTCGCCCCGGAGGATGACGGCGCGGGGGGCGGTGGGTGCGAACGTTGCCTTTGGTGGCTCGTTGATTTGGACGGCGTTGTCATTGCCGAGCAGTTCGATCATGCGGCGGTCGCCGAGCTCGAGGGGGTAGCCGGTGAGGGTGACGGTGGCGCCGTTTTGGGGGCCACTCGGGGCGGCAGTTTTCGATGAGTCGAAGCGTGCTTGGCTTCCGATTTTGCCGGCTTCGACGATGAGGCGTGGGCCTTCGTCGGTGACGAGAAAGGGGTAGGGGTCGAGGACGAGCGTGCCGGTGTAGGTCTGGGAGGCGGACGTGTCCCAGGTTGCGGGCTCGGCGGGCTGGGCGGCGCTTGCCCAGAAGTAGGCGGGGATGAGCATGAGCCAGACGAGGACGGGCACGGCGATGCGGACGGTGCGCCGGACGCGCTTGGGCATGGGCATGTAGCCGACGTAGATGGAGTTGGTTGGTGGATTAGGCATTGGGTGCTTCGGAGGTGCGCGTCTTGGGGGAGAGTTTGACTTGGACTCGTCCTGCGAGGACTCGGACTTGGTAGGTGGGGACGTGTTCTTCGTAGGGTGGCGGGGAGGTGCCGTCGGTGGTGCGGTATTGCCAGCCGTGCCATGGGCAGGTGGCGCAGCCGTCGATGACGTGTCCCTCGCCGATGGGGCCGCCCTGGTGGGCGCAGCGGTTGGCGAGTGCGGAGAAGGTGGGGTTTTCGTCGGGACCAGTTCGGAAGACGGCGATGGAGTGTCCCGCGGCGTTGACAACTTTGGCGCGGTCTTGGGGGATGTCGGTCTCGGCGGCGACGTCGGCCCAGCCCTGTTTGTCGGCGCGGGCTCGGCGGATGTCGGTGATGAGTGAGGCGATGCCGGCGAGGATGTGTGCGGCGGCGACGACGGCTGCGACGGCGAGGAGGACGAGGGGGTAGATGCTGGAGGGCTCGCGTTGGAGCGCGCCGAGGGCGATGTGGGCGACGAGTGAGGCGTAGGCGAGGTAGACGCCCATGTGCAGCCACTTCCAGAAGCGCGGGCCGAGCACGGCGAGCCAGAAGTCGTGGCTTGTGGCGGCCATGAGGAAGAGCCACGCGAGTGCGGCGGCGCCGAACCATTCGAAGGGGATTTCGCCCGGGAGTGTTGGTCGGGCGAGGAGTGCGGCGATGGGGTTCATGGTGCCGAAGGCGCCGTAGAAGCCGATGGCGACGAGGGCGTGGAGCCCGGCGACGGCGAAGCACATGACGCCCAGGTGGCGGCGGTTGTAGAGCAGGGGCGTGAGTGCAGGGATGAAGCGGGCTTGGGGGCCGAGGATTTGGAGTCGGGAGTGTCGTTCCCTTGCGCCGTTTCCGTGTGCGCTATGTTGTAGGTTGGGCGGGTTTTCCTCTTGGGGCGGGGGGTTGGCGATGATGCCGACGGCGATGAAGGTGATGAGGTAGAGGACGATCGCGGCGGCGGCGATGGCGTCGTAGGTGCGCTTGTGGCGGTTCCACTGGATGGCGACGTGGGATGTGCCCATTACGGGTTGGTCTCGGGCTGGGATGTGTTGGCTTCGAGTGCGCCCCAGGTTGCGGCGCGGGTGCCCACGGCGCTGCGGACGGTGAGGGTGATCGCGGCGGCGAGGGCGAGCCAGAGGAGGAGGTGGATGCGGCGTTGGGGTCGGGTCATGGGGCCGACTCCTTGGGCGGCGACCAGCGGAGCCATTTGATGGCGAGGATGGGCCAGAGTGCGGCGGAGGCGGGGAGTATGAGGAGTCGGAAGGCGCGTGAGCCGGCGCGTGCTTTGGGGTCGAGGAAGGCTGCGCCGCGGCGGACGAAGGCGATGGCGAAGGCCAGGCCTAGGGCGGCGTAGGCGAGGAGGGCGATGGCGAGGGTATCGGCGATCACAACGGATATTGTGCGCCGGAATTGGGTTGCGTGCTTGCGGGTTTGTCGGGAGCGGTATGGGTTGGGTGCAAAACGCCGACGGGCCCGGCTGATGCCGGGCCCGGGTGGCGAACGAGTGGAGCGGAGGAGGCTCGAACTCCCGACCTCTGCAGTGCGATTGCAGCGCTCTACCAGACTGAGCTACCGCCCCGTTGGGGTTTGGGTGGGCACTCGGGGTGGGCCGGGTGCCGGGGGCGATGGTAGGGCCGAGGCGTGGGATGCTTCAAGGAATGCGGCGGGGGCGATGTGCGGGGCGGGCTTGTGACACGGGCCATCGGGGTGTGGCCTCGCTTTTTGAGTCTGCTTTCTCAATAATCGGGGTATGAAACGGCGACCCTATGCGGTGTTGATTTGCACGCTCACCGCGATGGCGTTTGCGTGGGCGGTTGGGACTCGGATGGGTTCGCCGGGGGCGGCTGGGCCTGGTTCGGGCGGTGGGCCGGCGGGTGGGCCGGCGGGTGGTGATGGTCTTTCGGTGGTGGTTTCGGTGCCGCCTTTGCGTGGGCTCGTTGAGCCGATGTTGCCGGCGGGTTCGCGGGTGACGGTGCTGGTGCCCGCGGGGATGAGCCCGCACACGGCCGAGCCGACGCCCGCGATGGTGGCGGAGGTTGTGCGTGCGGACTTGGTGGTGACGGTCGGGAGGAATCTCGAGCCGGGCGGGGATCGGTTTTTGTCTCGGCATGCGCCGGAGGGTGGTGGGCGGTTGGTGTTTGCGGATGCGGTGGGTGTTGAGCCGCACGATCATGTTGAGGGGCATGTTGAGGGGCATGGTGCGGGTCACGTGCACGCCGACGGGTCGATGTGCTTTGGCGCGGATGCGCACCTGTGGCTCGATGCGGGGTTGTGTGATGCGTTCGTGGGGCCGATGGCGGGGGCGGTCGAGGAAGCGATGCGCGCGCGGGGGATGTGGTCGATGGATGCGATGGCGGCGCTGGAGCGGCGCGCGGGCGAGGCTCGGCTGATGGTTGCGCGGGCGGACGCGGAGGCGGCGGATGTGCTTGCGCCTTGGCGGGGCCAGTCGATCGTGACGCACCATGACGCGTACAGCCGGTATGTGGCGCGGTTTGGGATGTCGGTGGCGGCGGTCGTGCGGCCGATCGAGGCGGCGGAGCCGACGCCCGGGCAGATTGCTGATGCGGTGCGGGCGGTGGAGCACTCGGGTGCGGGCGCGATCTTTGTTGAGCCTCAGTATCCGTCGTCTTCGGCGACGCGTGTGGCGGAGGTGACGGGGGCTGCGCTGGGCACGCTCGACCCGGTTGGTGATGGCGATTGGTCGGCGACGTATGTGGGGCTTGCGCGGTCGATCGCGGAGACGCTCGAGGTTGCGCCGGGGGCGGTAGGCTCGGGCGGATGAGCGCTGCGGGACGCGGGGATGTTGATGGTGCTGGGGACGTGGTGGCGCTGGAGGGCGTGCGGTTTAGTTATGCGACGCGGGATGCGTCGTGTGATGATGAGCTGCTTGCGCTGAAGGATGTTTCGCTGCGCGTGCCGGCGGGTCAGCGGCTTGGTGTGCTTGGGCCGAATGGTGGTGGGAAGTCGACCTTGGTGAAGATCGTGCTTGGGCTTTTGCGGCCGAGTGCGGGGTCGGTGCGTGTGTTTGGTCGCGAGCCGGTGGATGCGTGCCGGGCGGGTTTGGTTGGGTATGTGCCGCAGCGGACGATGGCGGAGCTGGCGTTTCCGCTGAGCGTGTCGCAGGTGATTCGGCAGGGTGTGGAGCGTGGGCTTCGGCCTTGGCAGCGGCTTGGGGCTGAGGCGCGGCGCGCGGTGGACGAGGCGGTTGAGCTGACGGGTGCGGGTGGGTTTTTGGATCGGCCGATCGGGAGGTTGTCGGGCGGGCAGTTGCAGCGGGCGATGATTGCGCGGGCGATCGCGGCGCGGCCCCGGCTTTTGATTTTGGATGAGCCGGCGGCGGGGATCGACCCGGCGGGTCAGCAGCGGTTTGCGGAGTTGCTTGGTCGCGTGCACGAGGCGATGGGGCTGACGACGATTCTGGTGAGCCATGATTTGCGTGCGGTGGCGGCGGGGTGTGATGCGGTGGCGTGCGTTGCGAGGACGCTGCACGCGCACACGAGCCCGGCGGGGTTGACGCCTGCGGTGCTTGCGGAGGTGTTTCGCCACGAGATGGAGCCGGTGCTTGGGGACCTGCATGTTGATGCGCATGCGGCGGCGGATTGCGATGATCCGGGGCACGCGCACGGTCATTCGCACGTGCATGGGGGTGGGTCGTGAACACGCTGGAGTATGTGCTTGATCCGGCGTTGCGGGGTGTGTTCCTGCCGGCGTTTGTTGCGGGGCTTGGGCTTGTGGTGTGCACGGCGCTGCTGAGCCCGCTGGTGGTGTTGCGTCGGCTTGCGTTTGTTGGGCAGGGCGTGTCGCACGCGGCGCTGGGCGGGATTGGGCTTGCGGTGCTGGCGGGGTTGTCGTTCTCGGGGACCGGGCTTGGGAGCGTTGGGTTTTACGGGGTGGTGCTGGCGTTTTGTGTTGGGGCGTCGCTGTTGATCGCGCGGATGAGTGCGCGGCGTGAGGGCGGTCGGAGTGATGAGGCGGACACGTCGATCGGCATTGTGCTGGTCGCGGCGATGGCGGTGGGTGTGATCGCGTTGCAGCTTGCGCACGCGCGCGGCGTGCGGAACCTGCCGGCGTGGGAGAGCGTGCTGTTTGGCTCGATCGTTTCGGTGGGCTGGGTGGACGCGGCGGTGGCGTGGGGGCTTGCGGTTGTTGTCGCGGGGGTGCTTTGGTGGGGCCGGCGGTCGGTGGTGTTTTGGGCGTTCGATGAGCCGGCTGCGGCGGCGTTTGGCGTGCGGGGCGGGCTGGTGCGTGATGTGCTGTTTGTGTTGCTCGCGGTGACGATTGTGGTGGCGATGAAGCTTGTTGGTGTGGTGCTGGCGACGGCGCTGCTGGTGGCGCCGGCGGCGGCGGCGCTTCGGCTCAGTGCGCGGCTTGGGCCTGTGGTGGTGCTGAGCGCGGCGGTGTCGTTTGTGTCGCTGGTGGGCGGGTTGGTGTTGAGCATGGAGATGGACTTGCCGCCGGGCGCGTGCGTGGTTGCGGCGCTGGTGGTTGCGTACGGTGTTGCGCGGGGCGTTGGCCGCGTGTAGTGGTGTTGAAGAACAGGAGCGATGGCATGAAGGCCGAGACGATTTTGGCGGAGATGAATCGGTTGCGGAAGGACCTTGACGAGGACAAGGGCGACATCGAGTGGCTGACGCTGCACCATGCGTTTTGCTTTGTGTCGTACAAGATGGGTGAGTTCCAGAAGTACCTAGATGAGCAGGCAGAGAATGGTGCGTTTGATGAGTTTGACGGGTAGGGCGGTGCGCGGGGCGGTGTGATGGAGAGCACGGCTTGCTTTCGGACAAGCCGTGGCACGAAGAGGTGTTGGGCTCGGGAAAGCCGAGGGGTGCTGATGCATCCGTGGCGTGGATGTGGCGAAAAGACTGTTGCAGAAGCGGCGGATTTGTCCGATACTTCTACATCGCCGAGATCGACCGGTTGGGCTGCTGCGGAAAACCTGCGGCGTGTCACGGGAATGAGCGGCGACGACCGGGGGCCGACACCGACCTCCGGGCGATGAGCCCCGGGCGACGGTCTGGGGATGTGGAGCTTGGCCGGGGCGGCCTGTGCAGTCTGCCCGAGGTCTGAGGTAACCCGTGCATCAAGGAGGTGGTCCAGTGAAGAAGTATGACTGTACGAAGGGGCTGCGTAGCTAACGCAGTTCGACGGAGCTGCCGTCGACGCAGCCACTCAAGTCTTGGAGCGTTGCTCCTACGGCTGCCGAGCTCCTTTGGGGCTCGGCAGTTTTTCGTTTTGAGGTGGGCGCAAGGCCGGGCGGTAGGCTCTGGGCATGGTTGTGATGCCGACGGAGGGTGATGCGCCGGACATGGCGCTGGCGGACGCGGTGACGCTTGATGATGTGCGTGCGGCGGCGGCGCGGATTGGGCCGCATGTGCATCGGACTCGTGTGCGCACGTCGCGGACGCTCGATGAGATGCTGGGCGCGACGGGGTTGGTCAAGTGCGAGAACGAGCAGCGGGTGGGCGCGTTTAAGTTTCGCGGGGCGTGCAATGCTCTCGCGCGGTTGACGCCCGACCAGCGATCGGCGGGGGTGCTGGCGTATTCATCGGGGAACCATGCGCAGGGCGTGGCGCTTGCGGCGGGGATTATGGGTGTGCCTGCGGTGATCGTGATGCCGGCCGATGCGCCGGGGGTGAAGTTGGCGGCGACGCGGGGGTATGGGGCGGAGGTGGTGACGTATGAGCGGGGGCGCGAGGTGCGTGAGGAGGTGGGAGCAAGGCTTGCGGCGGCGCGTGGGCTTGCGATCGTGCCGCCTTATGACCATCCGGA
>ERZ1740070.2131-NODE-2131-length-11627-cov-9.313429_pt1 | contig 11627 bp, 8 predicted proteins | sample MGYA00581734_ERZ1740070 | MGnify/ENA primary metagenome ERZ1740070 (study PRJEB43018, sample SAMN04849744) | marine metagenome | isolation source: floating plastic debris | place: Pacific Ocean | collected 2008-09-01 | study: EMG produced TPA metagenomics... | reverse complement strand
ACACCGACGCATGGATCGGTCGGCTCGACCCAGGCAGTGGCCTGTTCGCGATGGCCGGCGGGCGTGAATGGAAGGTTGCCGAGGGTATCTCGACACTCCAGGTCAGCCGAAACGGTCCAGAGTTCGGCATCGACCGGGACGGCTGGGCGGTCTTCTACAATGTCAACGTCGGGTCTCGGGTGCTCATCGAGCGTGCGACACCCACCGGCGGGTTCGGATCGCCCTTTGTTGTCGAAACGCTTACCGACGCGACGCTCGATCGGATCAATCAGTTGCCGAGCCAGAGCTCGACGGCTGACTCGACCTTCGTGGTCTACGGCCTCGGCGTGCCGGATACGTTTGATCGATCCATTGCATACCTCGAAGACATGCCGCCCAGCGAGGATCGGCTCATCACAACGCTTTCGCCTGGCACCGCCGGCTTTCGGTGGGCGCGCGAGACATCGCTTCTCACGAGCACCATCGGTGATCCCGCGGGCTTCGGGCAAGTCGTGCTCGTCGACGCGGCACGCGACGAACGAGCTGTGATCACCGATGACCCGGGGGTTAAGTTCGACCCGTACGTCTGGCTGGCGCCGGAAGCGGACGGTGCCCCGATGATGATCGCAGCGGTCGACGAGGTCGACCTGGCGGTGTATCGGCAGGATGAGCCATACTGGACGCAGATCGCGCTGCTCTCACCACCGATAGAGAGCGGGATGTCGTTCATTCAGTCGGCAGAGCCCTTTGTCGTTGCCGGACGCTCGTTCGTTGTGCTGACGCTCAAGAACGAGTCGGGCCCGATCTTCGGCGGCGACGTGACCGAGAGCCAGATATGGCTCTACGGCATCGAAGATGATCCCGCGACACGTTTCGCGATGCGGGTCGATGATCCTGAGTCGCCGGACCTGGTTCGCCACGAGGGCGAGGCGTTTCTTGCCGACGAAGAACTGTTTATCTACTACAACGACGTCCGGCCCAGCGGCATCGGGCTCCGCATGACGCGGACGGGGATCCGCCTCGATCTGCCCGAGCCATGCTGGCCCGCGGATGTCGCACCGCCGTTCGGCGTCCTGACGACCGACGATGTCGTGCGCGTGATCGAGCAGGTCGACGCGGGCTCGGACGCGGGGGACGCTGATCGCAGCGGCACGACCGATTTCTTCGATGTGCTCGACCAATTGGTCAGGATCGACGCGTGCGCAAGCGAGAGTCTCGCCGGCGGCGAGTAGCTGACGCTCACGATTACTCGCCGAACTGCTCGGAGAACTTCGACTGTGACTCTTCGCTGCCCGCGAGGACGAGCTCTTGGCTCACAGCCAGCTTGGTTTGTGCAGTCGGGTTGACTGTCATTGCGCCGTCCTCGCTTCGGAGGGCCACGATTGTGCAGCCGGTGCGTTCGCGGACGCCGCACTCGGCGAGGGCCTTGCCGTCGAGCGATCGGGGGACGCGAACGCGGAAGATGTTCAGCCCCTCGGTCACGGTGACGATGCGGTCGCCCTTGATCTGATTGAGGATGCTCATCGCGCCCATTGAGGCGTAGGAGTGCACGATGTCGGCGCCGGCGCGGTGCATGATCTCGGTGTTCTGCTCGAGGGTTGCCCGGCTGATGATCTGGATGTCGGGGCGGACGCTCCGGCAATAGATGGTCAGGTAGATGTTGAGGCTGTCGTCGTGGGTGGTGATGAGCACGGCCGGCGCGTCGAAGAGCCCGGCGTCGCGGAGCACGTCGGGGTCGCGGGCATCGCCAACGGTGCCCTTCGCGGGATCGATGATGCGGGCCGCATCGGTGTCGACGAGTCGGTAGTCGACGCCACGTTCCTGAAGCGCCTCGGCGGCTGCGGAGCCGACCCGGCCCCCGCCGATGATGACAACGGGCGAGACCGAGACGTTGTAGATCACGAACGCCTCGTCGTACGCGGCAAGCTGATCGGCCGAGCCTGCGAGCACGAGGATCGTGTGCTCGCGGACAACGGTATCGGGTGTGGCATGCTCGAAAACGCCCCGGACCCAGAGGCCGATCACGCTGACACCAAGATCGCGGATGCGGTTCTCACGCAGTGATTTCCCGACGAGCGGCGTCCGGTTCACATTCGCCTCGGCGATGAGCAGCTCGTCGATCTTGCCGACCTGGTGCGTGACCGCGTCGCCGCCGACCATGCAGCGGGCGAGCGCCCGGCCCATCATCTCGCCGAGACGCAGCACGCGGGTCGCGCCGGCGTGCTCGAGGATGAGCGTCGAAGTCTTGTCCGTCGCGGTCGCAACGATGGGAACATCTTGGGTGACTTGCCGGACCATGAACGCGACGTTGGTGTTGACCACGTCGTCGCTGGTGGTTGCGACCATCGCGGCGGCATCGGCACGGGCGAGGCGGTAGGTCTCGGCATCGTCGAGCGGACCAAACATGACGCGAAGGCCCATGTCGTGCAACCGGCTCGCCTCGTCAAAGTCTGCGACGAGCAAGACGTACTCGTCGTCGAACTGCTCGAGCTTCTTGATGAGAGTGGTCGTGACGGCGTTGTATCTCGTGAGGATCACATGGTCGCGTGTGCTCTCGGGGACGCTTCTCGGCGTGCGGGCGGCCTCTTGGGCCTCGACCCAGGGGGCGTAGAAGAACTGGATGAGCGTGAAGGGGAGCAGGATCAGCAGAAACACCACGCCGGTCGCGAGGACCAGCATGGAGAACACACGGCCGAGATCACTCTCGAAGGTGATGTCGCCAAAGCCGAGTGTGGACATGACGGTGAGCGTCCAGTAGAAGCCGGTGACCCAGCTGTGGCTCTGGCCCTCGCGCATCATGATGAAGTGAAAGAGCACGCTGTAGAGCGTGATGAGCAGCAGCAGCACGCCGACGAACTTCGCGAGCGAGCGGATGTTCCGCTGGGTGTGGCGTTCTTGCACGAACGCGAGCATCTGTGCGGTGCTGAACTTCATGCTCGGGGTGGGGTCCTTTGCGGGGCCGGGCTGGTGCGACGCGCTCGTGCAGCGACGCAGGGGGCTTGAGGGTATCCGCCTTGGCGAAAACCCGCGATGGCGTGATGGGTGCGGCGCTTGTTCGCCGCTCGGGTGCGGGGTAGCGTGACGGCATGACAACGCTCTCAGCCGGAACAGATAGCGCGGGCACCACGTCTCGAACCGTGCGCGCACCTCGAGGCACAGCGATGACCTGCAAGACATGGCAGGCCGAGGCTGCCATGCGGATGCTTATGAACAACCTCGACCCGGAGGTTGCTGAGCACCCCGAGAAGCTCGTGGTGTACGGCGGGCGTGGACAGGCTGCGCGCTCGTGGGAAGCGTTTGACGCGATCGTTCGGTCGCTCCAGAGCCTCGGGGCCGATGAAACATTGCTCGTGCAATCGGGCAAGCCGGTGGGCATCGCGCGGACGCACGCCGACGCGCCGCGTGTGCTGATCGCCAACTCGAACCTGGTGCCAAAGTGGGCGACGCAGGAGCACTTCGACGATCTCGCGGCCAAGGGCCTGATGATGTACGGCCAGATGACGGCCGGCTCTTGGATCTACATCGGCACGCAGGGCATTCTGCAGGGCACGCATGAGACGTTCGCCGAGTGTGGCCGACTCCACTTTGGCGGCACGCTTCGCGGAAAGCTTTGCGTCACGGGCGGGTGCGGCGGCATGGGCGGGGCCCAACCTCTGGCGGTGACGCTCGCGGAGGGCACCTGCCTGATCGCCGACACCGATCGCTCGCGACTCGACCGCAGGCTCCACGACAACTACCTCGACGAGGTGGTCGCGGATGTCGACGAGGCGATCGATCGGGCGGTGCAGCTTGCCCAGAACGGCGAGGCGCTGAGTGTCGGCGTGCATGCGAACTCGGTGACGCTGCTCGAGCGGATGATCGAGCGGGGGACCACGCCCGATGTGCTGACCGACCAGACCTCGGCGCACGATCCGCTCGAGGGATACGTGCCGGTCGAGTACTCGCACGACGAGGCGATCGACGCCCGGCGTGCCGATCCCGCGAAGTACCAGGTGCTCAGCGTCAAGTCGATGGAGCGGCACGTCCGGGCGATGGTTGAGCTGCAAAGCCGCGGCGCGAAGACCTTCGACTACGGCAACAACATCCGCCAGCGTGCGCTCGACAACGGATACGAGGACGCGTTCGCGTTTCCGGGGTTCGTGCCAGCGTACATCAGGCCTCAGTTTTGCGTGGGTCGCGGGCCGTTCCGATGGGTGGCGCTCTCGGGCGACCCGATCGACATCTACAAGACCGACAAGGTGCTGCTCGAGATGTTCCCCGATGACGATGGGCTGCAGCGCTGGATCCGCGGATGTCATGCCGATCCCGAGGCGCTCGAGCGGGGCGACTTCGCGGCGTGCTCGCCGCGGTTCGGGTTCCAGGGGTTGCCCTCGCGCATCTGCTGGCTGGGGCTTGGCGAGCGGGATGTCGCGGGCGTGCGGTTTAATCAGATGGTCGCGTCGGGCGAGGTGACGGCACCGATCGTGATCGGGCGGGATCACCTCGACTGCGGGTCGGTCGCGTCGCCGAATCGCGAGACCGAGGCGATGAAAGACGGCACCGACGCGGTGAGCGACTGGACGCTGCTGAATGCGATGGTCAATGTCGCGAGCGGCGCGTCGTGGGTGAGCTTCCACCACGGCGGCGGCGTGGGCATCGGGTTCAGCCAGCACGCGGGGCAGGTGGTGGTCGCGGACGGCACGCCCGAGGCCGAGGCCCGGCTGAAGCGGGTGCTATGGAACGACCCGGCGATGGGCATCTTCCGGCACGCCGACGCGGGGTACGACGAGGCGAAGGCGTGCGCACGCGAGCAGAAGGCGTCGGTGCCCATGCTCGATCACCCGCCGCGCGACTGACCCTGGCCGATTCGGTATTGTGCGGCGGTATGCCGAGGACACTCCCCCACTGCTTGCGAGACCCGGCGTCGCCAATCGGCGCGAACGCTGATGTTGGTCGCTTCGCGTCGCGTGTGCGCATCGACGCTGCGAGCTGCGAGATCGCGCTGATCGGGCTCGCGGATGACGAGGGGGTTCGGCTCAACGGCGGTCGACCCGGCGCAGCAGAGGGGCCTCGATCGTTTCGCGCGGCGCTCGCGAAGTATGGTGCGGCCCAGCCCGCATCCTTCGCGTGGCCGAACCTGTTCGACGCGGGGGATGTCCAGCCCGGGGACTCGATCGAGCAGACGCACGGGCGCGTGACCGAGGCGGTCGCTGCGGCTCTGGATCTGGGCATGGTCCCGATCGGGATCGGCGGCGGGCATGACCTCACGTTCCCGTTTGTGCGGGCGGTTGCCGAGCGGTTTGGGGCGATGTCGGGTGTGTATCTCGATGCGCATCTCGACGTCCGCGAAGAGGTCGGATCGGGCATGCCGTTCCGGACGCTTCTTGAGCACGGGCTGGCGTGCGGCTTGGCGGTGCACGGGCTCGACCGGTTCGCGACGCGGGCGGATCACCTTCGATGGTTCGAGGGCAACGGCGGGGTTGTCGTGGATGAAGACTTGCCGCCTGTGTGGCCAGGCGGGGCGTGCTTCTTGAGTGTCGATCTCGACGTGCTCGATCAGTCGGTCGCGCCGGGCGTGAGCGCGATGAATCCGGCCGGTTGGTCGGCGGGGCGTGCATGCACGTGGGCGCGGTCGGCGGGCCGGAATCCGGACGTGCGGTGCATGGACATCATGGAGTTGTGCCCGCGCCATGACGAGGCCGGCAGGACCGCTCGCGTGGCGGCGCGGTTGTGTCTTGAGTTTCTTGCCGGCTTTGCCGAACGCGGCTCGGTCGATGGAGCGTGAAGTGGCAGAGCTTCTGATTCGCAACGCGAAGATCGCGACACCGACACGGAGCGGGCTTCATCGCGGCCTGGCCATGCGTGATGTCGAGCGGCGCGAGGGCGTGGACGTTCTCTTCCGCGATGGCATCGTCGCCGAGGCGGGTGTGGATCTGGTGGGCTCGACGTCCATCGTGATCGACGCGCGCGGCCGGGTGCTCGTGCCCGGGCTGGTCGATTGCCACACGCACGCCTGCTGGGCGGGCTCGCGGATCGACGAGTGGGAGCGTAAGCTCGCGGGGGCGGACTACCTCGAATTGCTGCGAGGCGGCGGCGGGATCATGGCGACGGTGCGTGCTGTACGTGAGGCGTCAGAAGGCGAACTCGCGGCAACCTTGCTCGCTGAGCTGAACCGCATGCTCGCGTGTGGCACAACCACAGCCGAGGTCAAGAGCGGCTATGGGCTGGGCACCGAGCACGAGTTGAAGATGCTGCGGGCGATCGTTCGCGCGGGCGACTCGTGGGCGGGGCGTGTGGTTCCGACAGCCTGCATTGGGCACGCGATCGACGGGCTTGACAGCGCGTTCGTGGATCGCACGATCGCCGAGACGCTGCCGGCGGTTACGGAGGCGTTTGGTCCGATCGCGATCGATGCGTATTGCGAGGAGGGCGCTTGGTCGCTTGACGACTGCGTTCGCTTGTTCGGCGCAGCGGCCGACGCTGGGCACCCTTGCCGCGTGCACGCGGACCAGTTCAACGAGCTCGGAATGGTCGATCATGCGGTCGGGCACGGCTTCGTGAGCGTCGATCACTTGGAGGCGTCATCGGGCGATGCGATCCGCAGGCTTGGCGCGACCGATACCGCGGGCGTGGTGCTGCCGGTGTGCGGGGTGCATCTTGATGGACGGTTTGCAGACGGGCGCTCGCTGGTCGATGCGGGCGGCGGGCTTGCGATCGCGACGAACAACAACCCGGGATCGGCGCCGTGTCACTCGGTGCCGATGGCGATGGCGCTGGCGGTGCGATCTGTCGGGCTCAGCCCCGATGAGGCGCTCGTCGCGGCGACCTCGAACAGTGCGGCGGTGCTTGGTTTGGATAGAGTCGGCCATCTGTCGCCGGGTGCGGCGGGTGATGCTGTGCTGCTCGATGCGGAGGACGACCGCGTGCTGAGCTACGGCCTTGGGCCGCCACCGATCGCGGCGGTGGTCTGCTCGGGCGAGGTCGCGTGGAGCGCCCCACGCTCTGATTCGGATGTGGCGTTGAGCTGACTGTCGAGCACTTGGGGGGCGGCGGGCTGCGACGGATCGATGCCGATGCGATCGAGCCTCCATGCGCTTGAGCACTCGGGGCACGTGACGGTTTGGCCCGCGGGTCGCACGTCCGCGAGGGGATAGAGGCACGAGGGGCAAACGGCCACGCGGAGGGCCTCGCGCTCTTGGCGGCCGGCGTGGGCGAGCCAGGCGATCCGGATGAGCCCCCCCACCGTGATCGCCATGCCGATGCCAGCGGCTTGCACGGGCGTGTGGAAGACGAGCCCGAAGATGCGCGACCCGGTCGCAACGGCCAAGCCGATCACGATTGTCGCGAAGATCGCGAACACTGCGAGGACGATCGCGAGCGAGATCGCGAGCGGCAGCGCAACTCGTTGCCGGAGGATCGCGCGCTGCGGCGGGGCGAGTTCGTCGCGCAGCATCGGAGTCGCGAATCGCCAGAGCGGCGCGAGGCGGACGGCACGGCCGAGGTCGTCTTGGACGCGAAAGAGGGGCACGGCGTGAGAGCCTATGATCGCTGCTATGGCATCGATAAAGCCGGTCACTGGGAAAGATGCGACGTCTGCGTATGACGCGGCGCAGAAAGTGGTGGAAACCCACCATCGTCTCGCGGACTGGCTCGCGGCCGGCCAGACGCTCGCGCAGATCGACATGTTCGTTGCCGAGACGCTCGCGTCTTTGGGCGGCAAGTCGTGCTTCCTTGGGTATCGGGTGCCGAGGACGCCGCCCTTTCCGTCGCATGCGTGTTTGAGCGTGAATGAGTGCGTGGTGCATGGCACGGCTGGCGCGTACACGAAGCCGCTGGTCGAGGGTGACCTGCTCAAGATCGATATCGGCATCTCGTACAAGGGCTGGATCGGTGACGCCGCGTGGACGTACTCGATCGGCACGCCGAGTGATGAAAACCGACGACTGATGAACAGCGGCAAGGAATCGCTCCGCCTCGGCATCGAGCAGATGCGTGTGGGCGAGCGGTATGTCGGGTGGGCGCAGGCGGTGCAGCAGCATGTGGAGGACGACTGCGGCTTCCACCTTGTGCGAGGTCTCGGCGGGCATGGGTACGGCAAAAAATTGCACGCGCCGCCCTTCGTGAGCAACACCGTTCCGAGCTCGACATTTCCGGGCGAGTGGCCGGAGGCGACCCATCGCTGGGAGGCGGGCACGCTTGTGGCGGTTGAGCCCATGATCGCGGTGGGAACTGGACGGACTCGGCAGGAGGATCGGACGTGGCCGATCTATTCGGCCGACGGCACGATGACCGTGCACCACGAGCACGACGTGCTGATCACCGATGACGGGCCAAGGATCCTGACCGAGGGGCTCGAGCAAGTCAGGGACGTGATTCTTCGATGATGGAACCCGACGAGAACGGCGGCCACCCGATGACCGAGCAGGCAACAACGACAACCGGCAATCGCATCGAGGCGATTTTCGCGGGGCTCCGCGAGCGGGGCGAGCGGGGGTTGATGCCGTTCGTCTGTGGCGGGCATCCACAGGCCGACTCGCTGCGCACGCTGCTGCCGGCGCTTGAGCGAGGCGGAGCGTCGATCGTGGAGGTCGGTTTTCCGTTCTCGGATCCGATCGCGGATGGGCCGGTGATCGCGGCGGCGATGCACGAGTCGCTCGGCCGGGGCGTGACGCCGGGCGGGGTGCTTTCGGATATCAAGGCTGTGCGTGACCAAGTGCAGCTCGGGATCGTTTCCATGGTGACGGTGTCCATCGTCCATCGGCTTGGCGGGCCCGCGGGATTTGCTTCGGCGGCCCGTGAGGCTGGGGTCGACGGGTGCATCTTTCCTGACGTGTCGTTCGAGGAGGCTGAGCCGTACGTATCGGCCGCGCGTGAGGCCGGGCTGACGGCGAGCCTGCTGGTGTCTCCCAGCACTCCGGTTGACCGTGCCAGGGCGATCGCGGCCGAGTGCTCGGGTTTTGTCTACGTGCTCGCCCGATCGGGCATCACGGGCGAGCGGAGCGACGCGCCGGATGTCGAGCGTCGCGTCGAGGAACTACGGGGGGTGACGGATCTGCCCCTCGCGGTCGGATTTGGCGTCTCGCAAGCGGACCATGTCCGGGCGGTCGTTCGGCACGCGGATGCGGCGATCGTTGGCACGGCGCTGGTCCGCCGGCTCACCGAGTGCGAGCCGGGCGATGCGGCAGCGACGGCCGAGGCGTTCTGCTCGGAGCTCACCGCGGGACTGAAGATCGACTGACCAAATCTCGGCTGGGGCCCTCGTTGGCGGCTCGCTTGGCGGTCGGCATTTGCGAGTTTGTTGCTTGTGGTGTTGTTGGCTCTGACGCGGCGGCCGAGAGTTTCTATGCTGGGTCTTACCGTGCGCCGGGGCCTGGGCTTCGGCGGGGATGGACGAGAATTAGTTCGATCGAGTGCCGACGGCGGGAAACGACACAATGACCGATACGACCAACCGGGGTGATGTTCACGAGTACTTTTCGGAGGATGTCTTCACGCTGCGCGTGATGGAACGCCGCCTGCCGAAAGATGTGTTTCGGAAGATCGAGCGTACGATCCACTACGCGGTGCCGCTCGATGATGACGTGGCGAACGTCGTCGCTGCGGTCATGAAGGATTGGGCGACAGAGAACGGCGCGACGCACTACACGCACTGGTTCCAGCCGCTGACGGGCTTGTCAGCGCAGAAGCACGACGCGTTTTTGATGCCGGATGGCAAGGGCGGCGCAATCAGCCACTTCTCGGGCGGCGAGCTCACCCAGGGTGAGCCCGACGCGTCGAGCTTCCCGTCGGGCGGGTTGCGATCGACCTTCGAGGCGCGTGGGTACACCGCGTGGGACGCGACGAGCCCAGTCTTCCTGCTCCGCGGCGACAACCACGTGACGCTGTGCGTGCCGACCGTTTTCGTCTCGATGAACGGCGAGGCGCTCGACAAGAAGACGCCTGTGATCCGCTCAATGGAAGCGATCGGTAACCAGGCGATGCGCATCATGAAACTGTTCGGGACCGACGCGGGCGTTCGCCGCGTGCTCTCGACGGTGGGCGCTGAGCAGGAGTATTTCCTTGTCGACGACAAGCTCTGCGCGGAGCGTCCGGACCTGATCGTGTGCGGGCGAACGCTCGTCGGCGCGAGCCCGGCGAAGGGCCAACAGCTCGATGACCACTACTTCGGCTCGATCCCGCAGCGGGTGCTGTCGTACATGTCCGATGTCGAGCACGAGCTCTACAAGCTCGGCGTGCCCGTGAAGACCAGGCACAACGAGGTCGCGCCCGGTCAATTCGAGATCGCGCCGTTCTTCGAGACCGCGAACGTGGCGTGCGACCACCAGATGCTCGTCATGGAGACGCTCAAGCGGGTCGCGCGACGCTACGGCTTCCGCTGCCTGCTACACGAGAAACCATTCGCGGGCCTCAACGGCTCGGGCAAGCATCTCAACTGGTCGCTCGCGACAGACAGCGGCACGAACCTGCTCGATCCGCGCGACGATACGCACACGAACATGCAGTTCCTTGTGTTCCTCACCGCGGTGATCCGTGCGGTCAACGTGCATGGCGACCTGCTCCGCTGCGCGATCGCGTCGGCGGGCAACGACCACCGACTCGGTGCGAACGAGGCGCCCCCCGCGATCATCTCGATCTTCCTGGGCGACATGCTCATGGACATCATCGAGCAGCTCGAGGACGGCACTGCCCGCAAGACGCTCAAGGGCGGCGATCTCGATCTCGGCGCCCGCATCCTGCCTCACATCCCCCGCCACTCGGGCGACCGGAACCGCACGAGCCCGTTCGCCTTTACTGGGAACAAGTTCGAGTTCCGCGCGGTTGGGTCGTCGGCCTCGATCGCGTGGCCCACGACAATTCTGAACACGATTGTCGCCGAATCGCTTTGCGAGATCGCCGACGAATTGGAGAAGAAGCTCGGCAAGAGCCCAACGCCGGCCAAGCTCGAGTCGACGGTGCGGGTGCTGCTCAAGAAGCTCGTGAAGGAGCACAAGCGGGTGCTCTTCTCGGGCGACAACTACAGCGACGAGTGGCACGCCGAGGCCGAGTCTCGCGGGCTGCCGAACCTTCGGACGAGCGTCGACGCGCTGCCGCGCATTGGCGATCGCAAGGCGTTGGCGCTGTTTAAGAAATTCAAGGTGCTCAGCAAGGCCGAGGTTGAGAGCCGCCAGAACACGTACATCGAGAAGTACGTCATGGAACTGTTCATCGAGGCGAAGACCCTGGCGACACTCGCGAGCACGCGGGTGCTTCCCGCGTCGCTGCGGTACCAGGCGGAGATCGCCGAGGCGGTCGGCGCGACCGAGGCGGCGGACGTGGACTCGAGCGATACGCGGGCGCTTCTCGAGCGCATCGCGGAGCTCACGTCGTCACTGACGCGGGGCATCGACTCGCTACGCGATGTGGCGGATGCCGAGCCCACTGGATCGCCTGAAAAGCATGCCGCGTACGTGCGGGACCACGTGATCCCCGCGATGAACGCGGTGCGTGAGACGTGCGACGATCTCGAAGAAATCGTGTCGGCCGATCACTGGCCGCTGCCCACCTACGCCGAGTTGATCGCGCTGACGTGAGTCAATGCGATCGTCTTCGGCGTGTGGCCCCGTAGCTCAGCGGTCTAGAGCTGGCGACTCATAATCGCTCGGTCCCCGGTTCGAATCCGGGCGGGGCTA
>ERZ1740070.2130-NODE-2130-length-11627-cov-9.488939_pt1 | contig 11627 bp, 9 predicted proteins | sample MGYA00581734_ERZ1740070 | MGnify/ENA primary metagenome ERZ1740070 (study PRJEB43018, sample SAMN04849744) | marine metagenome | isolation source: floating plastic debris | place: Pacific Ocean | collected 2008-09-01 | study: EMG produced TPA metagenomics... | reverse complement strand
TTTATGCTCGGTGTATGCACTGCTCGCGAAGAGTTTGTCGTACTACCACCTATGAGGGAACCCCCTTGCGTGAACCCATTCCATTGCATTAACTAGAGGACATCTGGTTAAGAACATTCCGTGAAGGCAGCCGAATACCGATGATACAGTGACAGCCAATATATCAGTGACATTCTTAGTATGATATACTGACGACAGCTCGTTTCAAACCCCCTTATTTAACCCCATATCATTAAGCCTAAGACATGTGACTAAACAGATGCCAGTATGAAACGGCCCACTCCTTCAAAGGCTCACCACAAAGTTCAAGATGAGCAAAGCATAAGTGCACCAACATAAGATACAACTTAACGAGAAACTTTTAGATGAACGTGAATATAATACGTTCAAATCGTCTGTTCAACCGACCCGCACAGCCCAATAATTGCGACTGTCAGAGTACTCTATAAAATGATTCCATGACACACACATTATCACGCGTGTCGCCAGAAGTAACGGAACTAGGCATAACCTTTTCCTACTATCTAACATTATATAAGTTCTTATATATAATAGGAATCCCTGTCTCGAAGCAGTCTTTATGAAAATTTCATAGCAATGTAATAGAACGGATGAAAACAATTTACCACACCTTCCACTATTACCATAGTCTGACATCCTTTTATTTATCAGAAGTTTATAAAATTTTCATAATAACATACAACTCAACCAGAAACTTTTATATTTCCTCTTTAAATTTACTTTCGAATAAAAATGAGAGAGAAAAGAGTATGCATGCACAAAACCATGTTCTTGCATTTCTCTCTTCTCTCTCACTTATGTTGCATTAGTTCTAAACATAAGTTTTAAACATATAAATTTTATTTTTACAGGTATGAATCTATCATTTATCTCTACAACATTTATATTTATCTTTTTCTTAATCTTAACAAAGGGTTTTTCTATCACACCTAAATTTTTAATTTCTGCTTCATTATCGCAATTTATTAAGTGCGCGTTTATACTCAAACATTTAATATTTCGATTTTTTTGTCAACTCATAATTATTAGTATCTATAAATTCTACGCATTCATCTATATTTTTAAAATAGTAAAATTCTTTAACTTCAAACTTTGTACTTTCGCCGTTCCCTAATATTCTATTATATATATTTTTTAACAAATAGTATGCATAAATCAATATCTTTATTGGCTTTTTCCTTTCCCTCACTTATATTGGACTAGTTCTAAAATTTAATCCCTCCATCCGTTTCGCTTCAGATATTCTTCAGCTTTATCGCCGTGTTTCTGACGAGCCTTACTCTCTACCATTTTTCTTACAAAATTCCACCTTAATTTTTCCAACTTGCGTATCAATTTTGGCCATTTTAAAAGATAACCATCAAGGTCGTTCTGCCAGTAAAATTCTCCTGCCGCATTGACACCAACTGTTTCCGCTAAATGTCTTACATATAACTCAATGGTATAATAATTATATCCTGTGTCATCACCCTTTATAATAATTATAGAAGAATCAGCGATAAAGTTTCCTTCTTTTAAAACGCAGTCTAATTTTTCATTAGGTATAGATTTACTACACTGTATATTTGGATGAGACCAAGAACTACCGTTCCAAATATCAAAGGTGTGTAAATTAATACGCCTTTCTCATTTGCAAAGTTTAACGTATACATATAGGTCAGTAGTACCATTTGCGTCTCTTTCCCAAGCTATTACAAAATATTCGAAGTCAAAGGGTCAAAATTTATCCCAACCGTTTATACCAGTTAAAAATTGTTTTATTCTCCTTATAGGTTCTTTCTCTCCAGCGTCGTCTAGCAAAATTGAGTCAACAAATTCATTCGGTAATTTGGAATAAGTTAATAACAAGTGTGTTCCTCCAGATTTGCTTAAATTTTCCTTAGATTTAGGACGTGTCGAAGTACCTATAATTTCGTTACTATAATCAGTATTAGTAATTATTGAAGGACTACAAATGTAAATGTCTTTAATGTTGGTTTGTTCGTCGTAGTCTTCTAAATACAAATCAAGTTGTGTTAAGTAGAGTCGGGCTCGGGGTTTTATTGATCAATCACACCTTAGATTGCCCCCTTTTCAATATACGAAAACATTTGCTTTGCTTCTGGCCGGTATTTTTATTTTCATAAGATGGCTAATATATCAATCTGTTCAGAAGCTGTTGTTTAATGGTGATATTGTTGGTATTAATTTTTTAGGCAAGGTGTAATTATCGCCGCTACTTAAATCGTATGAAAGAAAAAAATTTAGACCTACTAATACGTTTCTTATTATTTTCGACCCCATCTAAATATGTGGGTAGGTGGTGTTTTACTATCTTGGTTTCTTCTGTTCTTTTTCTCATGAGCCTTTGTTGGCTAAAGTAAAAATCTGCGGAATATTAGCCTTAAAATTATTCTACGGAAACCTCATATTATCCGCAAAAGATAAAGACCCATAGTAAGAACCATTAATAATTCGAGCCATGGAAAGTCTCCATCTAGTTTGTTGAGTAATTTTTCAAATCTGGCGTGAAGTTTCGAACCTTCGGAACCAAATAGCTTACCAAATAAGGCGGAGCCACCGCTACCTAGTAACCAATCTTGGATCTTCTTGTTTGTAGAGTTGCGGAAATTATTAATTTGTGCAGCTGTTTGTGCACTAATAATTCCGGCGGATTGTAAACCGTTAACGAGCATATTACCTGATCCTTTAAGTACAGCAGCAGCTTGTTTTACTGCACCGACACTTATTTTAGATCAGGCTCAACTAATTGAACTTCCTATGGCACTAAAGACACTCATGTTAACAGCTGTGAGTCTCGCAAACATGTTTGAAAGTACACCGGAAAATGTCGTTCCAGTGGCTGTAGCCAATGCTTGAGTCGCAGCTACTGAGCCCATAATTGCGATTTTTGTAGGAGTATATCCCGTTGCTTGGGATATACCGCCTATTATAGGAAAGCCGGCTAAGATACTGTTATCTATGGCTGGAAACACTAGTGGAACTATTGCTTTTATGCCAGGTTCGGCGAACGCTCAATAGTCGCCGTTGAAGTGATCTAGAACGGTATTCATTTCAACTGGTTGGTTTCAGATGTATTTTAATTTATCTCAGGGATTACTCATTAAAGACATGGGGTTATCTAGATACCAGTCTGCGATGTCTTCGCGTTTGATCATACCTGGAACATTTCTTATAAAAGTACCTGTTGTTGTACCCGTATAAGTATTAACCAGAAAGTGTACGCCTATTCCAATAGCACTAATAGCTACTGAAGTTAAAACGCTCGTTTTGGAAGGTATGACACTTTCGACATTGCTTCTAAGATTAGAACCAATATCTCTTGAACCAGTTAAATAACTGAATACACCTGTAAAGTTAGATATTTTGTCGCATACTGAGTCTAGGAATCCTGAATATCAACTTTCCGAAGGAGTACTAACAGGAACTACAGGTTGTGGATTCGAATTATTGAAAATAGGTTGCGGTGTGTTTAAAATTCGAGATACGTCTCTTCTGTTATTAGTATAAGAATTTGCAGCCGATCCACCGTGCAACTCTTTCAACCTTCGCTCTAATGCCTGAGTCGAATTATCATTTATCTGAGTAACACTATCATCTGGTAGGATAGTGTTCCGACCTATATTTGCATCAGCATTAGAACCAGACAACATGTTAGCGAGATTTGAATCAACAGGTGGAGGTGTTAAGGAAAGTGTCATGTTTCCGGGATTGTTTCTTTTAACATCTGTGTTATTTGACTTACCCTCTTCCTGTACAGGAATAACGGTGGGGTTATTCGATGGATCCTCCGTTGGTACATTAGGTGGTGTGGAGGGCGGCAATTCATCTGGTACTATGTGTCGGGGAATGGATCCAACACCGCCATTTATTATATAAATGTTAGAACCGGATGTTCTATCAATGAATGCCATAGACAGATCCGTATCATTGCGCACGTCTCGTATATAACGAGGTTCTGTGCTATCGTGTTCTACTCCTCTATAATCAACCCAATCTGCGTCATCGTGTTCTACTCCTCTATAATCAACCCAAGCGTATGCAGTGTCTATACCAAATAATAAATAGAATAACACGCAAGTGAAAGATCTTAAAATTAACGAGCGTAGAAATATCTTGCTAAAATTACCAAGAAAAATAATTATAAAAGTGTAAAACCTAGTACAGTACTTTGAAATAGTGTACGTGATTAATTTACTAGAGCTGGAGTGAACAAACACTCTCTTTATAATATTTATCTTTTCTTTCACTTATGTTGCACTAATTTAAATGTGGAGGTTTACAAGCAATTCAATTCCCGTTCTTATCGAATATTCTTTCAAATTTATAAGATTCAAACTTTAATTCCAACACATGCTCTTTTTTAACAATCTTCAATTGGTTAACCATTCTGTATACAGGTTTAATATACTCAAACTTCCATTTCTTATTAGGATGATTTTTGCTTATTTGTAAACGTATATCTTTAATCATATCATAATTAAGATATTGTTTATCTTTTTCTATACCTTTTAACTTTATTACTTCTTCGCTGTCAGATTTGTACGCATATGCTTTAGGGGCTAGAAAAACGCCCTCATTAATTTTATTTTCTAATTTGTAATACCCCAATTTATTTTTTGAAACCATTTCTTCAGGTATAGGTTTATCTACAAAAAGCGAGTCGGTATCCATATATGAAATATCCACACCATTATTTCAACAATATTCCATATCTTTTCACATAGTTATTCTTGCGTAGGAAGCTATAGCAGCCGAAATTTGCACAGCTCTATAAGGTTCAGCATTTTTTGAATATTTTCCAATTACTTTTTTGCGTAACTCTTTTTCATAACCTAGCTTAATATTGTTTTCTGAACATCAATCATCAAACAGTTTTTTACTTTCATCAATATTTTTTATATTAAAGCAAATGAATCCTAAATCTTCATTAAAATTAGTAACATTAAAAATATGATCATAAATAGCATAATGTTTACTATCAATAAACTCCATAATAGAAATATTTGTTCCTAATCCGAACCTTCCATATAATGAATTCATTATCAGTTTTAATATATATTGATTAACACTATCACCTCTTTTTTTTGCTTCAAGTCTTTTTGAGTAAATATTATTAATGAATTTTCTAAATATTATTTTTCTATCTTTATATATTAGAGCTTTTTTAAACTTTATTATTTTACAACCGTAATCTAATGCAAGCTTTAATTCTTCTGAAAAAAATACTCCACTAAACCTACCTGTTGGAGTAATAAGTCCTTTTTCGTTAATTCTTATAGGTAAACAAGGTGTTATTGTCTCAACTTCAACCTCAATAAATCCGAACATATCTTTAATCTCTTCAATGTCATTAATAGAATTAACCCACACCCCTTTTCCCAAAGGCATTTCAAAATTAGCCATAATATATGGATACAACGAATTAACATCATAGTGGTAACCGTCTTTCAAATCAGGCTTCATAACGTTACACAACCCTCCACAATACCCATTTCTTATAAACATATCTTTATAACCTTTTGATTCCTCAATACTCTTTATATGATGTTTATTAAATAATTTATAAATTTTTAAAGATAACGAAGCGGTAGTTAGATGGTCAAATATATTTATATTAAACTCATTTAAAATGTTGACACTACTTTTATGAATAACTCTAGACAATATATCAACATCTTTTCTCAAATATATTTCAACAGTTTCTCTCATATACAAACAATCTTCTAAAGACTTAATACACTCATGGTCAAAATCTATTTTTTTATCACCAAGTAGAATATTAGCAAGATTGTCTAAGCTGGCAGGTAATATCCTATAACTATCCCTAAATTCAACATTAGCAATCTTTATTTTTAATATAGTGGTATTTCTTGATAATATTTTAACTTGGTCTCCCATATCATTCAACTTAGCTCACCTTAATATAAAAATACCATCAAATCCTCCCATATTATGAAAGTATACTATGGGTCTATTCATACTGAATAAACTTTCCATAAATTTAAATAATAATTTATTACTAGACTCGTTATAATTCAAATTCGATTCAATATATTCCACCTTTTCTTCTTTTGTATAAATATCTTTTCAACCAATTGCATACACAATGTGTTCCTCAACACCTTTATTATTCATAATAACAGTCTCAAAATCGGCCGCTATTATTTCATTCTTTATTTCTTTATTCATATACATAAAAAAACTAGCTAAATCAAGTCGTGATAAGTCTAATGATAAATTTACAAGTGAATGGGTCACTAGTGATATATTGTACAACCTGTTCGGATGCTGTTATGCAAAATACACTTAGTAAAGAGCCATACGCTTTTGCGTACGTGGGAGAAACTCTATTGCAAGTTATATAGTCATATAATGAAGGGGCTGGACCACCCCAGGTAAAGAATTGAGCCCATGTATTATACGATGGGTCCTTCCCTGCCATATAGTTATACCAAGTATGTTCTACGGTAGGGGTTAAGGGTCTTGAGAAATCAATTTGACTCAAGAGGTTCGAAGTACTTTCTACAGGACTAGTGTCCTGACTATAAACACAAGCAATAACATAAGGGTAAAGGAGATACAAAAGTACCACCAATGGTATCCAGTCAAGTATATTATTTTTTTTCTCTTCTTTCACTTATGTTGCACTAGTTTTAAATTTGATTTGTAAACGTAAAAATTTAATTTTTACAGGTATGTACCTACTAGTTATCTTTACAACATTTCTATTTATCTTTTTCTTAATCTTAACAAAGGGTTTTTTTAAAACACCTATATTTTTAATCTCTATTTCGTTATCACTATTTATAAAGTGTAAATTTATACTCAAACACTTAATATTTCGATTTTTTGTTAACTCATAACTATTAGTATCTATAAATTTAACACATTCATTTATATTTTTAAAATAGTAAAATTCTTTTATTTCATTAACCCTATTTATATCATCACTCTTTTCCGTGTTAAATATTCTTTTAGATATATTTTTCAAAAAAGTTTGTGCATAAGCTATCACATTCTTTATGGTGTATATATCTTTCACTTATGTTGCACTAGTTCTTGCATTGTACTAATTAGTGTTTAATGTGCCTATCACCAGATAGAGCTAAGCGAGGAGATAAAACCAGCTGAAGGTATGCCAAATATGTAAATAACTATAAAGGCGATTCATATTGTAGTGCTTGTATAAGCTAGAATTTCAGTGGCTCTAATATCCTCTTCAACTATAATATTATCTAAACCATCCTCAGAATTATCACCGTCTAGCACATTTTCAGCATCTACTGTTATATTGGATAATTCCGTAGCTTCTATATATTGTGTTAATGTGTGCACAACTAAGTAATCTATAATTAAACAAATCAAAAGGTAAAGCATAAACAATATAATATACCTTCAAATTTTTTTGTATTGTTTCTAATTCAATTGTTACCCATTATATACTTTTCGAATAATAGTTTTCAATAATTCGTACTCCGAGTTGTTAATAACAGCTTTACCTATAAGAACATTATCTTCATGCTTGTAAGAGCACATAGTCCTTTTTTGAACTCTTGTATTATATTTTAATAAAATATACCAAACACCGTTAGATCTAGGTTCATATCACTTTAATATATCTTCACAATCTAAGAATAAACCGACATCAGGTTTTAAACTATATTCAAGCAATAAATATCTTCCACGAGCACCAACAGTCATATCTTTATTTTTTAACATAACAACTATGTCTTTAATAACATACTCAAATATCAAATTAATTTTATCATTTTTATTTACAACTGATTTAGAAGATTTTTCAAAACTTTTCTTTAAAGGTTCAATTGTATGATTATCACATGTTATATTGAATAATGATAACGCATAATTAGATTTTCTCTCAAACATAAACCCTACCTGAATACAATCATTAATAATATCTATATTTTTTATAGTAATTTTATTTTTCTTATCTGATGATATTGATGCTAAATGTTGTCTTATTATACCTTCATCCAGTATTCTAGTTTTATTATCATAGACTAATACTATGTTCTTCGACTTTATTCTTTCCATCATTTCCCTTCTTCTATCCGCTTTTCCCATTCGTCGTAATATTTAGTATCTTTAAGCTTAAAGGCTCACATTTGCACAATATCTTCCATTACATAATCAAGTTTTTCTTTTAGTTCTCCAGGTAAATCCATGTTTACATATACAACCTCTACCTCATTAAGTATTTTACGCTTTTTTTTGTATGAAAACAACCTATACATGTCTCCATAATCATGACATTTGAAAGTTATTTCAGGTACATTGTTGTCTAAAAAAATTATAATATCATTTTCAACATTAGAAAGATATGTGTTTAACTCTTTATTATCATTGAATGCTTCGTGATGTAATTTAACATAATATATTAATTTGTCTACCGCCATGTCACCGTTCTTTTCAAAAACGAATATTTGATTGTTTCATACACATATAACGTCTTGTTTAAGAGTCAACGTGTGTGTATATATTAGTCTTTCCTTCCCCTCTTTCACTTATGTTGCACTAGTTGTAAAAACTAAGTAGGCATAAGACAATAGTTACTAGGCTTGTATTTCTCCAAGTTAACAACTCCACCCTCTAATACTATTTTAGGATATTTAAAACCAGGCATAACCTTTTCTAAATCTACAGGTTTTAAAACGTGCATATAATATGAATAGACAACTTGTCTTATATATCCAGGATGACATAAATAACAATCATGAATCCCTAAGGTATATATAATATATAAGTATAGTTCATACCTTGAATCAAGTAGCACTATTGCGTCTCTAATATGAATCAAATTAACCGCTGTTGATGATCGTCCTTTCGTTTTTATCGTTATTTCAGTATTTGTTACCTTTATTACTACTCTTACATTTTCCGCTTCGCCAATTAAACCCATACTTATGTTTATCCCCTCTGGCTTTTTATGGGTATAACTTATTGTCTGATCATCAAAATAAAAAATAATGTTTTCCTCTTTTTTGTAAACCTTCTCACCATACGCTCCTAATGCGTTTCTTAAAGCATATGCTTTAGGATACTTTTCCTTAAAACCTGTCATACACATGCTTGCAGACTTTATTAACAGATCTTCCTCCCAAATTGCGTAAGGATCTTTTTTATCCTTTCTTACATCTTTGGATAATTGCCATGCGGTAGAGTTGTAAAGCGTCTTCATAACAGCTTTTTTTACAAAAGCTCTATCAGAACAAAGATGCTTTACCGCTTTATCAGTCTCAACACTATTAACATACTCTGTTATACGTTCATATACATCACATGAGGTGCATCCATCATCATCTATAGGAACAATCAAATTCGAATCAATCATTAGCTGCTCATCATTAGCTAAAGCACCCAAGTGTTGGCATACAGAAGAAGTGGCATCCATGCCTATGCTAAACGCTGTCCCACGCTCATCACAAGCCATTGCTTTTGCCACTTCTATGAAACTTCTATACTTTTCCATATCTTTAGAAACATTATAATCTGCTTTTTCAACACTAGTTTGTTTTTCAACTTGACTTGAAATATAATAATAAAGGAGTTCATTATTATAAATATTTACAGGTTCATCACCGTTTAAAATAACAAATTTTCTGAATAACTTTGAATTTATCGGGTTGTTTTCACCTTCATTATACATCCTACCTCTGTGATCAGTGGTAATAGGAAAATATAGGTTTTTATTGTTAAAACAATAACTATAAACAATAAGAGTAATCAAACACCTTCTGGTTTTCGCTGTATCTAAATCTAGACTCATTTTTATGAACCTGTCAACCATTATTTTAAATTTTTTCACTTGAGTTTTTTTACATCATTCGTCAAGTGAATACTTTCTCTTAAGCGTTATCTCTGGAATATATACCGTACCATTATGATATATTTTATATTTATCGTCACTAGGAAAATTATCTTTCACACCGCATACTTCTACAATTAATCTTTCGTCAGTATAATATACTTTATCAACCCATACTTTTTCTTTTTTTTCCACAACTTTTTCCACATGTCTTTTAGCGGTGTCTATATCTAACTGTTTAAACCCATATCCGCCTATCTGGAATTTATTGTAAGCTAAGAATTTGGTTTTAGGAACTAATTTTTCTTCATATATATCCTTAATACTTTGATCATTCATTAATTCTAACGAGAGTTGAAGCTGCTTTCTAAGTTTAGACACAAAATTTTTAACTAAACCATTTCTGTATTTAACATTTTCAGTGTAGAAATCGTCTACCGTCATCGGTGAATAGTGTTGTATAATACTCAATACGTCACTAAGCATTTCTATAGAAAGTGAAAACGGTGTATTTTGTAAATTATTAATTTTTTCCAAATATTCATCTGTATGATTATATTCAGAACCAAGAACCACTTTTTTACTTAAACCTCTTTGCGAACAAATCTTCCTACCTCTAGGGTTAACACCACACGCATTTTCACTCGCTGACTCTTCTCTAACGTATTTACTAGGGGGTGCAACTCTTGGAGAGTTTCCAGCTAAAAGCGCAGTAACCCTATTTATAGATTCTAACATTTCATTGTCATCTTCACCATCAATTATTCAACATTTCTGCTCCTTCGAGCGAGGTATATTATTCTTATCACTCTTTATCTCATATTTTCTCATCTTAACATGCCCAAAGTGATAAGTCAGATATTCACCACTAATATCTATTAGATAATTAAAAACATCTTGCATAAATTTTCTATAAAAACTCTTATCTTTCCTATGTTTATTAAGATTCGGTACAGGTTTTTGCGAACCCTGCGTAGACCCTCCCTGTCACTTTTCTCTCTTAATTCAGTATAGTCTTTCCGGATCTCTAAAATAATCCTCAAACGGTATACCTTCAACCTCGTAATAAAAATTGCTTGAAAAGAAATGTATAAACTGTGAAACCGAAATTACCCTTAACCTTTCACCTTTTTTTCCATCTTTATCCTCTCTGGTCAAAGCGCTTACAATCGACTTTAAAAGCGAATTAATAAATATTACTATTATCTCATCTGAAATGTTCAACTTTTCACATTTCATCCTAAGTTTTTCAATGTTGCCAACATTTCCAGTACCCGTCTTATTTAATATTGAACTGTTAACCTCATTCCAAGCGGTTTTTACAGAATTAGAATCTATCTTTTCCTGCAAAACCTCTAGACTTGAACCTCCCTCTTCTTTAATCTTTTCAATCTGTTTAATGTTTTTAAGTATATTACCAAAATCACCCATACAGTTGTCAGGAAACATTTCTCTATAACGCCAAAATATTCTACCAAGATATACTTGCTCGTCACTAGGTTTTTTTCCTTTAGGAATCTCAAAAATTTGTAATGCTCAACGGTAATCGTTATCAGAACATTTCAATATCTTCATCATATCCTCAGAAGTAAGGTTCATTATTTTATCCTTACCCACATCTTTAATCTTTGAGCTAGAGTATGCACGAATGAATAAATTATTCATATTTCCCCCTTCTCTCACTTATGTTGCACTAGTTCCACAAATGGTACAATCAACGCACCACAAATGGTACAATCAACGCACCACAAATGGTACAATCAACGCACCACAAATG
>ERZ1740070.2129-NODE-2129-length-11630-cov-3.582635_pt1 | contig 11630 bp, 8 predicted proteins | sample MGYA00581734_ERZ1740070 | MGnify/ENA primary metagenome ERZ1740070 (study PRJEB43018, sample SAMN04849744) | marine metagenome | isolation source: floating plastic debris | place: Pacific Ocean | collected 2008-09-01 | study: EMG produced TPA metagenomics... | reverse complement strand
TGATACTGAACTCTTGAGTGGGGACCGTTTCTAATATCAATAGTTTTTTTGTGTTGAGAAAAACTATTGATACTTCACCCTATTTCTTAGATTCCTCTACTTTTTAGCTTCGAGCTTGTATCAAAAGGTTTGAAGGAACTGCGCATGGATAAGATACCGTTTATGTGGGAGAGATGGTGATATCCCACTTGGGTAAAACGTCAGAGCGTTGCCATTGTGCAAAGAATAGTTCCAACTCATCGGCGGTGACCTTTATGCCCTTCGGATAAATCGTATCGACTAGCTCTACAATCGGATTCAATCCGTTCCAAGTTATGTTAGCAGTTCAGTTCAATGCCGTCTCAGCAGTATCGAGTAGTGTTCCTTTTATCGGTTTATCCAACATCGTGATGACCTACTCACTACCAGCAAATTCTGTCCATGGTCACTCACTACTATCACTGGATAGGGCGCGGTAGTCTATCTATTTGGTATTTGCCATTTCCTAAGAGTGTTTATTTGCTTTAAATCGTGTGTTCTAATCGTCAGCTCGTGACAAAACCGGTTCACCTGTAGCAACAACCTGCTCAACAATATCAATAGCTTGTGTGACGCCGCCTGCGCGATGAATAGCTGACTGTAATCGAACGGCATTCTCTTTGTAAGTGGCTTTTGTCAACACTTGGTGAATAGCTGCCTGTAGCTTAGCGACACTCAGCTTCTTGACGGGTATGGCTTCACCGCATCCGGCCCAAACCACACGCGATGCAATCCCTGGCTGGTCATTGGTGATAGGAATTGCCACCATTGGCACACCGTTATTAAGACACTCTAAAACAGTATTCATGCCGCCGTGGGTAATGGCGAGTGTGGCTTTTTTTAGCAGCTGTAGTTGAGGTGCATACTCAACTACAAGTGGAGAGCCTGCTAGCGGCGGCAGATCGCTAGGTTTTGCAGAACCACCTAAAGAAATCACGAGCTGAGCATCTAAATCAGCACAGGCTTCTGCAATTTGTTGAAAGACACCTGTCAATCGATTTTGAATGGTGCCTAATGAAGCATAGATTAACGGTTTTCCAGTTAATTGTTCGTACGAAAAATCGGGTACTTCTCTGCCTACTGCGGTGTGATAAGGTCCTGTAAAATGGAAGCATGGAGGAAGCTCTTTTCTTGGAAATGCTAATTCAGCAGGCTGTTGGCTAATTTGAGCCAGTTGGGAATACCGGGCATTTGATCCAGCTAATGCGGGTAGCTTCCATGTCTGACGATAGGTGTCAGTTACTGCTGTAACCGGTGCTGCCACGCGAGCTAATAGCCTGTAGCCCAGTTGATTGCGTAATCGTCCCCATAGGCTGGGTATATAGCGCCAGCTGGTAATGTAGGGCGGAATACTGTCTTCACGATTCAAAGCGACCGCGCTGCAAACAGTGATAAAAGGAATGCCCAAATAATCTGCAACTGTGCCGCCCTCTGAGTACAGTTGATCGACTAATAAGGCGTCTACTCCAATCTCTTTGACCACAGCTGGGGCTTCTTTGAATAGGGCCTCTGCACTTTTTTTGAGAAGAGCAACAGTGTATTTCAAGGCTTCGCGATCGCTTAGCTTGCCTAATTGCGCTAAGGAATCTGCCGTTGATCCCAGCGGAAACTCAGATTTCCCAATTGCTTTGAATGCTAATCCTGCAGTGATCGCTTTAGATTCTGCATCCAATTTGCTCACTAACGTCACCAGATGCCCTCGCCGTTGTAGCTCTTTCCCTAACGGCAGCATCGTATTCAAGTGGCCGGTGAGGGCCGGACAGATTAACCCGAAATGTGTCATGGGGTTTCTCCCTGAGAAAACGGTTCTGACTTAGCGTGTTGCAAGGTTCCAGGCATATTGAAATCTGCCGAGCGAATCGTGCTGTGCCGCGATAGATGATAGTAGAGCTTTTCTACATCACCTGGTAGCAAACGCTGTTCTCGCCTGCGTATGTTTTTTTGGGAGAGAACGGTGTTGGCTTGAGAATCTCGGCTGAGAACATCTAGCAACCTTTCTGAAGATACCGGATAGCAGCCACAATAGGCCAGCAGTCTCCTTGCAGTCTCTTCGGGGTGTGACTGCCAGCTCACAAACCGAATAGGTAGGATTTCGATGTCCATATTGCACATTCTTAGGCAGGCATCCATAGCGGAGAGCCAGGTCAGCGCCAACAGTTCAATCATGCTCAAGTGCTGATCATCTCGATAGGCTGCGACTAGCTGAGTCACCGGCTCTAGATAAGTGCGAATGTTCTGCTCCAAGACTATCTGCGACTTTGCTTCACGCTTTTCTTCGTCTGTGAAGGCAGACTTTGCCGAAATTAGCCAACTTTCTGCATTGCGATACAAGAAAATCTTCTTTGCCTGTGGATACAGCTCGTGAAGCCAGTCACCTATTTCCACGACCTGCGATCGCCCCTTGATGATGAACTTGGTAGCCGTCGTAGATTTGCACAGGAAGCGCACGCTAGCGTCCAATAGGTGCTTCGTTGTTAGGTCATCACCCTGCTCACCTACCAGGGCGAAATATCGGGCTCTGACAATAGCAGTCAATGCATCTGGTTCCGAGATGGCCTCAGTGCCAGATACACAAGAAAATATCTTAGCTGCTAACGTTGAGCCAGCTCGACCTACTGAGTAAATAAAGGTGAGGTTGTTAGGGTTCATAGATATTTGGCTAGATATCTGGCTCGCTAATAGAACAAAGTCAGTGAATGGCAACGTTATCACCCGAACTGCCTGCTGGTATTGCACCATCCAGTAAAAAGACGCATCAGACAATGTTAGCCCGGTTGGCGTTTCTACAAATACTGCACGCTGCGTCTCAAAATCAAGACTGTAAAGTGAAATACACGGGCTGTCACATAACGTGTCAGGCGCAATGAGTTCGGCCTCTAAAAGCTGAAAATCTTTAATACTGGCGTAACCTAAAGCCAGTTGGCGTGTTTTTCTAGCAATTTTGAATGCTGCTACTTCCATAAATTTCCTCCTAGAGCGCTTTTTCTCCTAGAGCACTTTCTAAAAAGCTTAGGACGTCGGCCATATCATTTATCCAGTTCGATATCTTTTGGGCGCATACAGAACTGCGGGCATGGGCAAAGGTGCTAAAAGAGAGGATGCTACTGTTGGGTAAACAGGCATTGAGGGTTTGAGCATCTTGACTGTGGTGCGCGCTATCGAGCGTTGTGGTGACGATGAGCGTTGGCACGTTCACTTCAGAGATAGGCGCTAAGTCCAGTTCAAAGTTTAATAGCTGACGGGCAGAGGCCGTGACTCTAGAAAGATTAGCTGCAGCCAATGAGTTGATAGCGGCTGTCACCTGATAGGCGTCTTTGTTGGCGGCGAGGCGCTTTATAATTGCGATGAAGACAGGTCGTAAAAAGTAAAGAAGCCCGCTTGGCGATCGCTGCAAAGTGCTCAGTAAAATTGATAGCGGGCCACTTACTTTGAGTAAGGGAGAAGAAATGCTAGGAGAGATTAGTACTTGCCCCTTTGGCCTTTGGTGTAGCCTCTCTATTATAGACAAGAAAACAGAGGCCCCTACCGAGGCGGCAATCACATAATATTCTTCTTCGTTCAGGCTATTTAGATAGTTTGCGGCATCGTCTCCATGGGCGCTAAATGTCTGACATTCAATATGGTATTCAGTATGGCATCCAATATTAGAGGGCTGGGCAGAAGGCTTTTCTCTGGACTCAAAGTACTCAATCCGAAAGTTTTTGCTCAGCTCAGGCAAAAAGTATCGCCAGGTAATTTCTGTAGACAGCCAGCCGGGAAAGAAGACAATCAGCCTACTTTTCTCTGGGTTAAAAACACGAATGACATTGACAATGTTTTTGTTCCTAATTTTTTTTACCAGAGATTTCATTGTCTTTTTATGTTGGTGTTGTATGTCAGTATGGGGTTCGTCAGGCCTTGTGCGCTTGGACATAATTGAGAGGTTAAATCGCGACAGCCGATTTTCTAGAGCTTTCTGGTATACCGACAAAGGGAGCCAGCTCATTGACTCATTGATGAGCGATGAGCTGGCCCAGAGAGGCTATGCCAGCACCAAATCGCTGACATCGAGGTTGCCGAGTTGGAAGCTTTGCAAGCGCAGCGTGTTACCTGCTTGGAAAGAGACCAATGTGTCGTCACCCTGCTGTCTGGCTTGGTCAATTGCACTTTGTGCTTGCCCTAGGTTTAAGTTTAGGGCACTTACATCTAATAAATCAGTGCCATCTAGGAAGTCAGTAATGATGTCGTTACCGTAATTGCGCTCTAGTACGAAGACATCGGATCCTGCACCTCCTGTCAGGGTATCTCGGTTACGACCACCGTTAAGAATGTCGTCACCAGAGCCACCGTTGAGGGTATCTCGCAAAGCGCCGCCAATCAACAGATCGTCACCCCGAAGCCCAAGGATTTCTCCACTGACGGTGCCGCCTACACCGTTGAACACATCGTCAAAATTGCTGAGGCGCACATCGTCATTAATGCGCCCTGTGTTGTTGATGGTGAGGCCATTGTCCGCGCCGAGGCCGTCAATACCAAAGGAACTGCTCGAATTTTGTGTTTGTGCTCCTTGGATGAGTCCCCGGTTGTTGATTTCACCTTTGAACTGACCATCAATATCAATGCCATCAGCGGTCTCGGAGAGAATAGCGCCGCTGTTATTGATATCGCCGATCAGGCTTGCATCACTGTCGATTTCAATGCCACCACCGACGGCTGTAATCGTACCGCGATTGTTAATATCACCTGTTAGCGCTGCGCCATCAAGGTCAATCCCTTCGTCTTCGGTAACAATGTTGCCAAAGTTGTTGAGGTTACCGTCAAAAAGACCGCTGACTTGAATACCATCAGCTTCGCTGGAGATGACGCCTCGGTTCGTCAGGTTGCCAACGACATCGCCATCGAATCGAATCGCGTCATTGCCTTCTGAGATAATTTGACCTGTATTGACGATGTTGCCTTCAAGCCGGACTTGTTCTTCAATTAGGATGGTATGGTCTGTTTCGGAGGCTAAAATGCCCTGGCCCAAGTTGCGGATACTGCCATTGAAAACAGACACATCACCAGCATTATCGCCGTGATACAGCCGCACAGCAGTCGCTTGGTTGGTGGCATTGTTCTGTGGGCCGTCCGGCTCGCCGCGTCCTTGCACAAGGCCACGGTTAACCACTGACCCGTTGACAGCCGCACCCAATTGGAGAGAAATCGCATCACCATTGAGCCCCTCACCAACATCAATTACACCGCTGGCCTCATTAATGATGCGGAAGTTATTGGCACTTTGGTCTGCATAGACAGTGCCGTTGCGTGGGTCGGCAGAGGTGGTGATGAGTTCTCGGTTGCGAACGGTGTTGCGGTTACCGCCAATATTGACGGCGCGGCTAGTGCTGGTGATGATGCCGTCGGTGTCATTTACTAGGTTTCCTCTGGCGGTTCCTCCATTGCCAAAGTTACCGCCATCACGACCCCCGCTGATGGTGCCGCTGTTTGTGAGTGTGCCTCTAAAGTTGCTGCCGTCTTCAACCACGACACCAATACCGTTAGCTGGGTTGGCACTTTCAATGAGTCCTGAATTGCTGATATTTCCTACGAGTGTAATGCCCTCTTCCACGATTACGGCCGGGCCGTTTTCGGCGGTAAATGTACCGGTGTTGTTGATATTTCCTGTGAACCGGCCGCGCTCAGCGGGGGTATAAAGGCGCAGGGCAGACGCTTGGTTTTCAGGATTGGTAACGCCTGGTAGCCCTCGACCCTGGACGAGGCCAGCGTTGTCGACACTGCCGAACACTGCCCGGCCAAGCTCTAGCGAAATGGCATCTCCGTTATTGCCAGCCCCGACGTCGATAACGCCTGTCGATTCGTTGTTGATAATGATGTTTTGTGCGGTGACGTCGCCATAAACGGTGCCATTTCGCGGATCTGCTGAAGTGGTAATTAGCCCGAAGTTGTTGACGACGCCTGCTTGCCCGCCGATGTTGATAGCGCGGCTTTCGCTGGTGATAAGACCTTCGTTGCGGATTTGAGCGGAGGCGGTGTTGCCGTTAGCAATATTGATACCGTTGAAGCCGCCGTTGATTTCGCCTTCGTTGTTGATGCTAGCCCCAATGCCGTCGATTTGAATGGCTGTCTGATTGCTTTCAATCAAGCCTGTGTTTTCTACATCGACACTGTTGAGTGCGTCTTCGACGATAACGGCTGTCGCGTCACCTGTTTGTAGCCTGCCGCCTGCTTCGACGTTGAGCGCTTCGCCCAGTTCGTCTAGAACAACCGTTTCGGTAACCTGTTCGTTGCTGATGAAGTTTTCCATGATTATCTTTTTGTTGTTGTGTGAATGCTGTGCCGTTACCGAGTGGTGTGAAAACTCGGCAACGTGTTCTTTTGACATTTGCATCGTAGTTAGGGCAGTGGCTGCGAGTCTTGAGGCGGAGGCCCTAACTGTGATGTGGGACTTAAGACCTACTGAGTGGCTCACAACGAATGATTATGGGCGGCACAGGGTTTTTTCAGCAGACTCTCATGTTGAAAAAAGCCAGCATTTTAATCTATGCGTACAGCCAGAAAAACGGAGTCGCCCCATCATGAGTGCAGTAAAAACTAGCCTAAATTCCTTATCAGAACCCATTCGAGTGCTGTTGGTAGATGATGAAGATATTGTTCGCTATGGGCTGAAATCAATTTGCCAGGCAGAGCGTGCTTTACATGTCGTTGGGGAAGCGGCGAATGGGGAAGCTGCGATCGCACAAGTGCAAGCCTTAAACCCCGATGTCATTCTCATGGATATCAATATGCCGGTGATGGACGGTGTGCAGGCGACAGCAGCGATTCGCCAGGCTTTTCCGACTATTAAAGTGTTGATTCTGACGGCTTTTGAAGATGATGAGCATTTGGTTGCAGCTATGCAAGAAGGGGCATCAGGCTATGTGCTTAAAAACACGCCGCCGGAGGACTTTGTCTGTATTATTCGAGCAGCGCACAAGGGTTATTTGCAAATTGGGCCGAGCTTGAGTCAGCGGCTATGTCAGCAGCTCAAGCCCCTAGCCGTCGTTAAGCAGCCGGTCAATTGCAAAGGGATTACGCCGAGGGAGAAAGAGGTGCTGAGCTTGGTGGCCGAAGGTGCGAGTAATCGAGAAATTGCAAAAAAATTATATATTGCTGAAAAGACAGTGAAAAATCATGTCAGCAGTTTGTTAAGCCGGGTAGGGGTGCGCGATCGCACTCAGCTCGCTCTCTGGGAAAGACAATTCAGGGAAAGGCAGCTCAGCGCTTGAGGGCCGCTCGAAAAAATCAACTTCAACGGTCTACTATAGCGTTCCGCACTTTGCTCAACACAATATTGCATGAGCTGCGCTGTAACTTGAATCCTACTGCGAGAAACCGCGAAAATGAGACTGGGTAATCTAGGTACAAAATTCAGTTTGCTGTTAGCGCTGATATGGTTAGTCGGCGGTAGTGTGACAATATTTACGCTATCTAAGCATCTCAATGCCCAAGCCGAACAGACGGTTCGAGAGCGGGCAGAGATTGTTCTAACCGCGATGCAGGCAGCTCGCGATTATACCCAAGACAATATTCAACCTTTAGTAGAAGCCTACTCAGTGGCCGACAACAGCTTTACCCAGGAAATTATTCCAAATTTTGCGGCTCGCAGCATTTTCTCGAACTTTAGACAGCAAGATCCAAGCCTTCTCGATTATCTGTACAAAGAAGCTGCCGTAAACCCCACGAACACCGCCGACTTGGCAGATAGCTTTGAAGCTGAGCTGTATCCTCAGCTAGAGCCGCTCACCGACACACCACCTGAAATAATCTCGGGCTATAGAATGATAGATGACCAAAAATTCTTTTACCTGGCCAAGCCTCTAGTTGTTAGCGATCAGAGCTGTTTGGCCTGTCATGGTAGGCCTCAAAATGCGCCAGCCCCTTTGATTAGTATGTATGGCGATCGCAATGGTTTTGGGTGGAAGCTCAATGAAATTGTGGCGACTCAAATGGTCTATGTGCCCGCAGATACCATTTTCGCGCGGGGGAGACAGAATTTGTGGACGGTCACTAAGACATTCTTAGGCGTGTTTTGCGCATTGTTTTTTACGATTAATTTGCTGCTGTGGCGAACGGTCATTCGACCCTTAAAAATTCTGACGGGGACGGCAAAACAGATTAGCGCGTGCTCTGTTGAAGGGGGCCATACAGCAGTGCCAAAAAATGAACAGTTGACGGCGCTGACGGTGCGTAAAGATGAGCCAGGGCAGCTAGCGCGGGCGCTTGATTATATGCTGTATGTACTGAGGCAAAGAGAACAAGATTTACAGCAGGCAGTTGAGGAAAGGACCCAATCGCTCTTTCAAGAAATGCGCGATCGCCAAACGGTTCAATCAGCCTTACAGATATATACCCATGCTATGAACCACGACCTACGCAACATTGCCATGGGCATTTCCAGCGTCGTGCAAGGCCTCATATTCCGTGCCGATAAATCTCTTATACGGGATGCCGCTGACACCGAAAAAGTTTCTGTGGATAAAACCGCAATTTTGCTTATCCAGAAGAGTTGCGATCGTCAGCTATCGCTAATGGATAACCTGATGAATGTGCGATCTGCCGATGTATGGCAATCCGCGTTGCAGCCTGCGCCTGTCAGCCTACTGCTGCTAACAGCTACTCTCATTACACACTATCAAACTAAATGTGCTGCATCCGGTGACACAGCTGGTGGAACAGTTACCTTTGAAAGTCGGATAGTAGCCAATGGCCAATCTCACTTGCCGCTAGTGCAAGCCGATGAACGTCAGATTCAGCGAGTGTTTGAAAACTTGATAGATAACGCATTGAAATACAACCCGGAGGGCGTGCATGTGACACTGAGCGCAACGCTGAATGAACGTGAGGATACAGTTCGATGCGTTGTCACAGATAACGGTCGAGGAATAGAACGTGATAAAAGCGCAGGCTTGTTTGAATTTTGCCGCCGTGGAACTCAGAAGCTATCAATCCGTGGCTATGGCTTAGGACTATACATTTGTCGGGAGATTATTACAGCTCACGGTGGGCGTATTGGTGTGGAAGCTTCACCGGGTGAAGGCGCAACTTTTTGGTTTACATTACCTGTTAATAGACCGACTCAGCCCACGACTTCCACATCGCAAAAATGGGCTGATAGTTTATCGCCTCACAGTCTGTGACAGATAGCATTTACATCAGCCAAGATTGGGACACTTGCAGCCGCTTTCAGCAGACACCAAACCTACGTGCCAAAGATTAGTGAAAAGTTGGTGTAAGAAAAAAGACTGCTTCTGAAATACTCGTCATAAAAAGGTTTCAGGTACTCGATAACATCGTTGACACCAATGAGGGTCGTCGTTTGAGTCGACGTTTACATAGGGCGTACGGAAGATTATCGCCCGGCAATGCCGTCAATATTGCTGGGAATGAGGTAATTTTGATTGTGAGCAAAGTGGCACATTGCCCATCAATGTGATTTGAATCACACAGTAAAAGGGATGTGTTGAGAGCTTGATGAGAAAGAGTTATGGCAGACTTCAAAGACGTTGGTTCCTCGTTATTGGTAAGTTGTGTCTCCTATGTGAAACCGGCCAAAAGCTTCCCTGTGGCCAGCGCGCTGCTTGCCGTTACCTTAAGCGCCTTACCCTTTACCCACAGAGCAGCCACTGCCCAAGCAGGCACGGATGAGCGCACGATTGTGATGTGTGAAACCAGCAGCGTGGCTGTGCGGGTGTATGAAAAAGAGGGCGAGGTACTAATGCGAACCTTTAGCCGCACCCAGAATAGCCTGTTGCTGAACGATGTGCCGATTGAGATTCAGCCGCTGGCTGATGGGACTGAGTATCGTAATCCTCTAGGGGAGATGATGACTACAGTCAATGCAAATACTGCGACTGACGACTGTACGATTCAGATTGCTGACCAGCCTGCTGAACTTGGTCGCATTCTAGAAAGAGGGGCTCTCCCTAGTGCCGCTGAAGAGCCAGCGCCAACAGAGCCAGAGCCGACAGAGCCAGAGCCAACAGAGCCAGAACCGACAGAGCCAGAACCGACAGAGCCAGATGCTGCTTTACCAAGTGAAGTGGAAATGGCTGTGAAGGCCGCGCTATCCGCAGAGAGTGGTGACATAGTGACAACTGTTGAGAGCTATAGCCCACAAACTTGGTCTGACGGCTGCCTTGGTTTGGGTGGGCCAGCAGAAGCTTGTTTGGCTGCTTTGACAGAAGGTTGGCAAGTGGAGATGGTGGATTCGGCTACAGGTGACCGCTACACCTATCGAACGGATGAGGATGGTAGCGCCGTTCGACTCGATGAAAACGCAAGCTTGCCTCCCTCAAGTTAAGGTGAGTGTTACCTTTAGCCTCGACTAGCTGCGACCGTCCGACCTTCAAGGGTGGCCGTTTATCCTGTTATCGGGAGATTCTATCGAAATGATTTAGGGAAGTTGTCATTGTTGTTTCTGTTCGATGGCAAATGGAAAACCAGCCCGACGGTGCAATCGTCTGCAATTGCACCGTACGACGGTTGCAGAAAGAGACTTAGCTGCCTATGTATAGCTGTCAGATGCACATGCTGATAGCCACTTTTCCCTTCACCTGTCTGTCTTCTATATGGCGGATTGCCGTGGGGACTTCTGTCAGTGGATAAACCCGATCAACCAATGGCTTGAGCCTACCCGCTTCAATCCAGTCTTTTAATATCGTCAAATCAGCTTGATTGGGTGTTGAGACTAAGCACTTCACCCTACGGCGAGTAGTCTTGGCTTTGAAGCGCTCAACAAAGGGGCCAAGTAGCATAGACCGAAAGAACTCAGAAGTTGCGCCACCTATCATCACATAGATTCCACCGGGTGCGATCGCACTCAAAAAGTCAGAAAAAGGTCGATAGGCTGCTGCATCTACAATCAAATCGTAGGGCTGTGTCGGCTGTGTTGGATCGCGTTGAGTATAGTCAACAACATAATCTGCACCTAGCGACTTCACCATGTCCATCTTGCCTGTGCTGCAAACTGCCGTTACCTCAGCGCCAAATCCTTTCGCTAACTGCACCGCAAACGAACCCACCCCACCAGAAGCCCCATTGATTAGTACCCTCTGTCCTGAGCGAACTTCTCCATAGTCTCTCAGTGCTTGAAGTGCAGCCAATCCAGAAACAGGAACAGTTGCCGCTTCTTCAAACGATAGATTAGTGGGCTTATGTACCAGCGCGTTTTCAGGGACAGCAGTATATTCAGAAAACGCGCCAAATCCGCATTCTGATAAATCTCCAAAAACTTCATCACCCGGTAGAAATTGTTTTACATTTTTGCCCACAGCTTCTACCTGCCCCGCTATATCCGTCCCAATTGTTGTTATTTTAGGCTTCAAGATTCCACCAAACATCAAGCGAATCAAGAAAGGATCGCCCCGCATCAGGTGCCAATCACCCGCATGTACGCCCGCACCATGGACCCTAACCAGTACTTCATTGTCAGCAACCGCTGGCTTCTCCAACTCTTCTAGCCTTAAAGAATCCGCTGAACCGTATTCAGATTGAACAATCGCTTTCATTGGGTGACCTCTTCTATATTTTTTGTCTCTCTTGCTGAATAGATGGGCTGAATAGATGGGATAGATTAGCCGCTAGCTAACCAGCAC
>ERZ1740070.2128-NODE-2128-length-11634-cov-6.826669_pt1 | contig 11634 bp, 13 predicted proteins | sample MGYA00581734_ERZ1740070 | MGnify/ENA primary metagenome ERZ1740070 (study PRJEB43018, sample SAMN04849744) | marine metagenome | isolation source: floating plastic debris | place: Pacific Ocean | collected 2008-09-01 | study: EMG produced TPA metagenomics... | reverse complement strand
GAGCCCATAGCAGAAGTGCTCAGTTTTCGCTGCGAACGCCCGAGGCGTGCGTATTGCTGCAACAGCGCAAAGTGCTATGCGGCTATGCCGAGAGAAAACCAGCCATTCATGCGAACCGCAGCGAGCACGAAACAGCCCAAGAACAAGTCGCGGGTGCGGATTCAACGGATCGCCGCGACACACGGTTCGGACTTCTCGGTAGGTGGCGAGAATTGCAAGGTTTTTCGTGGCCGCTCGTCAAGTTGTTGCCCGACGGCGCTGAATATAGCCTGGCTGTAAGGTTGACATATCGATGCCCCTTGAAAGTATTGGCGCAAACGTCGCTTGGTGTTTTCATTGCTGCCGCGTTGCTACTGCGATTCGGGATCGCAGAAGTAGACGTCGATCTTGGTCGCCATGGTGAACTTCACATGGTCCGTCGTCTCCGATCCGCGATCTCAAGTTAGCGAACGGTAGAGCTCCTTTGGCAGCTTGCCAGCCTGCTTGTTCAGGTCGGTGATTACGCTTTGCGTGTCCTTGTTGGCAACCTTGGCCAGCATAACGAACCGCGAATGCCGCTCGACCAGCGTGGCAATGTAGCTGTTGTTCGCGCTGACGATCAGGTCGCCTTCCCATTGGCCTGGCACGGCACGGCACGATCCTCGATCTCGGGCGGGGGATGATCGGGATCGCCTCCTTGACCTTGCGTCGCTTTACGCCCCAAGGTGGAACAACACTGTGCTCTTAATCAAGAGCGAGCTGGCAAACACAGGGCTTGACTTCATAGTTATAATATAACATGTGCCAGTTCGCTGTGTGCGTCTTGAACCTGCACTGACACCTCCATGTCATTTGGCCGCGCACATTGCAAAGTTTCCTTCGCCCGGATGAAACATCCCAGCCAAACATCACAAGGGTTGCCAAAAGGCATCCCTAACTTGCTTCTCATGAAGAAGGATGACTGCGGTAGATGATTTTTGAAAGCGAGGTGGCTTTCCCACAGCACATGCGTGTGGCCATTGTTGGAGCCGGTCCCGCCGGCCTTGGGGTAGCGCGGGTTTTGCGTGATTTGGCGATACCCGATGTCTGGGTGTTAGAGCGCGGCAAGATCGGCCAGAGTTTTCTGAATTGGCCCAGTGAGACCCGGCTTTTGACGCCATCTTTTCCGAGCAATGCTTTCGGTATCACTGATCTAAACGCGATCAGCTATGACAGTTCTCCGGGTTGGTCTTTGAGAAGTGAACATCCGACCGGCAGGGCTTACGCAGAATATCTCGAACATACAGCCGACGCATTTGGTGTGAATGTGCAGTGCAATATTGAGGTCCTCTCAATCGCGCCTTGCGACGAAGGGTTTGCTTTAGAAACCAATCGCGGCGCCTTTATAGCTGATTTCGTAATATGGGCCTGTGGCCATTTCGATGCACCCTTTGATGATGGATTGCCCGGAGCAGAATTGGGTCGTCACTACGGAACGATAAAGAACTGGAGCGATATCGCCGAAGACGAAGTCTATGTCATTGGAGGGTACGAAAGCGGCATCGATGCTGCCATTGCTTTGGCCCAGAAAGCCAAGGACGTGATTGTGTTGGACCGAGGGGCGCCATGGCTTGACAGTGACAAAGACCCGAGCCGCAGTTTGTCACCCTATACGCAGCAAAGACTTGAAACCTCTCGCACGCATGTTTCGATCACTTTGCTCCCTGATGCAGATGTCATTGCCCTAGAGCAGGGGGACGATGGCATTCACATCCTGTCCAGCGACGGACGCTCTTGGCTATCAAAAGGTGCCCCTGTTCTGGCAACCGGTTTTGGATCTGGAACCACGCTTGTCTCGGACTGGTTTGAATACGATGCTCACGATCTCCCTATTCTGACCGCGCAAGATGAATCCACCGCTTTGCCTGGTCTGTTCCTTGTGGGGCCTGAGGTGTCGCATCAAGGCCATCTCTTTTGCTTCATTTACAAATTTCGCCAGCGCTTTGCGGTTGTGGCAAAAGCCATTGCCGGGCGGATGGGAGTCGATACCACGCCGCTTGGAATTTACTACGACAACAACATGTTCCTTGACGATTTGACATGTTGCGATGACGACAAATGCCTGTGCTGAAGTGGGGCAACAAGGATATGTTGTTATGAGTGTCGGTGCGCAACCTGAAGCGTCGGATCACGCCCATCCTGATCCTCAGCCCTTTGGGACAGCCGTTTTGCTTGTTGCTGCAATTGTGATCGGATCAGCGCTTGGTTTGTTTTTGTCGCCCTCCCAAGAGGCGATGTCGCAGAGCATCGACGTTACAATTCTTGGCATGATTGGCTTGCTCTTTTTTGAACTTCGTCTCAGCAGTGTCTTCAGAGCCTTTGGGAATTTGAGGTTCCTTGCCATCGCGTGGGGGGCAAATTTTCTGGTTGTTCCCCTGGTCGGCTTTGCGATTGCAACTCTTGTTTTTCCCGATGAGCCACTGCTTTTCATCGGGCTTATGCTCTATTTTCTGGCACCCTGCACAGACTGGTTCCTGGCCTTCACCCGGATGGCGCAAGGGAATACCGAGCTTGGAGCAGCGCTCATTCCCATCAACCTTGTCACTCAGCTTTTGTTGTTTCCGCTTTGGCTCTGGCTTTTCACGCCGACGACCAGTTTGGTGGACGTCGGTGCTGTTGCTGAGCTTTTGGTCCAGTGGTTTCTTTTGCCCTTGGTGATCGCGCAAACGCTTCGGATGGGGTTGGAAAGGCTTTTGCCCGCAACAAGAATGGAGCGGGCCTCTGCATGGACTGGGCACCTGTTGCCATTGGTGCTTGCGGCTCTCGTTTTACAGATTTTCGCTTCACGTGTCGGGGGGATTACCAGCCAAATTGATGTAATTGCTTTGGTTGCTGGTGCCGTTCTTTTGTTCTTTGGCACGATCTTTTTTATTGGTTTTGGCACCGCGCGTCTGGCACGTCTGGCCTACCCGCAACATGCTTTGCTTTCGATGACACTGGCTGCACGCAATGCGCCTTTGATGCTCGCCCTCGTCACCGTCGCAATCCCCAACCAGCCGCTTCTTCTTGCGGTCATCGTCGTTGGCATGCTGATCGAGATTCCCTTGCTGACTGTCCTCAAACATCTTCTGCTAAGACGCCACCCAATCCAAAAGTGAGCCCAAAATGTCCTTTGTCCCAGAAACTTATGACGCGTGGAAGCACTGCATAACTGTCAAATGCGGGATTCCATTGACGCCGGACTATGTTCAAGAGCGTCTTGTCGCCCTGGCAGATGACAAGAACTACAACACCCAACGGTTCATAGAACGATGGGGCATAGCACATCATCAAAGAACGGTTGCGTGGTTTGAAATAGCTGCGAAAGAGCTGACAGAGGCAAGCTGAGCACACCCTAGATTCGGCTTTGCGTGTCGCAACGCTTTTGGGCCATGGGTCGGCAATCAGAACAACGCGTTGCTGTGGTAGATTCCTATCCTTGGGAACTTATGGCAAATGTCCCGCAGCAACAGAGGATGGAATTGTCGCGGATCGCGAAGCACGCTGCTCCTATCGAGTAGTAATCGGGCCGGGCGATAGACGCATCGCCCTGTGCGTCTTCGGGAGTATCGTCGGACCATGACGATACAAGTTCAAACGCATCATGTGGCTCCTTCTTCGAGTTCTTTGAGCAGCGCGCGAAAGGTCTTGCGCGCGTCCCCAGGATGACGAACCTTTTTGACGGCGCTGAGGTTTGACAGATCATTCCCAACCACGATTAGGCCAACCATGCCCCAATCGTAATGCGGCAGACAGATGTAACCGTAGATGCCGGGATACTCGAATGTGACCGACAGCTCTTCATCGATTGCTCCGTTCCAGGGCGCAGCCCCTTCCGGGATCATCCCGCGTTTTGACGCGCTGTTGTGCCCATTGTCAGTCGCCAGAAACGTCACGGTATCGCCCTTTGCAACATGCAGAATCGCCGGGGTAAAGACGTTGACGGCATTCTCGTCCGAACAATCGACATTGAGCATCAGTACGGAGTGTTGCCCAGCAGGCGTTTCAGGTACAGGCGTGCGGGCCAAAAGCGGCGATGCCGCCCACGCGCCCAAAGACGTGACGGCGTTACGACGGGTAAGCATGAACAACGAGATCCTCCTTGGGGCCTTTGGAAATGTGAATATCAACACCGTAGGTTTCGGCGATTTGCGGGCGGTGCAGGATGTCTGCGGGTGGACCTTCGGCCAGCACCCGGCCTTGGCGCAGCAATAGGAGGTGATCGGCAAAACGCGCGGCCAGGTTGAGATCATGCAGGGCGACAATACCCACCGCTTGTCGGGCCTTGATTGCGCTGCGGATCTGGCCCAGCACGCGCAACTGGTGGTTCAGGTCCAAAGCAGAAGTAGGTTCGTCAAAGAGATAAACGTCAGAGTGCCGGATCAACGCCTGAGTGACCGATACCATCTGCGCTTGCCCCCCCGAGAGTTCACTGATGTATGCATCTGACAGGTGACCGATTTGACTGTCATGTAGCGCGGCCGCAACCGTATCCATGTCTTCTGAATCGACCCGCCAGCCTGACAGGTTCTTGTGTGCCATCATCACCACGTCAAAAACCGTCAGGGCTGCGTTGGCTGCAAAAAACTGCGGCATGAAACAAATGCGCGATAGCCGCTCCTTTGCGGACAGACGCCCGAGGTCTTCATCGTTCAAAGTGACTGTGCCGGTGGCCGAGACCAGCCCCGCGATAGCGCGGAACAAGGTGGATTTGCCGGACGCATTTGGTCCGATCAGGGCTGTGAGCTGCCCGGGACGCAGTTTCGCAAACGCCACGTCCTGCAGGATCGGGCGCCTATCATAAGCAAAATTCAGGCCGTGCGCATGCAAAGTCATTGCCAATGCCTTTTGCGTTGACTGAGGATGAGGCTGACAAAAAATGGAATCCCGATCAGAGATGTGATCATGCCAATTGGGTAGACAATTCCGGGTGTGATCGCCTTGGACGCAATGGACGTACCGGACAGGATGAGCGCACCGGCAAGCGCTGACAGCGGCAAGAAGCCGCGCTGGTCTTCGCCCACAATCATGCGGGCAATATGTGGGCCAACGAGGCCGACAAATGCGATCGCACCGACGAATGACACGGCCACAGCCGATAAGAGTGACACCCCCGCAAGCACCATCAGGCGCAGGCCATTGACGTTAACACCAAGCGCGGCGGCCTTGTCTTCGCCCATGCGCAGCGCGGTTAAAGCCCAGGATTTACTTAGGAAATACGGCAGAACGACGGCCAGGACGACAACGCAGATTCCCACTTTGGCCCATGTGGCGCGCGCCAGCGATCCCAATTGCCAGAAGATAAGTTGCGCCAGCTGCAACTCTGATGCGCCATATTGGAGAAAGGCGAGAAGTGCGTTGAAGGTGAACAGCATCGCGATCCCCACAAGGATCATCGCCTCAGGTGACACACCGCGCAGTTTGGTAAACAAAAACAGGCCCATCGACGCGACCATTGCAAAGGCAAAGGCGTTCACTGTTACAAAGAGTGCGCCAATCCCGGGCAACACGGACCAGCCGAGCACGATGGCGACTGCTGCGCCGAATGATGCCGCAGACGACAGGCCAAGGGTAAACGGATCCGCAAGAGGGTTGTTGAGGATCGTTTGCATCTCTGCCCCTGCGACACCCAGCATCGCGCCGACCACAACCGCCATGATCGCGACAGGCAGGCGCAAGTCCCAGATGATGACGTCTTCTTTCGGCGTCGCGACACCGGGTTGAAAGATGACGTGCGCGACCCGAAAAAAACTCAAGTCAGCCGGGCCAGTGATGACGTCAATCAATACTGTGATGAAAAGGGCAAGCGCCGCGCCGGCTACCAGCGCGACGCGCAACAACGATCTGCGCCGATACGTGGCGACAATGTCGCCAACGGTGGGTGACTCTGTGATTTGGGTCATAGCATGTGGCCCGCTAACACGTGGTGCCAGCGGGCTCCTTACATTCAGTTCGCGCTCAGCCAGAACTGGCCAGACGCTTCGTAAGGCATAAACTTGTCATGCAGCCGATTGAACGTATCCTGAGGATCAAGATCCTCGAAATCATCCGGATACAACCACTTCGCAATCTGCTGAATGGCGACGAAGTGGTACGGCGAATTGTAGAACTGGTGATAGATGGAGTGGTAGTTTCCATCCTTTACAGCGCGCAATTCGGCAAATCCCGGGCGCGCAGCCAGCGCTTCAATCTTCTCCGCATTCACGGCCGGATCACCTTCATAACCCAAGAGGGTAGAGGTGACTTCAGGTTTGGCTTCGGCCCAATTGGCCCCTGTACCGATGACATGGTCGGGGTCCGCGTCAATCACGCCTTCCATCGACAAAGTAACCGAATAGGCGTTTTCCAGTGTTGAGGCAAAATTCTTGCCCCCGGCCAGTTCGACAAAACGTCCGTAGTTGTACGGGCCAAAGGACCAGCAACAGAAATCAGGCTGCCATCCCGCGGCATTTTCGATCACGACCAAGGGGCGTTCCTCTGCCGGGATATTGTCGACCACATTGGCAACCTTTTTCATCTCGGCGATGTAAAAGTCGATGAAGGCCGCTGCGCCTTTTTCTTCACCAAGGACACGCCCGAGGATCAACAAAGACGGCACGGTGTTTTCAGTGGCATTACGGCGGAAGTCGATGAAAACCACTGGCACGCCAGCTTTATCCAGCTTTTCAATCAGCCCTGTTTCTTCGGCCTTGAACAAATTCCCGCTGTCCAGAAGGACCAGATCGGCGTCGGCTTCGAGCACCGCCTCGATGCTGAAGTCGCCGGCATAAGGGTTACCAAAGTTGATCATGCGTTCGGCATCTGCCGGGAACGCGGTTTCGAATTTGCGGAAGGCGTCCGGGTCAAATTGAACCAGATCGTCTTTCCATCCCACAATATGCTCGAATGGATTTCCATCACTGATTGCGGCAATCGCATACATCATTCGGCCTTCGCCGAGGATGATTCTGCCTGGGGTTTCGGGCAACGTGACTTCGCGCCCGGCGATGTCGGTCAGGGTCAGGGCTTCGGCCTGTGCGGGTGTTGCTGGTGTGAAAGAAATCACAATAGCTGCAAGCGTCAGGGCAAAGCCGCTCATGAAACGAGTGTTCATAGCAAGCTCTCCTTTTGGCTACGCCGACCCTTCTAGGACCAGTTTTCGAAATTTCCAAGTGTTTTACTCAGGAATTTTCACAAAAACCAATTTCCGCCGATGGAGCAAGGAACACAGCCTGAAACGGCTTCAGCTTTGATAGCGTAATTCGGTAACATCACCGGTGATCAGGCACAGACGTTCCATGGCCGCAAGAAATGGCCGCGTGTCGCTGCCACAGCACAACAGCATCGCCGTAGTTTGCAAATTTCCCGACTCACCCGAACGCAAACCGCGGAGAACTTGAAGCAGGTATTGCTCTTCGCGCGTTATGGCGTGATCCGCCAGAGCATGATCTGTCCGATAGTAGGCGAACGAACCCGAACGGCCAGCCAGCGCACTCACAGCCAATGAAATTGCGTGCGCTATGGTCGCGCCAAAGGGCGGCGGAAACCGCTGTTCTGCAGCCATGAAACCCTGCATCCAGCATTGGGTGTCCGGGCTGTCGTGGGTTTCAAAGAAATGCCGTGCGATACACAGAAAAGCTTGCTCGAATGCATCCATTTCGAGACTGCGTCTGTCCCCGATGCCGGGATCGCAGAAAAATATCTGGGATGGTGTGTGATGTGTCATGAAGAGACCCTCGCGCGTGCAGATCAAAAAATGCCTGGCGCGTTGGACCGCTTGGTGCCGATCCAATGCCTTGAGACGGGTGCGGGTGTCAAGGTTGCACGACAGGCTTGCGAAAGTACCGCACAACTGCTTGGATCAACGGGCCAGGCATTGTCCCAGCTCCTGAACGCCCACACTGCAAAGGAGCCGCGCGATGACCGACATCCCCGAAACCATTTTGGATATCAAAAACCTGTCCATTGCGTTGCCGCGGGGAGCGGATCGCAAATATGCGGTCGAAAACGTGAACCTAACCATCAAGCGCGGCGAGATCCTGTGCGTTGTTGGCGAAAGCGGGTCGGGCAAGTCCGTCATGACGTCTGCGATCATGAACGATGTGCCGGGTCGGCTTAAGATCACTTCTGGTCAGGTGATGTTTGATGGCCAAGATGTTCTGCACATGAGCCAGTCAGAACTGAACGATCTGCGTGGCGCACGCATTTCAATGATCTATCAGGAACCAATGGCGGCTCTGAACCCGGCCATGAAGATTGGCGCGCAAGTGGACGAAGTTTTTGCATTGCACCGACCGGATATCAAACCGGGCGAGCGAAAGGCCGAAACGCTTCAACTGCTGGAGCAGATGAAACTGCCGACACCTCCACGGATTTACGACAGCTATCCGCATCAGGTATCCGGCGGTCAGTGCCAGCGGATCGTGATCGCGATGGCCCTGGCCTGCAAACCGGATGTGCTGATCGCGGACGAGCCGACGACCGCGCTTGATGTGACGACTCAGGCCGAAATCCTGCGCCTGATCAACGATCTCAAAGACGTCTATGACAATGCGACGATCTTCATCACGCACGACTTCGGGGTCGTGGCGGATGTTGCAGATCGCGTGGCTGTCATGTGCTGGGGCAAGGTGATCGAGGAAGGACCCAAAGAGCAGATTTTGATGCATCCGAAAATGCCCTATACCCAGCTTCTGGTTGATGCGATGCCGCTCTTGGAAACCACGCGGACCCCGGATGAGAGCCGCAATGATCCGCCGGTCGTTGAGGTGCAGCGCCTTCACAAAATCTACCAAACCGGATCGCGCGAGATTCACGCACTGAATGATGCGCAGTTCGTGCTGCGCGCGGGCGAAACGCTGGGCGTCGTCGGTGAGTCCGGGTCAGGCAAGTCAACGCTGGCCAAGACGCTGATCCGGTTGGAAGAGGCATCAGAAGGCGCCATCATTATTAACGAAGAGGATTTCCTGGGCCTGACGGGCAATGACCTCGTCCACGCGCGCAAAAACATCCAGATGATCTTTCAGGACCCTTACGGTTCTTTGAACCCATCGCAGTCCGTCGGCTTTATGATTACCCGCGGGTTGCACTTGCAAGGGCTCAATGCCTCCAAAGCGCGGAAGCGTGCGGTCGAGCTTCTGGATCAGGTGGGCTTGAGCGAAGCGGCCTACAAGCGCAAGCCGCGCAATTTCTCCGGCGGGCAGCGTCAGCGCATTGGCATTGCCCGCGCTTTGGCGATGGAACCGGATGTGGTGATTGCCGACGAGAGTGTGTCAGCCCTTGATCTGTCGGTGCAAAAGCAAGTGCTGCGGCTGATGAACGATCTTCAGGACAAGTACATGATGGCCATCATCTTCATCACCCATGACCTGCTGGTGGCCGCCCAGATCTCGGACTACATCACTGTGATGGAAAAAGGTGTCATGGTCGAATTTGGACCCGCCGCTGATGTCTTTGCTTCGCCCAAACACCCCTATACTCAAATGCTGCTCAACGCCGCACCGGGCCGGGACTGGCATCCGCCACGGCTCTCGGCCGAAGACGCCGATCGGATCGCGGCTAGCATTGAAAGGGCGTGAATTCGACCGAAACCGAGCTTCGTTCGTCGATGACCAGCTGTTTCGTGTGCTGCCCCTTCCGGGTCTTCTCTCAAGGGTTTTCACTTGCCGAAATAAAACTGTCGGGCGTCGGGTCCTGCGCGTCCTTTGACTCTGGGGGCAACAAGGTGCCAAGCAAGTAAACGGCGTAGATAAACAATATGGGTCCAAACAGAACAGTGGCCGCAAACATACAGCCTCTGACCATTTGCCCCAGAACGTTATCCAACAGGAATTTCTGCCGTTCCTTGTCAGAGACGTTTTCGAGCTCGAAGATGTGCTTTGTCATCTTTCATACCTCCTTAGTCCAAGGGCGCATAGCCGTGCTCTTGGGCCCAAACATACCAGTTATCAACCACAGTTCCGGTCAGCAGGATTCCAATGCCACCTGTCAGCGGACAAAGGATCGCAAACCACCACGCCCAACGATGAATACCTTCCATCGTCGCGTTAAAGCCCATGGTCCAGCGCCAGAACAAAGCGGCGCGTTCCGAGGCCGTTCCGCGGTCTGCGATCTGCTCAAGCTCTCGGTCACCGCCATAGCGTGACACTGCGAGGATCGTTGCGCCATGCATCGCAAAGAGCAACGCAGACCCATAGAGGAACACAATCGAGAGCGCGTGGAAAGGATTGTAAAACAGGTTGCCGTACAGAACAGAAAAATTCATCGTCCAATCGAGATGGCTGAAGATGCCATAAGGCACGGCCTCGGACCAGCTTCCCATCAGGATGGGACGGATCAGGCCAAGCACGAGGAACAACCAGATCGCGGCACCAAAAGCCCAAAAGACGTGTTTGCCCATCCTTTGCTGCTGCGCCAGTTGGTAGGACCGTGCCCACCACGCCATGACCGATACCAAAAGAAAGAAACTGGCTATCAGCCACATGCCGCCGTCATTGAGCGGCGGCACACTCAGCCCATACTCAGGTGACGGAGGCTCGAGCGAGAACCAGAACAGATCGCGCATGAACACACCGGGATTGTATCCCGCCTGCGCCCAGTAACTGGCACCTACCATCAAGAACCAGATGGCTCCGGTCGCAAGAGACACCACCCCGAAAGTGCCCAGATAGATGGGGCCAAGCTGGGCGTTGCCGAACCAGCCCAGCAAGGTGGAAAACCGGACTGACCTTGTGCGTTCGGTGACATCAGCGTCCTCGACCATGCCCATCTCTGGTGGGCCTTGAACTTGGACTTGGGTAAAAATGTTCTGATACTCAGCCATTGACGCCTCCTTCGAGGTCGATCCATAACGGTAGATCGACATACCAATACCACCAATCAGCCCAGGCATCGAACCAGACAGTGCCCGAAATCACGATGCACACGGCCGACCAGAAGCCCGCATTGAGAGCCAAAAACAGACCCAACCGGTGAATGCCCAACGGCCCAATCGAGTAGCCGATAAAGTCACGGAAAAACGTGTCCTCATGTTCCGGGCTGCGCATCGTTTCGCCCTTTTCGGGATTGGCGGCAGATAGGATCAGCGATCCATGCAGCGCCAGCGCGAGCGTCGTGGTGAAAAAGAACGTCACTGCCAGCATATGGGCCGGGTTGTAATGAAAGTTGCCATAGGCGTAGCCGACGTTGTTTACCCAATCGAGGTGGCTCCATATCCCGTAGGGAAATCCATGTCCCCAGGCGCCCATTAAGACCGGTCGGATCACCACGAGGGTCGTGTAGGCGAAAATGGCGACACCAAAGGCGACAGGCACGTGATAGCCTATGCCCAACTTGCGACAGATCTCGGTCTCGCGCAGCGCCCAGCTGATAAACGCGCCATGCGCGCAGATCGTGATCAACTGCCACAATCCTCCCTCAAGCAAAGGTGCAGCGCTCAATCCAACCTCAAGTTCAGGAGGCTCGATCGAAATCAGCCAAGGGTTCCATGTGTCACCCATTGCGGCCCCGTAAAATATCAGAAATGTCCCCAACAGCGTGAAAAAGGCCGTCGTTACGCCAAAAAAACCGATGAAAAAGGGGCCGACCCAGAAGTCGAACAGCTCGCCTCCGACAAACGTGCCGCCCCGACACCGATACTATCGATCAAACGAGAGCAAT
>ERZ1740070.2127-NODE-2127-length-11637-cov-4.223105_pt1 | contig 11637 bp, 11 predicted proteins | sample MGYA00581734_ERZ1740070 | MGnify/ENA primary metagenome ERZ1740070 (study PRJEB43018, sample SAMN04849744) | marine metagenome | isolation source: floating plastic debris | place: Pacific Ocean | collected 2008-09-01 | study: EMG produced TPA metagenomics... | reverse complement strand
GTGAGGGGGATGCCTTCGATGCAACATGGACACATGGTGGTCTTGGCATTGGTGATCTTGTCAACATTGGTGACATGCTGCCCACAACCATCGACTTGGGTAACAATGGCACATCGCTGTTCTCGCTCAATGCCGCTGGTGGCGCTGTCGCCGACGGCAGCTTTGGACAGTACAAGGTCACAGTTTCCGCTGTTCCACTTCCAGCGGGTGCTGCGCTGTTGCTGACCGCTCTTGGCGGGCTGGCATTCACGCGTCGCCGCGCGAAAGTCTGAGCCATCGTAGGCGTAGGAATGCGCGCTAGAGTTTGAAAGGCAGGGCGAGAGCCCTGCCTTTTTCCATTTAATCTGCGCCGGGGCGCTTGCTTTAGTAGATGCAGAATTGGCCGCTGCTATTCGACGTGGCATGGCATGTTGGCGGGGGCAAATCGCGGTAGTTGCGCTGTGACGCAGACGCAAAAATACAAAGCCGACCTTAGATGATATAACCCCAGTATCAGCCAAGCTGATCTCAAGAGGTGTGTGCCTTTTTAACCGATGTTGCGCAGTGCAGGAACGGTGGTGATCATCAAGCGGGGTAAGTATCTGAAATTGCTTATGATCGGCCTTCCTCTATGAGCCAATCTCTCACCCGGCGGACCGGTGTTCTCGACGAATGTGGTTCGTGCTCAGCGATCCACCACTCGTCTTTCAGTACCAGGCGACGGTCCTCAAGGAAGCGCATCAATAGGCCGTCTGCCAGCGCTTCCTGCGCCAACCAACCACGCGTCAATGCTATCCCCCGGCCGCGCTCTGCTGCTCTGAGGACCAGATCAGCAGAGGTGAAACGCGCGCCTGATCTTACGTCAAGATCGTCAGGCCCGAAGACGTCTCTCCATGCAGACCAGGCAGTCCGTGCATCCCGGTCATGCAGAAGCGGCAGAGACCGCAGCGCATCTGCCCTGGCAGGTCGCCCCGCCCGTTCCCACGCTTCTGGAGACATCACCGGAAACACGATGTCGGACCCGATGATGTGGATGGGCTGATCTGTTTCAGGACGTGCACCCATGCGCAAAGACAGGTCAGCCAAAGGATCGAGCTTACCCATGCGCACTGTGTCGACCACCACGGAAACCTCGACACCCGGACAGGCCGCTTCTAGCTGATCCAGGCGGGGTAAAAGCCAACGGTTCGCGACAGAGGGCGGCGTGGCAATGACGACGCGTCTTGCTGATTGTGCCTCGCGAATACGCGCTGTTGCCTGTTGAAGGCCATCGATCGCTGCCATCGCTGCATCCGCCAGTTCCCTACCTTGTGGGGTAAGCCGCAGACGGGTGCCGCGGGCGCGTTCGTGTGTCAAGGGAACGCCAAGCCATGCTTCCAGATCACGCAATGCACGGCTGACTGAGGCGTGTTCAACGCCCAGTCGTTTTGCCGCTTGCCGAACACCGCCTTCGGCATGAACCACAGCGAGAGACCGCAGAAGTGAAAGGGGAATGTCGCGCATAGTGGTGTTTATTATACACCACTTTTGCCGCGTTTGCGACCAGACGTATTCATCATTGCAATCTAGTCTGAGTGATAAGACAGGAGGTCGTTTTGAGCCAACAATCAGAGATCACTATCGGCGTGTTAGCATGGCTGGCAACAGCCGCAATTGTGACCACTTGGCAGCTTGCGACCCGTTGGGGTGTGACATCAAGCCTGACACCCGTTGATCTTGCCCTGCTCCGTTATGGCATTCCGGGCGTTATCCTGGCACCTGTGCTGTGGAGACGCGGGGCATATGCGCGGGGGCATTCGTGGTGGATTACGGCGATGATTGTGTTCGGCGGCGGCTTGCCCTTCGGTCTGCTCGGCATGGCAGGTGCCCAGTTTGCACCAGCAGCCCATATGGGGGCCTTGCTGCCTGGTTCGATGCCTCTCTTTGTGTCCATCGCTGCGGCAGTGATGCTTGGTGAACGATATGACGGGCAGAAACTTTGTGGCCTGGCACTGATTGTCGCCGCCGCTTTTCTGATCACCAGTGGGAGTTTTGTTTCAGACCCGGGCGGTGCAACTGTGCTGGGCGATACCTTGTTTCTTGCCGCGGGTGTCAGTTGGGCCGTCTATACGGTCGCATTTCGCAAGAGCGGTCTGGATGCATGGCATGGGGCTGCGATCATCTGCGGTTGGTCGACACTGGCACTGGTGCCGCTGTGGCTTGTCTTTCCGGACTCTGGTCTTTTGACGTCCCCTATGCAGGACTTGGCCCTTCAGGTTGTTGTGCTGGGATTTCTGGCAGGGTTGTTCGGCATGTTCATCTTTGGCGTTGCAGTGGCACGCCTTGGCCCGACGGCAACCGCTTTGTCAGGTGCTGTGATTCCCGCCGCGACCGCCATCGGAGGTTGGGTGTTGCTGGAGGAAGAACTGTCGCGGTTCGCCGTCAGCGGGATTGCGGTCATGATTCTGGGTCTGATCGCTTTCTCATTCGGACGAACAACCGCTCCTGCACCATGAAGCGGGCCGGGAAGAAAGACGCCTTCAAGCCGATGTTGGTGCCATGGGGGCTCTTTTCACCTGTTCACCACAAAACAATCCACGCGCACTTTGACACAGACGTTGCGGGCGGCACCTTCGCCCATGGGACCCACGGATACCGTGTGCAGGCCAGAGGACTGCTTGCGGATGTTGGGGCGCATGCCTTGGACGGCGGCGGGTGTCTCGGTGCTGACTTTCTTCCATAACCGGTCTGCCCCGTCTTCCTGTCGGAACGATCCCAGCATGGCAAAGCTGTTGCCCGCCGTTGCAGCGCGCGAGACGGAGGCCTCGGGCGAGGGTCGTGCGGCAGGTGCAGAGGCGGGTGTCGTGACCGACCGGTTGGCATCCAACCCGCGCGTGCCCAGGACTGGCACATCAAGCTGTGTCGACAGCGACGCCTGTCCCGATCCCAGTGCGCGCACCCGGGCCGAGAGCTGTTCGGTCACCCGGCGCGCAGCAATCGCGTTGTTCACGATGCGCGGCGTGATCAGCACCAGCAGTTCGGTGCGGTTTTCATTGCGGTTGGTCGCCCCATAGAGCTTGCCCGCCACGGGGATGTTTTTCAGCACCGGAATGCCGGAATTGCCCTTGGTCTCGCGCGCGGAAAACAGCCCGCCCAGCACGATGGTTTCACCACTGTCCACAGAGACGGAGCTGTCGATGATCCGCTGCGAGATCGTCGGCGTCAGGGTCTGGGAATCTGTCGGCCCGATAGAGCTGACCTCTTGCGTGATATCCAGCGTCACAGCACCTGAGGAGTTGATCCGCGGCGTGACGTCAAAAATCACGCCGGTGTCCTGAAATTCCACCGTAGAGACAAAGACGTTGTTGTTTTCCGCCACATCTGTGGCTTGCTGTGTGGCCACCGGCACCCGGTCACCGACCAGAAGGCGCGCGCTTTCGTTGTTGAGGATCATCAGGTTGGGCGAGGAGACGACGTTGATCTCTGTCTGCCCTTCCAGCGCGTCGATCACCACCTCGGGGCCTGCGTCCAGCGTCAGGCTAAAGCCCGGCACCTGTGGGGCGATGGATTGCGATGCGGTGTTGCGCGTCAGCCCGATGGTGTCGCCACCGGAGTTGTCAAAGAAATACTGCACGCCATAGCGCAGCTCATCTGTGAGGGTCACCTCGACAATCGTGGCCTCGACCAGCACCTGGCGCGGCGGCACATCCAATCGGTGCAGCACGCCAAGGATGCGTTTGTATTCGGTGTCAGGCGCGTGGATCAGCAATGTGTTCGTCGCCTCGGAAGCGACAACGCGCACGGCGTTTTCTGTCCCTGCCCCGCCACCGCCGGCGGCCATCACTTCGGCTTCCAGCACGGCTTCGGCATTCACGTTCTCGGCGGCGGCCTTTACCTCGATTCCGAGAATGCTCGACAGCGTCGGAGCGACCTCAGAGGCGCGGGCGAATTTCATGTCATAGGAATAGATCTGCGCGTCGTTCTGCCCTTCGCGGGTCAGACGTTTGATCCAGGTCGCCATGCTTTCCAGGCTGCGGGCCGTCTTGGCGACAACAAGGATCGAGTTGTTCTCAGGAATAACCTCAAAAGCGGCGATCGGTTCGAACTCTTCATCCGTTTGCACAATACGCTCCAACCCGTTCACGATGGATTGCGCAGACCGGCCCCGAATGGGGAAGATGCCAACCGACCGGTTGCTCATCCAGTCGACGTCAAAGCTCTGGATCGTTTTCTGCCAGGCACGCTGGTCGCTGGAGTTACCTGCCAGCACGATGATGTTGCGTTGCGCATCTACGCCGACAATGCCGGTCCCGGCGAAGGGCTGCAGAATCGCGGCCATCTCCTGCGCGCCGATGTGGCGCAAAGGCACGATGCGCAGGTTGAACCCTGGTGGGACGTCACGCGCCGTGGAGGCCCCGACATTCAGATCAGCGGTCAGGGGCACGACCGCAAAGACGTCATCGCGCTTGATCAGGGCGGCCCCGTTTTGCTGGAGCGCCAGTTCAAACACTTCGATGGCGATGGCCCGGCTAATGGGCTGCGCAGACTGAATGTTCACGGTCCCGGTGAGGTTCGGATCCACGATGTAGTTTTCGCCCAGCAGTTCGCCCAGAATGGCGGCGGCAGCATCCGCGATGGATACATCGACAAGGGTGAGGGAAACCGTCTGATCGCCATTGGCATCGCGGAAATCACTGTCACGCACCAGTGGCACACGGCCCGGAAAGATCGTGCCTTCGCCCGCTGTGGCGATCCGCCCGCTGGTGACCCGGCCCTGTCGGCGCTCGGCCTGGGATTGTTCGCCACCACTTAAGGTCGGGGGCAACATACGTTCAATGAAGGATCCGCGCTCAACGGTGCCGGTTTCCGCACAGCCAAATAAAACCGCGCTTGCCGCAACGGCTGTAAGTGTTCTTTTCATGTTCCTGCCTCACACAGATGCGGGTTTTCCCGCTTATGGGATCAACTATAGGCGCTGAGCGGGAAAGATGTGAACCAAGTGAGGTAAATTGCTGAAATGAAGCAAATATGTGTTCCAAACGCTACGCCCAGACGGCGGCGCTGGGGCGGGAAAAGCGCTTGCGTGACGGCGCAACTGAGCAGTCCTGAGCAGGCCGCAAGGCCCAGCACCTGAAAGGTCAGCGGTGCCCCCAGCATCAGCGCCACGGCCCCTGCAAGCCAGACATCGCCCAGCCCAAGCGCCTCCTGCCCCCGCAGCCAGAGAAAGCTCTGCCTGAGGGTGATCAGCGCCCCTGCGACGACCCCTGCCTCAAGGGTGCGCAAGAGGGGATCATCAAGGTAAATCAATTGGATAGATCCTAAGCCCGCCAGCAGCATCGTCCAGACCGGCGGCAGCCAGCGCCAGGCTGCATCGCTTGCCGCCAAGAGCAGCAAAAGCGCCAGCGCAGTCATTAAAACGGGCGACACACCCAGCGGCGGTGCCAAGAGAATGGCCCCCGCCAGACCGGCAAAAAGCCCGAGTGTCACCGCCCCCTCAAACCGCTTTGCCACCTGCGGACCCGCGCAGCGCAGGGCCGCGCGCACAGGAAAGCGTACAGGGCCTGTAGTAAAGGCAAGGCCAAGAACCACCAAACCTAGGGCCAGCCACATCATGAGCCTGTCCGCCATTCCAGAACTTCAAACCGTAGTTTGCTGCTGTTGAACGCCAGACCATTTGCGCGCACCAGCGCGTGGACCTCTGCGGTGATCCCACCGGCCATTTCGGCCCGCGCGGACAGCCGGTAAACGGGGCCCGAGCGTGGGGCCAGCCAGACCGCCGCCGTGCCCAGACGCGGCAGAGAGGCTCCCGCGGCGCGGCGGCGCACAATCTCTTCTGCCTCAGCAGGCCCCAATCCGGGGATCGCCGCCAGCACCGCCTGCGGCGCGCTGCGCGTATCGATCCGGGGGGTGTAATTATGCACTGTCAGCACGCGGGCCATGGCCTGCGCTGTGTCTGCGCTCAGCTCAAACTGCGCGAACAGCGTCCCAAGCCCCTGATAGGGTCCGCTTTCCTGCCGGGTGGTAACAATGGCCTGCGCCATGTTGGTGGCGTCAAAGGCATCGGTGCCCTGTACCAGTGATTGTAACAGCGGTCGCAAAAGCTCAACCGGGGCCTGATTGATGTCGATCTTGCCTGCCTCATCCTGAATGCTCACCGTGATACGGCCCTCGGCCAGATCATAGCGCAGGGCGGTGGGCGGTGCCGAGGTGCGGCCCTCGGCTGTGGCCTGTTGTGTGAGAGCCGCCAGCGCCAGGTTCAGCCCCGACCGCGCCAGTTCCTGGGCGCGCAGGGTTTCCACTTCGGCGCGCACGGTCAGTGCCCCCAGTCGCGATTGCGAGACAAAGCCCGCCACTGCGAGCATAAGGCCCAACCCCATCCACATCACGCTGAGCATGATAAAGCCGCGGCTTATTCGGCTGCGCCTGCCTGTCATCGGAGCGCGCATTCGATGGGTCCGTTTTCTGACATGCCATAGCCCACCATGCAGGGGCCCGCCGCCGTGGCTGCGACAGCAGCAGTGGCAACCCGCGCGCCGCTCAGCTCAAGCCCGATGGCCAGAGGCAGGCCCTCGGCATCGGCCACACTATAGGTCCAGTCGCGGGTCTGGCCGCGCATGCCGGTTTTCATCAGGTAGGAAAAGCGCAAGGTCCCATCGACTGTGATCAGCACCGACGGCCTGTCGGTTTCGGACACCATGCGCACATCGCGCAGCGGCCCTGCCCGAAACGCGGTAAGCGTGCTGACCTGATCTTCGGTTTCGATGACAAAGCGCATGACCTCGCCGGTGGCGGTGCGCAGGCTCAGCCGGTCGGCCTCGGCTTCAAAGGCACCGGAGGACTGAGGATGCGACTTTGCCGCCGCCCCTGCCCATTCGTGCAGCACCCGGCGGACGATGATCCAATCCACCGTGCCGGCGGTCTGGGTGCTGGCCTGGCGTGCCTGTTGCAGGCCAAAGCCTGCGCTTGCCAAAAGGCCCAGCGTCATCGCCGAGACGCTCAGCGCGACCAATGCCTCAATCAGGGTAAAGCCCCGGCTGCGCGCGCGGCGGCGCGGGGGGCGGCGCTTGCGGTGCGCCATGTATTTTCCCAAAAGCCCCCTCATAACGGCGACTGCACATAGCGGACACTGCGCAAAACCACATTCTGCCCACCGGTCACCGCGACCGAGATATAGGCCAGTGATCCATCCCCTAGAGGCAAGCTGCGCATGTCGACAGGCGGGCTGTCCGAGATGACAAGGTTCCAGCGGTTGCCGGCCTCTGTCTCGCCCTCCAGCTGGGTGCCGATGCGCAGGGGGATATCGATGCCGACGCGGTCCAGCATGGTGGCGGCGACGAACACCGCTTCGGCCTGGCTTTCAGCGCGGGCGCGCAATTGCATGCCGGTGGACAAGGACGCGTAAAAGCCCGTGATGACGGCGGCTGCGATGGCCAGTGCCACCAGCGCTTCGATCAGGGAAAACCCCTTTGATGAATGTCTGCGCCGTCTCATGACGATTGCTGCACCCGTCCGGTGAGCCAATCCAGCGTGACCTGCACACTATATCCACCTGCCGTGACCGGCAGCATCAGCCCGTCGGACTGACCGGTGGGCTGCAGGATAATTTCAAACGCGCGCTCAGGCCCTGTCACGCCCCGGCGCAGCACATGACGGCTGCTGCCCGCGATCAGGGTCTGGGCATCACCGTCCCAGCGGATTTCAACTGCGCGGCCGCGTTCCGCCGCTTCCATCCGCGCGCGTTGCAGGATCAGGGCAATCTGACCCGCCTCGGAGCGTGCCAGGCTCGGTCCCTGTTTGCCAAAGGTCGCAAAGCCCAAGGCGCCGATCATCACCACGATGGTGATGGTCACAAGCACTTCGACAAGGGCAAGGCCCCTGGCATGCGCGCGGCGGCGTATGGGCCGGGCGGATCTCACCCGATGATATCCGCGTTGCGGCCTTCACCACCCTGACGGCCATCGGCCCCCAGCGACTGGACGCGCGGCCCGTTGGGGTCAGGCACATAGATAAAGGGCGCGCCCCAGGGATCGGCAGGCAAATCGCCATCGCGCAGATAGGGGCCGTTCCAGCCCGGCACCTGCGCGGGGTTGGAGACAAGGGCGGCCAGCCCTTCGGCCTCGTTCGGGTAGCGCCCGGTGTCGATCAGAAAGATATCCATCGCCGCGCGCAGCTGGCTGCTCTGCGCCTCGGCGCTTTTCACCCGGCTATTTTGCAGCTGGTTCATCGCCGCAGGCCCGACAAGGCCCACCAGCAAACCGATGATGGCCACCGCCACCAACATCTCGATCAGGCTAAAGCCCGCACCGCGCCGTGCCCGGCGCTGGACGCGCTTCATCTTAGAAAGAAACCTGATTAACCGCAGAAATTGCTGAAAAGAGGGCATAGAGAGACACTCCGATGAGAAGGCCCACAATCACGATAAGGGCCGGTTGGAACAAAAGCATCGCCCGCTCAAGATCGCGGTCGGATGCGGCGCGCAGGTCTTCTGCACTGCGCAGGATCATATTGGGCAGATCACCCGCTTCTTCGCCGATGCGGATCATCTCGATCGCATCTGCCGGGGCGAGACCCGTGTCGGACAGCGCCTCCCACAGGGGGTCACCGCCTTCGATGCGGTGGGACACGGTTTCAAACGCGGATTTCAGGGGGCCGTCAGCCCCATCTGCCAGTGTTTTCATCGCCTGGCTGACCACCACACCCCGGCTGAGCAACGTGCCCAGCACATGCAGCGCGCGCACCATGCCGGTGCGCAACAACAGCTTGCGGCTGAACGGCAGCCACAGGGCCAGCCGCATCAGCACAGGCATCAGCCGCCCCTTTTTGTAAAGCCACGCCAGCACGCAGCCGAGCAGCAACAGACCCGGCAAAAGCATCAGCCAGGCGGTTTCAAGCCAGGCAGAGATGGCAAAGACCACGCGGCCCAGAAAGGGGATCGCATCCATACGGCCCGCGACGATGGGGCGGAATTCGGGGATGATGGCGATCATCACCAGACCGACAGAGATCAGCGCGACAACAATCAGAATGGCGGGATAGATCAGCCCGGTGCCCAGCTTGCGCAAAAGCGCGAGCCGCGTCTCGAAGATCTGTTTCACGGAAATCAGCGCCTTGGGCAGATCGCCCGACACCTCAGCCGCGCGGATCAGGCTGATGCTGGCCACATCGTCCCAGCCTGCCTCTTGTTGCAGGGCATCTGACAGCGGCGTGCCTTCGCGGGTGACGCGGCGCAGGGCGGCGGCGGTCTGGGCGATATGCAGGGTCTTGCCCTTGGCCTCGGGGGCCTCTTCGATAAAGCCCAGGGCGCGGTCCAATGTGATGCCCATGCCAACCAGCTTGGCCAGACGGCCCACGAACATATCCGTTTCGGCCAGCGTCAGCTTGTGCGCCGCTGCGGTGGCAGCTTTGGCCCTGCCCCCCTTGGAGACAGGTGTTTTGGCTTTGGCCTTGGCGGTCCCGCCTGCAGGGCGCACCTCAATCGGGAAAAGGCCCGCATCGCGCAGCCCCGCAATCACAGCCGCGCGGCTTGCCGCCTGCGTCGCCCCCTTGCGGTGGCGTCCGTCCGGGCCGCGGGCCGTCCAGTCAAAGGACAGATCAGCCGACATGACGTGGCACCCCCTGCATGCCGGAAATCAGACCAAAGACGCGCACGACTTCTTCAACGCTTGTCTCGCCACGGGTGATCAGATCAAAGGCGGCGCGCGGCATGCCCTTGGCCTGCAGCGCCTGATCTTCCTGTGCAAGAGATGTGTTCAGCTCTGCCGGGCCCAGTGTTTCAAAGACCGCCACGCGGCCCTTGTAGCCAGTGCCATGGCAGGCCTCGCAGCCTGTCGCCATGCGCAGGTTCCAATCCGTCATCGGCGGCAGATCGCGCGCCAGAGTGACCATCGCCTTGATTTCTTCGATCATGGCAGGCCCGATATCGCGCGAGGCCTTGCGCGCGCAGGGGCATAGACGGCGTACCAGACGCTGGGCCGCAGCCAGCCGCAGCACGGAACGCAGCAGATAATCCGGCACGCCCATATCCATCATCCGCGCCAAAGCTTCACCGGCGCGGTTGGTATGGAGTGTGGAAAACACCAAATGCCCGGTCATCGCGGCACGTACAGCAAGTTCAGCGGTTTCAGCATCCCGGATTTCACCCGCCATCAGCACATCAGGGTCATGGCGCAGCGCGGTACGCAGAATAGAGGCGAAGGTGAGGCCGATCTCCGGTTTAACCTCAATTTGAACAAGGCCCGGCGTGTTGATCTCGACCGGGTGCTCGATAGTGACGATCTTGCGGCCCACATCATTAATGTCGCCAAGGGCGGCATGCAGGCTGGTTGTCTTACCGCTGCCGGTGGGGCCGGTCATCAGGATCAGGCCATTGGGCTGGGCAATCGCATCGCGGAAAGACTTCAGCACCAGCGGCGGCATTTGCAGCGCCTCAAGCGAGCCAAGATCAGCGTCGGTATCGAGCAGGCGCAATACAATAGACTCTCCATGCACACCGGGGGCGGTTGCCACACGCATGTCGATTGAGCTGCCGCCAAAGCGGTGCAGGATGCTGCCGTCCTGTGGCAGCCGTTTTTCGCTGATGTCCATGCCGGCCAGGATCTTGACCCGGCTGACAATCCCACGCTCCAGCGCACGGGCGGGCATTGGCCGCTCGGACAGAATTCCGTCGATTCGAAGCCTTATTCTCATCCCGTCTTTCTGGGGTTCAATATGGATATCAGTGGCTTTTGCCTCAATTGCTTCGGTGAAAAGTGTTTCCAAAAACCGAACAGTAGGGGCGTCATTGGCAAGTTCATGCAGCGTTGTGTCATCAATCTCGGTTTTGCCGCCCAGATTGCCACTTATGCCACCCGGCAGATCTTCGCCTATTGATTGTTCCGCTGCACGCTCTCTTGCGGCCTCGATATCGCGCTCTGTGGCGATCTGAAGGTGCAGGCCGGATCCGAAAAGTTGGCTGAGCGCGCGCAGGGTTTCCGCGTCAAACGGATCGGCGATAATGGCTGTGGCACCGGTGTCAGACAGCTCGGCCAGAAGCACGGCCTTGCGCTCCTGAAAGGCCGGAGAGAGACGCGGATCCTGCGGCAATTGCACGGGAATATCGTCTAGTGAAATGAGATCCAAACCACTGATTTCAGACGATTTTTGTGCCCAATCGCGCTGGGACATCAGGCCCAGCCGCTCCATGACAACACGGACCGGGCGCTTGGACCGGCGCACCGCATCTTCTACTGCATCCCGGTGCTCTGGCAGCACCATTTGCTTCAGGCGCGGATCGAAAATCTCTTTTTGTGAAGAGGCCGATGAAACGGTGCTTGAAAGCCCCTTGGTAATGTCACGTGAAAACATGTGAGAGCGCTCATCCTCAAACGATCGATTGGTTCCTGAACAGGGGTAAATAGGCCCCAATCCGCTAGATCGTTGATTAAAATGAAACTTCGTTCGAAATAGGGCGGTCTTATCGAAATTTGGCCCCATTCAAAGAATAACAAGTTCCTAATTTCGCGCACCTGCGCCTTCTTACTTAACGGAGACGTTATGACCACGGGAACTACAAGAAGTCTGTTGATGACAACAGCATTGCCTGCGGCCTTTTCGGCTACTGCTCTTTCGGCCCAGCATATCACCGGTGCGATGGTCACCAGCTCAACCGCGCCTGACATCCCTGGCATGAGGCTAGCGTCT
>ERZ1740070.2125-NODE-2125-length-11638-cov-3.657170_pt1 | contig 11638 bp, 13 predicted proteins | sample MGYA00581734_ERZ1740070 | MGnify/ENA primary metagenome ERZ1740070 (study PRJEB43018, sample SAMN04849744) | marine metagenome | isolation source: floating plastic debris | place: Pacific Ocean | collected 2008-09-01 | study: EMG produced TPA metagenomics... | reverse complement strand
TCATCTTTCTTCTCCTCTCTCTTCTCTCTTCTCTCCTTCCGGGGGGGCGCCCCCCCCCCCCCCCCTCTCCGACCCTCAACCACACACCCGACCAAAGATCAAATGCAACCAATGGGATGGCGGGTGGGGTGTCGTCATTCAGAACGCACGTCACCCTCCATCACTCAAAGAGATCACCCTCGCGCCGTGGCGCGTCCAGCCCAAGATGCCGCCACGCGCCCGCAGCCAGCAACCGCCCTCGCGGGGTGCGCTGGATCAACCCCTGTTGCAACAGATAGGGCTCAATCACCTCTTCCAGCGCGTCGCGGCTCTCCGACAGCGCCGCGCTCAGGGTCTCGACCCCCACCGGGCCGCCGCCATAATGCTCTGCCATCAGGAGCAAATAGCGCCGGTCCGCGCCGTCCAGCCCCAGATGATCGACACCCAACCGGGTCAGCGCCGCATCCGCCAGGTCCTGCGTCACGCGCCCGTCGCCCTCGACCACCGCAAAATCCACCACCCGGCGCAACAGCCGCCCGGCGATCCGGGGGGTGCCCCGCGCGCGGCGCGCAATCTCGCGCGCACCACCTTCGTCCGCCGGTGCGCCCAGCTTGGTCGCGTTGCGGTCCACGATCACAAAAAGCTCGTCTTCGGTGTAGAACTGCAACCGCGTGGGAATGCCGAACCGGTCGCGCAGCGGCGTCGTCAACAACCCCATCCGCGTGGTCGCCCCAACCAGTGTAAAGGGCTGCAATTCAATCCGCACCGTCCGCGCCGCGGGCCCCTTCCCGATCACCAGATCCAGTTCGAAGTCCTCCAGCGCCGGGTACAGCACCTCTTCGACCGCCGGGTTCAGGCGGTGAATTTCGTCGATGAACAGCACGTCGCGCGCTTCGAGATTGGTCAGGATCGCCGCCAGATCGCCCGCCTTGGCCAGCACCGGGCCCGACGTCATGCGAAACCCGACGCCCAACTCGCGGGCCATGATCTGTGCCAGCGTCGTCTTGCCCAGACCGGGCGGGCCATGAAACAGCGTATGGTCCATCGCCTCGCCCCGCTGCCGCGCCGACTGGATGAACACCCGCAGGTTTGCCCGCGCCTCGGCCTGACCGACGAACTCGTCGAGCATCTGCGGCCGCAGCGCACGGTCCACATCCTCAGGCAAGGGTGCCGGGCGCAGGGTCGGGTCAGAGCCGTCGGTCATCGCGCCCTACCCCTTTGGTGCCAGCAGCCTGAGGGCCGCCCGGATCAACGCCGCCTCATCCGCCTCCGGCGCGTCGCCGGCAGCTTGCGCCACAGCGGCGGCCGCCTCTGACGGGGCATAGCCCAGATTGCCGAGCGCCGACAACGCATCGGCCTGCGCCGAAGAGGCCGGGGCCGCGACGATCACCGGCTCGATCACCGCGTCTGCATCTGCCGGTGCATCACCTAGCGCGGCGGCAACACCGCCGCTCATGGCCATGACGCCGGGGGCCTTGTCCTTGAGGTCCAGCACGATGCGCTGCGCGATCTTGGGGCCAATACCCTTGGCCGCCTTGACCGCGTTCCAGTCCCCCAGCGCAATCGCGCGGCTGACCCCGTCCGGCCCCAGCGTGCCGAGAATGGCCAGCGACGCCTTGGCGCCCACGCCCTGCACCGACGTCAACAAGCGGTGCCATTCCTTTTCCACCAATGTGGGAAAGCCAAAGAGCTGCATCAGGTCCTCGCGCACCACAAGGTCGGTGAACAGTGCCACCGCCTCGCCCGGGCCCGGCAGGGTGGCCAGCGTGCGTTCCGAACAGAACACGAGGTAGCCCACGCCCCGCACGTCCAGCAGCACATGATCGATCGCCTTGTAGTCGATGCGCCCCGACAGCTTGCCGATCATGCGCGTGCCCGCGCCAGCGCGGCCACCAGGCCCGAACCGGCACCGTAATGGGCGTGGCAAATGGCGATGGCCAGCGCGTCGGCGGCGTCGGGCCCTGCCAGATCAACGCCGGGCAGTTGCACGCGGACCATATGTGCCACCTGCCGTTTGTCAGCGTGGCCCACACCCACCACCGTCTTTTTCACCGCGTTCGGGGCGTATTCGCCGATGGCCAGCCCCGCCTGCGCCAGCGCCAGCATCGCCACCCCGCGCGCCTGACCCAGCTTGAGCGTGCCCGCCCCGTCCTTGTTCACGAATGTATGCTCTATCGCCGCAGCTTGCGGCGCATGGTCTGCCAGCACCGCCTCCAGCTGCGCATGGAGGCTCAGCAGCCGCGCGCCCAGGTCCTCCCCGTCGGAATGGCACACACCGTTGGCGATGTGGCGCAGGCGCGAACCTTCGGCCTCAATCACGCCCCAGCCCATATGCCGCAGGCCCGGATCGATTCCCAAAATGCGCATGTATCTGCCCTCGCCTGCCAGTATTCCGGCGTTTTGACCTGCCTAGCACGAAACGCGAACATCCGAAAAGCCCTAACAGTTTTAGCGACCCGCGACAGCAGCCATGCAGTCCGCGACGCGCACCCCCCGACAAGCAGGCAAAAAGCGACCTGTTTTGCCAAAATACGACATGCTACATCCGTATTAACCTCAATATTTACAGTAAGTTAACCACTACTCCGACCCATGCAAAAATCTCATGGCGGGCATGACTTTTTTGATCTTGCGGGGTGCAGAACCCGCGCCTAAATGCCCCTCATCTGGTTGGAACGATCAACCGCCAACTCTAGACAAAGGATTGCTGCAATGGCTGCTTTTGACACCACCCGCCCCGTTTACGGCGCTGCCCCCGTTGCAGGCCAGATCAAGGGTTTCTTTTCCACCCTGATCGCGAATACCGTCGCATGGAATGACCAGCGCGTTACCCGCAAAGCCCTGCACGCCCTGACCGACCGCGAGCTCGAAGACATCGGTCTGTCCCGCGGCGACATCGACACTGTCGCCATCAAGTAAGTCCGCGCACCCGCTCGGAACGGCAAAAGCCGCGTTGTGCATCTGCCCAACGCGGCTTTTCTTTGGCCCGGTGAACTGGAGGTTCAGGCCAGCCCCCGGCGTCAGGTCAGCGGTTCGATGAACCCGGCGAGGAATGTGGTCAGCGGATCGCTTTGCATGACCCATGCGCCGGCCTGTTCGGCAACCGTACCGTTGCCCAGCTTGGCGACGCGTTCGTTGTAGGTGATCTCACCCAGCGAGGCGAGCATGAAACCCTTGAATGCAAAGAACCCGAACACCACCAGCACAAGCGCCCGCAGCGGAAAGCTGCGGCGGACGCGCTTGGGTTTCACGACGATGAGACCATCATCGCGCAGTTGCGTGGTGTATCCGTTGGCCAGCGCCTGATGCTGGCGCTTCAGCGTCCCCAGACGCTTCTGGAAATTGACCTGGTTATCCATGTGGCAGCTCTCGTACCCGATACAGGCCCCCACCTGTCGACGTTACATCGGTCAGAATGCTGCCGAAATGTGGCCAAATCTGGGCAAACACCCAAAACACAGCGAAAATCAGCGTAAAATCAGGCAGGTTTAAGAAGCGTCAGCGTCGACCAGTCACCAATCTGATCATGGTGCACCAGACTGTTGCCATGCTGGCGATAAACCTCGATCACCGCCTCGGCCTGATCGTTCAGAATACCCGACAGGATCGCATGCCCACCGGGGCTGAGTCGCGCCGTCAGGTCACCGGCCAGTGCGATCAGCGGCCCCTTGAGGATGTTGGCGAAGATCAGGTCGAACGGGCCCGCGAGGTCGGCATGATCAAAGCCCGCCGCCTCGACGACCGTGACCCGGTCTTGCATGTCGTTGGCGCGCAGGTTCGCCTGCGCCACTTCGACGGCCTGCGCGTCGATGTCGCTGGCCAGCACCGGGTGCGGCCAGACCGCCGCAGCCGCCATCGCCAGCACCGCCGTGCCACAGCCGATGTCGACCGCCCGGGACGCGGCGACGCCGTCCGTGATCAGCCGGTCCAGCGCCTGCAGGCAGCCCAGTGTCGTACCGTGATGCCCGGTGCCAAAGGCCATCGCCGCCTCGATCAGCAGCGGGTGCTTGCCCGGCGGCACCTTGTCCGCATCATGCGACCCGTAGACGAAAAAGCGGCCCGCCTCGACCGGCGCCAGTTCGCGGCGCACATGGGCAACCCAGTCGGTCTCGGGAACTTCGGACACGGTAAAGGGGCGGGCCTGCAGCGCCGTGGTCAACAGCAGCAGAGCGGTGTCGTCCGGGCATTCGGTTAAATAGCCGCCGACCTCCCACAGGCCCGACCCGTCTTCGACCTCGAATACACCGATACCGGTCGGTTCGGGCGACAGCGCCTCCATCGCGGCGCCGAGGCGTTCGGCCTGCGTCTTGCCGGGCACGGTGGTCAGGGCGGTCCAGGTGGGCATCAGCGTCTCCGGTATCTGTCGATGTTGGGCCAGGGGCGTGGCGGTGCTGGCGTGATGTCCGCGTCCGGCCCCAGGCGTGCCACATAGCGCCAGCCCCAATACGCTGCAAGCCCGCCGACGATAGCCCCCGCCAGCGCCTGCCCATAGATGACCCCCGCCGCGCCAAAGCCGGTGGCGAGCCAGGCAGCAGCCGGCCAACTGAGCACGCCATCCTTGCGCCAGCCGCTGAGTGTGGAGCGCAAAGGCTGGCCGAGGTTGTTGAACGCGGCACTCGCCACAAAGAGCGCGCCGACAAAGACAAAGCCGCCGACACCCACCGAGGTAAAGCCGCGCAGCACATCCGCGCCCTGCCCGCTCAGGCCGAACGCGTCGATCACCAGCGGTGTCGCCGCCAGCAGCACACCCCACATCACCAGCGTGTAGATCACGCAAAAGATCAGCGCATCGCGATAGGTGCTGCGCAGCCGGGGATAGAGGCTCGCGCCGTAATTCTGGCCAAAAATCCCGCCAATCGCCCCCGACAGGGCAAAGATACCGCCAAAGGCCAGCACCGTCAGACGGCTCACCACAGCCCATGCGGCCACGGCGTCATCGCCAAACGGGGCCATGACAATCGTCAGCAGGTAGTTGCCCGCCGGTGTCGCCATCTGCGTGCCGATCGCGGGCAATGCGACGGCGATATAGGGCGCCCACGTGGCGCGGACACTGGCCCAGTCGGGCCGCGCGATCAGGTCAAGCTGCACGCTGGCAAAGAACAGCGCGACGCCCATCAGCACAAAGCGAAACAGGACCAGCCCCAGCGCCGCCCCGTCCAGCCCCATATCCCACCACAGGATGAATATCGGGTCGAGCACCATGAGCACCGCACCCGAGGACAGCGTGATATACATCGCCTTGGCGCCGTACCCTTCGGCCCGCAGCGTGGCCGAAGCGATCAGCGCCACCGCCATGGGCATCAGTGACCAGACCGTCAGCCCGAGATAGCGCGCCGCAAGCCGCGCCGTCTCGCCCTCTGCCCCGGCCATGGCCACGAGGTCATGGCGAAAGGTGAAGATCAGCGCCGCCACACCGCCCTGTATCGCGGCCGCCGTGATCAGCGCGGCACCTGCCTGCGTCCGGGCCATTGCGCGGTTGCCCTCCCCTATGCGGCGGGACACCAGCGCCGTGGCCGCGATCATCAGGCCGATGCCCGACGACACCGAGAAAAACTGGATCGCATAGGCAAAGCCGATGGCCGCCACCAGCTGCGGCTGTCCCAGTTGCGACAGCCAGAACAAGTTGGCCGCGTCCACCAGAAAGACAAATGTGATGCCGAATGCGCCCGTGGCCGTCATCCGCACCACATGGCCCATGGTCGACCCTGTCAGAAAGCGGCCCGTGCTCATTCCGCAGGCGCGGGACGCGGGCCTGGCAGACGGGTCTCGTGCCCCGGAACCGGGTGGCGCGGGATCAGCATCGCCAGCGCCAGCGACGTCGCCGCCATTCCGGCGGCAAGAAAAAACACAGCCGCGGGCGACAAAAGCCACAGCAGACCCAGCGGCACCGGCAGGCCCACAGCGGCGATATGGTTGATCGTAAAGGCAACCGCAGCGGTGGGTGCGATATCCTGCGGGTCGGCGATTTTCTGGAAGTAGGTCTTGAGCGCCAGCGCCAGCCCGAAAAAGATGTGGTCCAGCACGTAAAGCACCGCCGCCACCATCAGCCCCCAGCCGAAGTAGTAGACCCCGCCGTAGGCCAGAAAGACGATCACCAGCCCCACATACTCGAACGCCAGCGCCTTTTGCTCGCCATAGCGGGCAACGACCCGCCCCAGCAGCGGGGCCACGATGATGTTCACAACAAGGTTGATCAGGTAAAGCGCCGTGAGTTCATGCACTTCGAAGCCGAACTTTTCCACCATCATGAACCCGGCAAACACCATGAAGATCTGCCGCCGCGCGCCCGACATGAATTGCAGCGCGTAGTACAGCCAGTAGCGGCGGCGCAGCACGAACGTCTTGAGCTGCGGTGTCGGTGCCTCGAACTGCGGATAGGCCAGCAGGGCAAAGGCGGCGATGGCCACCGTGATCCCGCCGCCCACCATGTAGACGGTGTTATAGGTCAGCCCCAGCGGCTCCCAAAGGATCATTATCACGAAATAAACGAGGAACGTGGCGACCGCCCCTGCGGCCATCAGCCAGCCCAACGTCTGCGGCGCACGGTCTATGGGCAGCCATTGCAGTTGCAGCGACTGATTGACCGTCTCATAGTAATGAAACCCGACCGAGCTGATAAAGGTCAGCACCAGGATGCCCGTCATCTGCGGGAACTGTGCGGTGAGCGCCGTGGCAGCCCCCAGCATGACCAGCGACAACAAGCCCAGCACCTGCTCGCGCATGACCATGATCACGACAATCACCCCCACGGCAAGAAAGCCGGGGATTTCGCGGATCGCATGCAGTAGCCCGATATCGGAGCCGTAGAAATGCGAAGCCTCTACGACAAAGTTGTTCAGCAGCGCCAGCCAGACGGAAAAGGCGATCGGCATGGCAAAGGCCATGAGAAACAGAAGCGTCACGGGACGCCGCCAGAACGGCAACGCCTGGGCCTGATCCAGCGGGACATAGCGCGGCATGAAATGCGCTTACGCCTTTTGGTGATCCTTGGCGAGGCGACATTTGCGCAAGGCGACCTGCGTGAGGGCACAGATGCGCAGCATCCGGATTGCCGCGCCGCCAAATTACGGCAAGATGGGACGCATGAGACAACGCGATATCACAACGCAGTTCGGTGCCCTGACCCTGGTGGAGGCGGACGACCACATCGTCCGGCTGAACTGGGGCGCGTCCGGGCGCGCCGATGCCTCGCCTGTGTTGGACGCGGCGTGCGCGCAGCTGACGGCCTATGATGCAGGCACGCGACAGGCCTTCGACGTGCCGATGCGCGTGCAGGGCGGCGCGCTGCAACAGGCGGTCTGCGCTGCGATGGCCGACATCCCCTTTGGCGAGACGCTGACCTATGGCGACATCGCCCGCGCGCTTGGCGTGTCGGCGCAGGCCGTGGGTCAGGCCTGCGGGCGCAACCCGATCCCGATCATGATCCCCTGCCACCGGGTGATGGGGGCCAAGGGGCTGACCGGTTTCTCCGGCGCGGGCGGGGTCGAGCCCAAGCTGGCGCTGCTCAAGCACGAAGGCGCAGGTGACTTTCTGATCTGAGCGGGCAGACTTCGACGCGAAGTCTGGTCGTTTTCCGACGCGGAAAACAGGTGCGCCCGGAAACCGCGCCGGTTTCCACGCGTTTTCCGCGCCGGAAAACGCCTCTAGCGTTGCGGCAAAAGCTGCTGTGCGATGCCCGCCGACACGAGGTACAGCGAGGTGATCACCAGCCCCCAATGCGCCCAGCTTTCGGGGTGGAAATCCACCCAGGCCGCCCAAGCGGCGAAACCGGTCCACGCCAGCGCCATCGGCAAGGTTACCGCCCGCCAGCGTTCGGTGCGGACCGGATGCACGAATTTCAGCGGTAGGAACATCGCCACGGCCAGCACCGTCACCAGCCCCAAGCTGACCCAGAAATTCGGCTCCAGCGCAAAGATCACGAGCACCACCATGTTCCAGCACCCCGGAAACCCAGAAAAGGAATTGTCTCGCGTTTTCATCCGCGTATCGGCGAAATACATCGCGGAGGCAAAGGTGATGACGATGATTGCCGCCCAGCCGGTCCACCCGTCCATCAGGCCAGATGAAAACAGCGCAAAGGCGGGAATGAACACATAGGTCAGGTAGTCGATGATCAGGTCCAGCAGGACCCCGTCGAACTCCGGCGCGTTGGTCTTGACGTCGTATTTGCGTGCGAGCGGCCCATCGACACCGTCCACCGCAAAGGCCACCACCAGCCACATGAACATAATGTCCCACTTGGCGTTCACCGCCGCCAGCCTCGCCAGCATGGCAAAGACCGCGCCTGTGGCAGTCAGCAAATGAACGCTTAGCGCGCGCAGTCGGTTCGTCATGACTGCGTCATGGTGCATCGCGTGGCGGGATGCAAACGCAAAACCAGCATATCTCAGGCCTTGGGATGGGCGCGTTTGTAGACGTCCATCAGGCGCACCGTGTCCACCGCCGTGTAGGCCTGGGTCGTGGACAGCGACGCGTGGCCCAGCAGTTCCTGAATGGCCCGCAGGTCGCCGCCCGCGTTCAGCAAATGCGTGGCAAAGCTGTGGCGCATCGCGTGCGGTGTGGCCGACGCGGGCAGGCCCAGCTGCATCCGGGCGGACGCCATCGCCTTCTGGATCGCGCGGGGGCTCAGCGGGCCGCCGCGCACCGCGCGAAACAACGGCTCATCAGCCTGCAAGGGATGCGGACAGAGCGCGATATAGTCGTTCACAGCGTCGCGTGCGGCATCGATCACGGGCACGATCCGCTCTTTCCCGCCCTTGCCGGTGATGCGCATCACCTGCGGCAGCGGCGCGTCCCCGGCCCTGAGGCTGAGCGCTTCGGATATCCGCAGCCCGCACCCCCAGAGCAGCGTCAGCACCGCCACGTCGCGCACCCCGATCCAGGGCGTGTCCGTCTGCAAGGGCACCAGGTCGATCATGTCGCGCGCGGCCTCTTCGGCCAGCGGGCGGGGCAGTTTCCGGGTGAATTTGGGCGCGCGGGTGCTGAGCACGGCAGTGGGGTCGAACCCTTCGCGCGCGGCCAGCCATTTGTAAAAACTCTTGACCGCCGACAGCTTGCGGGCCAGCGACCTTGGCCCGACCCCGCCGCTGCGCGTTTGCGCCATCCAGGCGCGCATGTCCTGTGTGCTGATGCGCGCGAGCGCTCCCAGCCCCTGGCTTTGCCCCGAATGCACGGTCATGAAGGACAGGAATTCGGTGACGTCGCGGCCATAGGCGGTGATCGTGTTTTCGGCGGCCCCCTTGAGACTGCGCTGATGCGCCAAGAACGCCTCGAGCGCATCGCGCGCGGCAGGCGAAATCAGGCTCATCCCAGCCAGCGGCGCATGGCCCGCTCGAACACACCGCCAAAGAAGGCCAGCAGATCCGTACCCTGCTGCGGGCCGAACATGTGCGGGTCCTCGGCGCCCATGACCAGCAACCCGGGCAAGCGTCCCTCGCCAAAGTCGAGCTTGAGGCAGGCCTCGGACCGGACCCAGTTGCCATCGGTGCCGTAAATCTCCGGCGCGGGGTCCTGCACCTGGCGCAGCGTCACCTGCCGCACCGTGCCGCCGCGGCCCTGTGACAGGTAGGTATCGATAAAGCCGGGCTCGGCCACGTTCAGCACATCGCCCAACCGCTGGACCGCCGGATCGTTGTCGTTCTGCACCGATTCCAGCACCAGCCGCACCGCATCCACGCGCAGGATTTGCGCCACCTCACCGCCCAGATCACGCAGGAACGGCTCGAACTCAGTCGGGTCGAGCATGCGCAGGATCGCGCGGTGGATCTGGTTCGTGCCGGCGAGGTTTTCGTAGGCCGCCGCGATGACCGACCGATGCGTGTCCTCGAGCCGGTCCAGCCGCGCCTCCAGCCGTTCCATGGCGAGGCCGCGCAGGTCGACGATGTTGCCGCCCATCGCCCGCTCATTGGCCGCGATCAAGGCGTGCATCAGGTCCTTGTCGTCCAGAATCACATCGGGGCGCGAAATGATCGCCTCGCGCAGGGCGTCGTCGATCTTGGGCTGACTGCTCATTGCCATACTCTTTATCGTTTCGGAGTCTATAGCACGCGGTGCGCCCGGAATCTGCCCCGAATTTCCATAAATTTCATGGGCTACGGGGACGTGTTGCCGATTGACGTCAGCGTCAAGACGGGGAACGCGCCGCGACTTCTCCCCGTGATTGAATGCGCGCGACACCTCATATGCCCGCCATGACAGGACCACCCCAGGCATCCACTCACGGAACGGGACCCGCGCACTTTCCGCTGGGACCCGACGCGCTTCGGGTGCTCCTGCGGCGGGCCGGTGCGTCTTTTCCCCAGAAGGCGGGCCGGTCCGTATCTGACCTCAGACGATCTTGATATCGGCCTTGGCCGCGTCCTGGAGGAACTGATCCAGCCCCTTGTCGGTCAGTGGGTGGCTTGCCAGCTTCTTGATGACGTCGGGCGGCGCGGTCATGACGTCGGCACCGATCTTGGCACAGTCCTGCACATGGTTCACCGACCGGATGGAGGCGGCGAGGATCTGCGTCTCGAACCCGTAATTGTCGTAGATGGTGCGGATGTCCTCGATCAACTCGAGCCCGTCGATCGACATGTCGTCCAGCCGCCCGATGAAGGGCGAGATGAACGTGGCCCCCGCCTTGGCCGCCAGCAGCGCCTGATTGGCCGAAAAGCACAGCGTGACGTTGACCATATTGCCCTCGCCCGAGATGACCTTGCAGGCCTTCAGACCATCCCATGTCAGTGGCAGCTTCACGGCGATGTTGTCGGCGATACCGGCCAGCTTGCGGCCCTCGGCGATCATTTCGTCGGCATCGGTGGCCACCACTTCGGCGCGCACCGGGCCATCGACCAGATCACAGATTTCCTTGGTCACCTCGAGGATGTCGCGCCCCGATTTCAGGATCAGCGACGGGTTCGTCGTGACCCCGTCCACCATGCCCGTCTCGTTCAGCTCGGCGATGGCGTCGATCTCGGCGGTGTCGACAAAGAATTTCATGGTTGGCTCCTCTTGATGGCTTGGCCTGCGCTCGCGTTGGCTTTACCTCATGGCGGGTGGAGTCGGAACCCCTCATATGTTGGCGCTAACATGAGCCCGTCCTTTTACGACGAAGGGGCGCTGGTCGCCGTGCTGACCACGCAGCCGTTGGACCGGGCGCTGGATTACCGCGCGCCCGAAGGCGGCTGTCATCTGGGTGCCTTTGTCGAGGTGCCGCTGGGACCGCGCAAGGTGATCGGCGTGGTCTGGGGGCCGGGCAAGGGCGATTACGACTATGCCAAGGTGCGGGCGGTTCTGCGGGTGCTGGACGCGGCCCCGATGCGCGACGAGATGCGGATGTTTCTGGAAAAGGCCGCCGCCTACACGCTGACGCCGATGCCCGCAATGCTGCGGCTGGCCACACGTGCGCCCGGATTGGGCGAGCCGCCGTCGATGCGCAAGGTGTACCGGCGCGGCGCGTCCGAGCCGGACCGGATGACGGATGCGCGGCGGCGGGTTCTGGAATTCTTGAACGAATATGGTGACTTGTCCTTTACTCTGAAGGAGCTGGCTGAACTGGCTGGCGTCACATCATCGGTGATCAAGGGGCTGGTCAAGCAAGAGTCCGTCGCCGAAGAGGACCGCCCCCGCGACCTGCCCTTTGCCCCGCTGGCCCCGGACCGGCCCGGCAAGGACCTCG
>ERZ1740070.2124-NODE-2124-length-11647-cov-5.024155_pt1 | contig 11647 bp, 8 predicted proteins | sample MGYA00581734_ERZ1740070 | MGnify/ENA primary metagenome ERZ1740070 (study PRJEB43018, sample SAMN04849744) | marine metagenome | isolation source: floating plastic debris | place: Pacific Ocean | collected 2008-09-01 | study: EMG produced TPA metagenomics... | reverse complement strand
AGGAATATTCCAAGCAATACTTTGTCCAAGAAACCGGTTTCTATGAAAAACTGGCCGCAGACTGTTAACCGGTTCTCAGAAATCGGGTTCTTCAGGTGAGATGTGTTTTATTTTGAATGACGCAGATGGGGCAAAAAACTGGCCGCAGACTGTTGACATCCTGCAAGTGGCGAACAGCGGCCAGTCGGCCTGACAGCGACTAGGCCACACTGTCAACGCCGTCAGGGCTCTCTAGGCTCAACACCCACTCGGCCAGCAGCTGATTGACCTGCTGAGGCACTTCATCATGGGGACAATGCCCCGCTTGCAAAAAATGCTCCTTGAGGGGGGCGTAATGCTCGCGAAACTGCTGGCTGCGCTGGCGAGTATTCATCCAAGGATCGCCCTCGCCCCACAGAATTAGCAGCGGCGCGGTCATGCGGCTGAGCAAGGCGTCCACCGTTTCCCCTTGCGGTGACTTGAAGACAGCCGCGAAGACTTTGACCGCACCCGGATCATCAGCCGGGCGACGAATATCTTCGACAAGTTGGTCCGTGATCACCGTGTGATCGAGGTAGACCTGCTTCAACGTCTTGCGAATGTTGCGGCGCTGCCGCACGTACTGAAACAGCAGCCAGCTGGGCAGGGGCTGCAGCAATACCGTCTGCACGGTTTGTCGAATTGCCTGCTGTAAAGGGTTCGGTTTCGGGGCCGGCGTACTCGATTGAAACGGGCCAGCACTATTCAACAACACCACGCCCGCTACCGATTCAGGATGGTCAGCGGCCACACACAAACTGGCGTATCCCCCGAGCGAATTGCCGGCGATTACGGCTGGTCGCCCAATCACATCACGGCTGAACTCATGCAGTTGATCACGCCAGAGTCGACCGCTGTAGGCCTGGTCGGGCTTGGCCGATCGCCCAAATCCCAACAGGTCGATCGCCCACACCTCAAATTCCTCTTTGAGTTCATGAATATTTTTGCGCCAGTGATCGGTAGACGCCCCAAACCCATGCACTAGCAGCAGCGGTGGCCGATCGCGGTGAGCGGTTCCCGCTTTGACGTAGTAGATATCGTGACCTTGCCACTGCCAGGTATCACCCGGTAGAGCGAGGACTTCATGAATGTTGGAGGTGATCGCGACCGTCATACAGGCAACAAGATGTAACAGTGTGTAAATTCACTGTAGCGAATTTCGGCGGCGGCGAAGCGATCGGCCTCAGCGCCAGGGAGTGCTCAAACCCATGACCGCCTGCCCCCAGTTGGAAAATTTCGGCAATCCTCCGGCCTGTCATCCTTAAGGCGATAAATGTCCTGCTGAACCCGGGTTACCAACCGACAGTTGAGGTGGGTGCGGTCAGGCTGATTCGGCAAATTTTTGGCGGTTAATTGATTACCACCCCTAGAGAAAGCGCCCTTAGCAGTCTATTCTCACAAGCAGATGACAACTGCGTCCTTTCGCGACACAGTGCTAGATAACGTTTTGATCCCCCGAGGCTATGGCTGCGCTTTCCCGCTCTAAAAAACGTCGTCCGATTGTCAAAACCACCGCGCTTTGGTTTGAGCGCATTGTGGCGATCGTGGCATTGATCAACCTGACCCTGGTGCTGTTTGATACCAGCTACATCCGGTTTCGCGATCTTTACCTGCAGTTTTTACCCGAGTTCACCACTTGGTATGGCGAAGTGTTTAAGGGCATCGAGCCAGAGCGGGCCACGGTCAATTATCTTGAAACCGTCGAAAAGCTCGAAGAGCAAGTGGCCCAAACGGGGCTGCAATCGATTCAAGCGGAGACCTTACTGTCCGACCTGCGCCAACAAAGCATCAGCATGGTCGACGAAAACCCTTTCGAAATTGCCAACAAGTCAGGCACTTTAGAGCGCATTAAGAACGACATCCGCGATCGCATCGGTGTCGATTCTTCTAAACAGGCGTTCACCACTTTTTGGAGCGAAGACTACCTCACCCAAGCTGGCTGGACTCAAGAAATCGGCTTTTTCAACGAAGATATCGAACCGTTGCTGGCAACCAACTATTTTCGGCGCATCGGTGAAGATGGCGGCCCCCGCAACGACTTTTGGAAACTCGATGGCTGGTTTGTCTTATTTTTTGCCGCTGAGCTGCTCGCGCGCACGTTCTACATCAGCCGCCGCTACCAAAACTACACCTGGCTAGATGCCTTACTGCTGCGGTGGTATGACCTGTTCTTTTTCTTGCCTTTTTGGCGCTGGTTGCGCGTGATCCCCGTGACGATTCGGCTCAACCAGTCGCAGCTCGTGAACTTGATCCCACTCCGCAATCGGGTCAACCGCATCTTTATTGCCAACTTTGCGGTGGAACTCACCGAGATTGTGGTGCTGCGCGTCGTTGACCAAATTCAAAATCTCGTGCGGGATGGCGACGTGGCCGACTGGCTATTGGCGATCGGGGCCAAACGTCAATATGTCGATATCAACGGGGTCAACGAGGTGGAAGCGATCGCGAGCAAGCTGACCACCATCACGATGTATCAGGTCTTGCCTGTCATCAAACCTGAACTCGACGCCCTGCTTAAGCACAGTGTTGTCAGCGCCCTGGAACAGGCCCCCGGCTATCAGGGGTTTCGGCAGCTGCCTGGCATTGGCGACCTGCCGGATCAAATCGCTCAACAAGTGGTCAATCAAACGTCGCAAACCCTCTATCAGGCAATGACTGGAGCCTTGGAAGATGAAAAAGGGAGTGCGCTCACCCAAAATCTCATCACCAAAATCGGTGAGGCTCTCCGCACCGAAGTCCAGCAAAACAAGACGGTGGACGAACTCGAACAGTGGACCGTCGCCCTGTTAGAAGAAATCAAGATCAATTACGTCAAACAGCTCTCTGTAGAAGACGTCGATCGCCTCAGAGAGGGCAATTACAAACTTTATAATATGACTCAAGTCCGCCAGTAGGTTTCATCACAGCAAACCGTTGCGCAAACGCAGTTTAGAACGCCCTGCGGATATGCGCTAATATGATTAGCCGAGTAGATGGCGGGGCTATTTGCTCGTGCCTAATTCTGCATGTTCTGAGGAAGTGGGCACGTTACCCACTTTTTTTATTGGAGTGCTACATGGCTCATCCGCTCATTCCTGAAGTCCTAGACTTAGCGACGCCCGTTGCCAAGCACCTAGGGCTAGAGGTGGTGGATGCAGTCTTTCAGACTAACCATTCACCGCCGGTTCTCCGGATTGATGAGCGTAACTGCCAGCAAGAAGACACCAGCCTCAATGACTGTGAACAGATGAGTCAGGCTTTGGAAGCGGTCTTAGATGAAAGCGATCTGATCCCTGATGCTTATGTGCTCGAAGTCTCCAGCCCCGGTGTCTCCTCCGAGCTGCTGTCTGATCGCGACTTTATTGTCTTCAAAGGGTTCATGGTAGAAGTGCAGCTCTCAGAGCCTTACAAAGATCGTCACACTTGGCTAGGACAGCTACTCAAGCGCGACGCCGATCACCTTTATCTCAGTCGTAAGGGGAAACCCACCAAGTTGCCGAGAACGTTAGTAGAAACCGTTCAACTCAGTGACCAAGCGGTTGAATAAGTCTATCTAAATCGGATAAATCGGAATTTTTATGCCATTTCATTGGGTCGCCAGCGGGGCGATCGCCACCATTTTGAGGGAGTTAGTAAGTTAGCCCATGTCCTTAGTCAGCCTGCCCAACCTACAAGACCTAATCGATAGCATCAGTCGCGAGCGCAATCTGCCTAAACATGCCGTCGAAAATGCCCTACGAGAGGCTTTACTCAAGGGCTATGAGCGCTTTCGTCGCACCCAGCGCGTGGCCGAAGACATTCATTTTGATGAGGGCTACTTCGATAATTTCGACGTTGAACTCGACGTCGAATACGAAGACGACCAGGGATTTCGGGTGTTGGCCTCCAAAACCATTGCCGAAGAGGTCGAAAATGCTGACCACCAGATTGCCCTCGCCGAAGTGTTAGAAGTCGCCCCAGAAGCCCAAGTCGGCGATACCGTTGTGCTCGACGTGACCCCTGAGCAAAAAGACTTTGGTCGCATGGCCGCGATTCAGACCAAACAGGTGCTCGCCCAAAAACTCCGCGACCAGCAGCGCAAGCTGATTCAAGAAGAATTTCAAGAGCTGGAAGGCACTGTCCTCACGTCGACGGTGCAGCGGTTTGAACGGCAGTCCGTCATCATGACCGTCAGCAGCGGCACCGGTCAGCCGGAAGTCGAAGCCGAGTTGCTGAAGCGTGATCAGCTGCCCAACGACAATTACCGCCCTAACTCCAAGTTTCGGGTCGTGCTCAAGAAAGTGTCCGAAGGTTCCCACCGTGGTCCCCAGCTGCTGGTGTCGCGCGCCGATGCGGCCCTGGTCGTTGAGCTGTTTTCCAACGAAGTGCCCGAGATCGAAGACGAAATTGTGCGCATCGTGGCCGTCGCCCGCGAAGCTAACCCGCCCTCTCGCTCCGTCGGGCCGAGAACCAAAATTGCCGTTGACACCGCCGAACGCGATGTCGACCCCGTCGGAGCCTGTATTGGCGCTCGGGGATCGCGCATTCAAGCGGTCGTGAGCGAATTGCGGGGGGAAAAAATTGATGTCATTCGCTATTCGCTTGACCCAGCCACGTACATCGCCAATGCCCTCAGCCCGGCCCGAGTGGATGAAGTGCGCCTGATGAATCCCGAAGACCGGCAGGCCCATGTGCTCGTGCCCGAAGATCAACTCAGCTTAGCCATTGGTAAAGAAGGACAAAATGTTCGCCTCGCCGCCAAGCTCACCGGCTGGAAAATCGACATTAAAGATACGGCTAAATACGACTATGCCGAAGAAGACCAGAAGATTGCCGAGCAGCTGGCGATTCGCCAAGCGGCTGAAGAGGCACGTCTAGAGAAGGAAGCCGCCGAGGCTGCCGAGCTAGCCGCCTGGAAAGCGGAAGACGAGGCCTACGAAGCGGAGAAAGCAGCTCGTTTAGCGGCCGAAGCGGCGGCGGCAGGAGAAGTGCCAGAACCGGCAGACGCAGTAGCCACCACGGCCACGCTGGCAGCCGAGGCAGAGGTCGCACCGGAGGCGGAGGAGACGGCTCCAGACAGTGCGGCAGATGAGGCAGCAGCAGATGAGGCAGCAGCAGATGAGGCAACTGCCGAGAGTGAGGCGATTAGCGCCAGTGCTGCCCCTGAAGAGGAGTGATGGTTGCCGCCATCACATGCACGTTATGCAACCCAACCTCCGACGCTATGTGAGCTGCCGCGAGATCGCCCCTAAATCAGCCCTGTGGCGGATCGTGCGAGTCTATCCTACCGGCACAGTACAATTAGATGAGGGGACGGGGCGATCGGCCTACCTCTGCCCGACGGCCGCCTGCCTCAAAGCCGCTCACAAGAAAAATCGGCTGGGGCGAGCCTTAAAGGCACCCGTTTCCGAGCAGATTTATCAACAGCTGCAGCAACGGTTAACCCGCCCTACTATCGCCAGCTCTGAGCCCTTGCCGGAATCATCGACTCGGGGTGAAAAGCTCCTATAGTTAAGAGATTCCCGTGGAACATGAGCTCAACGGTTGATTACAGTATGATTAGGGTTTGGTAGCATAGTGCTCTGCCAAGAAACACACATTCGCTTAGAGAGTTGACGTTTATGTGCTCTTTGAGACCTATAAGCCTAGTTTTGATAGCTTGAGTTTTAGGGTTGCGGCAGTTTGCGGCAACGAGTCAATGTAAGTTTTGTCTAGCAAAGCAGGTTTGTTTTATGGAATAGCGGTATCGACGAGGGAGATTTGGATGAACAACGGCAAAGTCAGAATATACGAATTATCGAAGGAACTCGGATTGGAAAATAAGGATATTCTGGCCATCTGTGAGCGCTTAGAGATTTCGGCTAAAAGCCACAGCAGCAGTATCACGAGTGACGATGCAGTCAAGATTCAGAACGAGGTCAAGCAAACGTCAGGAAAACTACTCAACAAGCCGACTAAGCCTTCTCCTCCTCGTCGTCCTCAGAAGCCCACGGCTCCGACCGCAAAAGAGACGCCACGGCCAGCCAAGAAGCAACAAATTTTAGAAATTCGGCGGCATCGCCCCAAACCAGCGGTGGCTCCCACGCCCGCCCCATCTGAAGCAACCGGTGCCGCTGTCAGTCCTGCCGCCCCGGTCGGCGATGAGGCGAGTGCTCCCCCCAGTCGTCCCGCTGCGGTTCAGTCACCCTCGGCAGTACCTCGGCCTCGGCCCAAGCGCCCAGGCGAAGTAGCCATGCCGAAGCCCGCGATGCCCCGCTCGCCGGTTTCGCGTCAGGTCGATCGGCCAGAGTCGCGCGAGGGCACAGTTGAGCAGCCTGATCTCGAACTGGCTGGCCCCCCGAGTCGGCCTTCACGCCCAGAACGCCCCTCGCGGCCAGTTCTCAAGAAGCGCGATCGCAGTGCTGATCGGGGCGGTGATCCTTCTCAGCCGACGCGGATTGAGATTCGCGAAATTGACGAAGAGGAAGAAGCCCCTCAGCTCAAGCCCAAGCCCGAGCTCCGTCGACCTAAGCCCAAACGGTCGGAATCCATCGACGACGATACGTCACAGGATGAAGATGATACCGCTGCCGTACCGGGCGATGTGGTTGAAGAACCCATTTTGCGACGGCCGTCACCGCCTCGCCAAAAACGCAAAGGGAAAGAGCGCGAAGAAGACGAGCAAGAACAACAAAAGACCACCAAGGCCAAAACGAAGCGGCGGGGTCATGATCTCCTGAAGCATCAGGAAGAAGACATCCTGGCGGATATTGACGAGGTCACAGGTGATCTGAATGATAACGGGGCTTCGGCGGCTCTGAGCGTCTCGATCGCCCGCCCGCCTAAGCCGAAGTCCAAGTCTAGTCCAAAGCCGCCCAGCACGCCCAAATCTCACAAGCCGCCACAGCAGCGCGGCGAAAGTAACCGTAATCAACGGCGCGATCGCCGCAACCAAAACGAAGAACCCGAGCGGCCAGAAATGGTCACCTTGAGCACTGGGCTCTCGGTACATGAACTGGCTAGTTTGATCAAGGTGCCGGAAACCGAGATCATCAAGCTGCTGTTTTTCAAGGGCATTGCGACGAATATCAACCAAACCTTGGATATCGCAACTGCCAAGATGGTGGCAGAAGAGTTCGAAATTCTGGTGGAAACCGCCGAGGTCGAATCAGAAGCGAAAAAGGTCACGGAAATGTTGACCGCTGATGACCTAGAGAATCTCTCGAAGCGCCCGCCCGTGGTCACCATCATGGGTCACGTCGACCACGGTAAGACCACCCTGCTCGACTCCATTCGCAAAACGAAAGTGGCTCAGGGCGAGGCCGGTGGCATTACCCAGCACATTGGGGCCTATCACGTTGATATCGAACATGATGGGGGTGAGCAGCAGATCGTCTTTCTCGATACCCCCGGTCACGAAGCCTTCACCGCCATGCGGGCCCGCGGTACGCGAGTTACCGATATTGCCATTCTGGTGGTCGCCGCTGACGATGGCGTGCGGCCTCAGACGATTGAAGCGATCAGTCACGCCAGAGCGGCTGAAGTACCCATCGTGGTCGCGGTCAACAAAATCGATAAAGAGACAGCCCAACCCGACCGGGTCAAGCAAGAACTCATGGAGCACGGCTTAGTGCCCGAGGAGTGGGGCGGTGAAACCATTGTGGTGCCAGTCAGTGCCATCAATGGCGATAATCTCGACACCCTGCTGGAAATGCTCTTGCTCGTCTCTGAGGTGGAAGATTTACACGCCAACCCCGATAGCTTAGCGAAGGGCACCATCATCGAAGCCAACCTCGATAAAGCACGGGGCCCGGTTGCCTCGTTGCTGGTGCAAAATGGCACCCTCAAAGTCGGCGATAGTGTCGTTGCCGGTTCGGTTTTCGGTAAAGTGAGGGCGATGATTGGTGATCGCGGTGATCGGGTGACTGCCGCCACGCCTTCGTTTGCTGTTGAGGTGCTGGGTCTCAACGATGTGCCGGCGGCAGGCGATGAATTTGAGGTCTTTGCTGATGAACGTGAAGCTCGCAGCATTGCCGATTCGCGCTCCGACGAACAGCGACGCTCCCGCTTGCAGCAGGCCATGGCTTCTCGCCGGGTGACTCTGAGCAGTCTCTCTGCCCAAGCTCAAGAGGGCGACCTCAAAGAGCTCAACATTATCCTTAAAGGAGATGTGCAGGGGTCGATTGAGGCGATTTTGGCGGCGCTGCAGCAACTGCCGCAAAATGAAGTGCAAATCCGAGTTCTGCTCGGAGCACCGGGCGAAATCAGTGAAACGGATGTTGATTTAGCCGCCGCCAGTAACGCGGTTCTGATTGGCTTTAACACCACCCTGGCCCCCGGCGCTCGCCAAGCGGCAGACCGTCAAGGCGTTGACGTCCGCGACTACGACATCATCTACCACCTGCTGGATGATATTCAAGGTGCGATGGAAGGTTTGTTAGAACCCGAACTAGTCGAAGAACCCTTGGGCGAAGTCGAAGTTCGAGCTGTCTTTCCCGTTCGCAAAGGCACCGTTGCCGGGTGTTATGTGTTGTCTGGCAAGGTGACACGGAACTGTCGCATTCGGGTTCAGCGGGGCAATGAAGCGGCCTATGAAGGCAATCTCGATTCCCTCAAGCGGATGAAAGACGACGTGAAAGAAGTGGCTGCGGGCTTTGAATGTGGCATCGGGGTCGACAACTTTAACGGCTGGAAAGAAGGCGATATCATTCAAGCCTTCAAGCTGGTCACCCAACGTCGCAAGTTGTCGCCCGTCTAACCCATGCTATGACTCTTCCCCACCGCGATCCCTACCTTTGGATACACCTAGCTGGCTTGGCGACCGTGCCGCTCTGGTTGGATATCGGTTTGGCAGGGCTCGCGGTGGGCGATCCCGTGGTGGCACCGGGCGTCGAGTTGTTGACGCTGGGGTTGGTAGGCACGCTGCCCATCCTCTGGATGCAGCTGCAGCGACCTTTTTACATTTTTAGTGTGCCGGGATTGGCTCTGCGCCCCGATCAGCTATCGGTTGAGCGCCGCCGCTTGCTCTCGCTGCAGCGCACCCTGTTGAGCCGACTCTTGGTGATCTGCAGCGCGATCGCGCTTTTATTAGGGCTTTACTGGCTTTATCAGCTCGCGCCGATCGCGGCCGACATGACTCCATTTGCCGCCAAATCTCGCCCGACTGGCTGGGCGATCGCGGCGATCGCCTTTTTATGCGCCAATTTGTTTGTGCAGGTTCCGGCGACCGTGATTCCTTTACTGCTGACTTCGCCCACGACCCGCCAAACAACTGAGCCCTTCGAATCAACTGCCATCCTGGAAAAGTTCATGGTTATTGGGCTGCGGTTAGAGCGCATTCTCCCTGACCTGCTCCCGGCAGAGGGCCGAGTGGGCTCCAGTGCCGCCAGCTCAGAGTCTCTCAATGAGACCCTGACGCCAAGCCCTCCCCCCACAGACACCCCAGCGACATCGGACGTGCCCCCAACAACCCGGGGGGAAACCGCTGATTCCCTTGATGACGAGATTGAGTCTGACACCGTGTCGGTACCCAGTCATCTTCCAGCCTCAGTCGACGCGCCAGACGACAGCCAAGCTAATTTAGCTGATACGGAGTCCGATTTAGCCGACACGGATGCTGACGAATCGGCCAGTGCGCTCAGCCCTGACGCTCCATCGAGTTCACCAGATACTTCTCTGACCGATGCGGTGGCGGTTGCCCCAATCACAGCGCAGTCAGAGTCGTTGGTTCAAGACATCACGGTTGACTCATCAGCAGAGCCGGAGGCAAGACATGATGCTGAAGGGGTTAAAGCTCATACTTTTAGCGCCTCAGAAGTCTTAGAAGTGGCGAAAATCTCAGACCCGTCAACGACGGACGAGCCGCCTGAGCCCAGCTGCCTAGAAGGCGATAATGATACAGTCATCCCGACGGAGCTAACCGCGAGCGATGCAGTCGCCATTACCGCTAGCGATGAGAGCGATTTTCAGGCACCAACAGCGTCTTCAACCGACGATACCAAGGCTTCTGTGTTGTCCCAAGAATCTTAAGGCGTTATTCGAAACAGCGCTTTAATCATCGAGGTGGGTCAAGGCGCAATCGTCACGGAGAGATTTTTCTAGCGGCGGGGCTAGGTAAAAGGACAATCTCTCAGACGTCATCCAGGAGCAGAAATCGATCGCCACCAGTGGGGCACAGCGTAATAGATTCTGCTGAAAGTGTGGTGGTTCCTACAATCGGTCGTCAAATCCGTGCGCTATCCTGAAAGGGCTTTGAGAGAGTGTAGGCTCCCTCAGAGTTCTCTCATGTTATCACACTATGGCAACATTCATGACCCAGATCTCTTCGGCAAAGACGCATGACGCCTCTGCAGACAGCACAACGTGGGCCAATCTCAGGGCAGCGATCGCCAATAGCTCTGGCTTTAAAGGCTGGAAACAGCAACAATCCCCTTCTTTAACCGCTTCATCGCTCGACAAGCAAGTGCGTCTCTATCTGCGGGAAACTTTGGAGACTCTAGCCTACTAACGCGATGTGCAATTAAGCATTTTCCAATTCAGGCCTTGAGCAAATCCTCAAATTGTAGATAAGGCCTGCCTTTGAGATGATTCAGATAACTCATCACGGTATGAGCGAGTACTTTACGCGCTACCCGACTGGTCAAATGCCAGGGGTCTCGGGCGCGAATATGCTCGATATCAAACCAATGACATAAGTGTCCAATCACCGTTTCGACGAGTTGCCGATGGCGACTGACGGTTCGATTCCATTGTGGGTGATACTGTTTCATGTTGCGGCGCAGCGGTGTCCACAGCTTCAAGCTCTGGTGGGCTAACTCTTGGCGTAGCACCTCTCGAATGTAGCCTTTGTCGCCCAGCAACCAACCTTGGAGACCGCTGACTAACTCCGGCACCACATCGCGTTCATCCACGTCTGCGGGAGTGACACTCACGCTCATAATGAGTCCTTGAGCGTTGATCAGCAGATGTCCACGGAAGCCATAAAAGGTGCCCAGTTTAGTTGCAGAACTCCCGTAGCTGGCCAGGCCAGCAAATAGCTTCGCCTGGGGGGCGCGCTTGAAGCCACAGACCGGCATCGGAAAGCCATCGACACGATACAAATCGCTCTCAGCCGCACCTAACGCTTGCAACAGTTGCTGCTGGAGCCGTTGCTTATAGTGCCAAAGATTCGCGGCTTGCCGGACGAAGGTCGTCCGGTTGGGCAAGTCTGGAAACCAGTCGTGCCAGTGGTGATAGAAGTAGCGCCAGAGCCGGGCATCGTCGTGATGCCCCAAAAACTCACCCACGATTTCGAGCGTCAAGACTTCACTATCACTCAGCGCGGGTGACGCACCTTTGCTTCGCGGCGGAGAGTGCTGCAGTATTGGCGTCAGATAGGTATCCACCACCAAGAAGACAGCAATGATAAACTCGTCGATATCAAACATGGTTTCATCCCTATAAACGCTTAGAACTGTTGATAGCTCTAGCTTACAGAGATGGAACCTTTCCTCAATCTTTAGTTGCACATCGCGTCACTACGACCTGGACCAAAAAACTCGTGGTGAGATCATTGAGGTAATCCTTCAAGGAAGTGCAGCGAATGTACGCCTGATGGATAGCTCAAACTTCAGCGCCTATAAAGCTGGCCGCAGGCAGCGATATCAGGGCGGGCTTGTAAAAAGGTCTCCATATCACTTGCAGATTCCACGTA
>ERZ1740070.2123-NODE-2123-length-11652-cov-7.037337_pt1 | contig 11652 bp, 10 predicted proteins | sample MGYA00581734_ERZ1740070 | MGnify/ENA primary metagenome ERZ1740070 (study PRJEB43018, sample SAMN04849744) | marine metagenome | isolation source: floating plastic debris | place: Pacific Ocean | collected 2008-09-01 | study: EMG produced TPA metagenomics... | reverse complement strand
TCGTTTGTGTAGCCGCACCCTTACAGGGTGTTGGGTAAAATTATGAACCTTGATAACTATACTTAATTATTTTTGTATTGCAAGAATTTTATCTATTTAGCCCCCTAAAAAAAGGGGGTTGGGGGATATTTTACAACTCTTCAGTAATTTTAACTTCTTTAGAAAGGTATTTAAACCAAGTAAAATATAAGGCAATTGAGAGTACTATGAATACTGCCAAAAGAGTACCAAAAATATCCCATCGCTTCATCATAAAGGTAATTCCCAACATAAATAAAATCAATTGCCAGGGAATTGCAATCAATGTAGAAACAATATCTCGACGATTTTCATTTTTAATTTTCTGTTGAATGTTAGCTGGAAGATTTTTCCGCACGATTCCCCAAAAACCAAATGGTCTGGTAACTTTATAGAAGTTATCTATTACCTGTAAATCTGTTGGTCTGGTTGTAAATGTACCGATGATACAGCCAACAAATGAGGAAATACTGGGGATAAGAAACAAAGCGTATTCTTGTAACTGTGAATCTATATTATTGATGATAAATGCTTTAGTAACTATGGCTGCTAACATACCTGCTGCTGTACCAATAGCAAATCCATAACCGTTAAATCTCCACCAATACCATCTTAATACCAAAGGAATTGCTAACCCCGCACCCAATCCCAAAGTTAGCCATCCCCAAATTTCATTAATATTTTTAATTTGGTAACTAAATAGCATTCCTACAACTACAATTACCACCGATGCTAAACGACTTTGGAAAAGTAATTCTCGGCTAGATGCTTCTGGTTTTAAATATGCTTGATAAATATCTTTGACCCAGTAAGCAGCACTGGAATTGATGATAGAGTCAAAAGTAGACATTGCTGCTGCAATAAAACAAGCTATCAATATTCCTTTGATTCCTACCGGGACGTATTCTGCGATAACCGTAGGAAAAAATAAATCTGGGTCTGAAATAACGCTTAGAGTAGCACCGTAATGAATCCCTAACATCGCAAAAGCGGTAACGAGTGGCCAGCGAAATGAAAGCAATAGAATCCAGAATAAAGAAAGTAAACCCGCTTCTCTATCGCTTTTTGCAGCAAAGTAGCGCTGAACCATATAACCACCACCTCCACCGATACCAGCCATACATTCTTTGATTAAATAAAAGAAAATTACTCCACCAAATAAATTAAACGCAGAATAATCTCCAGGTAAATCTAAAGTTAAAGACGGTGTAATACTGCTCCAGTCAGAAAAATTCCACTCCTTTAGCTCAAACACATCCCCAACAGGAATCGAGACTGAGAATGTTTCCGGAATAGTTGCAGTTTGCAGCGCTAAAACACAAACGTAAATTAACGCGATAAAAATCAAAACACCTTGAAAAACATCAGTCCACACAACACCGTAGAAACCGCTGGCAGCCGTGTATATTAAAGCCAGAGAAACTAGAGCAATAGAAGCAAGATTATCATTAATTCCAAGAAATTGACCTAAAAATTTTCCACCTGCAACCGTAAAAAAGCTCATCGCTCCCACTGCAAACATTAAATTTGCAATAGCGCTGATAACCCGAGCGGTATTTCCTTCCTTACCTTCACCAAAACGAAACCGCATCCATTCAGCTAGCGTCATTACATGAGCGCGACGATTCCATTTACCCATAAAAATCATCAAAATCGCCATGATTAACACCACACCACCGCGAATTTCGATAAAAAATCCTTTCGCTCCCACCGCATAAATCAAAGCGCTGATAATCATCGTACCAGCCAAATCGGTATTCGATGCCATTCCCGAAGCACCCAAAACCCACCATGGCATATTTCGGTTTCCCAAGAAATAAGAATCAATACCCGCAGAAGCTTTACGTTCGAGGTAAATCCCGAAGACGATTATAGAAATTAAGTAAACAGCAATAATTAGATAATCAACTAGCTGTAGCATGTAATTTTTAGCAGTAAGTAATAACAGGGAAGATACAGCAAACCCCTGTTTGCATCAAGTCTGTTATTTAACGCTTTTGGTTTCCGTAGGTTTGGAATAAAATGCCCTCATCCTCGAAGCATGGGGCTACATATGCGAAGCCCAGCTGCGTGGGCTAATTTATAAAAAATACTTTGTATAAAATATGAGTTATCAAAAGTTAATAGATTTTTGGGGATTTGATAATCTCAGTCGTGCAAAACCGGAAGCCTTGAAAAGCATAAATATATCAGAGGAATTGAAACGTTTTTTAGTTGAAATAGGACTTCCTCGCGAACTAGATTTATTTTATCTAATAAAATTTTTCTTGGAATACGATATCTTTCCCGAACTTGAAATAAAAAAGTATTTATCAAATAAAAACTAAAATAAATTACAACCCACAATGCATTCGTAAAAAATTAGGTATTAAAGCAATATTTTTCCGAAATAATAATCAACCTAGTATTAATAAAAATCGTACCCAATAAGCAAATATCAAACCAGCAACTATTAAATTACATCCCAATTTAATAGACCATCTGTGAGCGAAGCAGATTTTGAGATTAAAATGACAAATGCGAACATTAGTACTAGTATGTAAATATCGCGAGAATGAGTAGAGAGTCGAAAGAGGAGAAGATTAGGAGACAAGGAGACACACTCCCTACTTGCTACTTGCTACTCGCTACTTAATAATGTTCACTGATAACTGTTCACTGAAAATGCGTCCTATTGCTGTAGATTTATTTGCGGGTGCGGGGGGGATGAGTCTTGGTTTTGAACAAGCTGGTTTCGATGTGCTTGCTGCTGTGGAATTAGACCCGGTTCATTGTGCTATTCATGAATTTAATTTTCCTTTTTGGTCTACTTTATGTGCAAATGTAGAGAAGATTTCGGGAAAGAAAATCAGAAGACTATCTAAAATTAGGGATAAAGAAATTGACGTTGTTTTTGGTGGTTCTCCCTGTCAAGGTTTCTCTATGATGGGGAAGCGGGCTTTGGATGACCCTAGAAATTCTTTGGTATTTCACTTTTTACGACTAATTTTAGAGTTACAGCCAAAATATTTTGTATTTGAAAATGTACCTGGATTAACTGTAGGAGAACATCGGAAATTTTTATTAGAAGTTATCGAAGAGTTTGAAAAAAATGGTTATCAAATAGAAGAAAATTATCAAGTTATTAATGCTGCTAATTATGGAGTTCCTCAAGATAGAGCTAGATTGTTTCTTTTAGGATGTCGTCAAAATTTAAATTTACCAAAATATCCCCAACCGCTGACAACACCAAATATATCTAAAAAATCGAAATATATTATCAATAATCCAGATTTATCAGCAACTCCTACAGTTTGGGATGCTATTGGTGATTTACCAGAAGTGGAAAACTATTCTGAATTGATGGAAAGAGATTGGGTAATTGCTGATTACGGTAAACCTAGCGACTATAGTAATTACTTACGAGGTCTTTCATCACTTGAAAATGATTATTCTTACGAGCGTTTATTTGATTCTTATTTTCTAACTTCAAGTAATCGGACAAAACATAGTCCACAATCTGTTAAACGATTTGAGCAAACAGAACCCGGTAAAACTGAACCGATTAGTCACTTTCATAAATTAGATGCAAACGGAATTTGTAAAACCTTAAGAGCAGGAACACCGAGAAATCGTGGTGCTTTTACCTCTCCCCGTCCGATTCATCCTGTAACCCCCAGATGTATCACCGTCAGAGAAGCAGCACGTTTACATTCTTACCCCGACTGGTTCCGCTTTCACCTGACAAAATGGCATGGATTCCGACAGATAGGAAACTCAGTTCCACCTTTGTTAGCTAGAGCAATTGGGGCAGAAATTATTTATGCTTTAGGAATTATCCCAGTTAAACCACAGCAAACAAGGAAATTAGGTGATGATAGTTTATTACAGTTAAATATGTCTCAAGCTGCTGCAAGATTTGGAGTTGATGAAAATATTATTGAGCGGAGGAAGAGGAAGAAAGTAGAGAAGGAGATAGGGAGACAAGGAGATGGGGAGATAGTGAGATAAGAATGATTATTACTCGTCTAACTCTTAACTCCTAACTCCTAACTCCCTAATCCCCATTCCCTTCATTAAACAACCGCGACAACTGACTTAAAATTCTAGCTCTAGAATCTGTAGATGTATTTTTCAAACCGTATAGCTTAAGTTTAGGTAAAACAATTTCGATAATATTATCTTCTAAAAGATGTTCTAATAAATCATCAACAATATCTTCGTTATTGACTTTATTTGTAAGGTCAAAGACATCATTTATATAATAAATTTGTTCTATACCTTTTGATTCAAAATATTGTACTAGTCGCCATGCATCAAATGCTTGTGGATAGTCTACAAATCCAGCATGAATATCAACTATAATGTAGGACTTTTCCGATTGAAAATAAACGCCTACTCCATGTTTATCAAACGTCCATTTTTCTTCTTGTAGTGACAACAAACCCTGACGGGGACAGTTAGCAGAGAAGGATTTACTGACATTGGGGTATATCTGGCGAAATGCTAAATTCAGATTATTTTGCAGTTCTACAAACTCTGAAATGATTTGAACTGCTTCAGCGCTTTTGATTGACGACTTCATATACAGTACTCCTAGCCTTGATGTTGCCGATATAGCCCAATGGAGCTAATTTCAATAATAATAATATTTTCGCTTTAACTGCTGTATTTTTAAGGATAATCAAATAATCGCAGGTAACACGGCTTAACGCAATTTTCTATAAAAATTAAACAGGTAATACATACTTGTGTGCAACGTAACATTTATATTATATTTTTATAATATTTTACATATACCATGTGTCTCCTGAAAACTGACAAGACAGTGATTATGTGTGATTTCACCAATAGTGATTCTACCAATAAAAATTCTTCTGAGAATATTTCATAGTATTGTTAATTTATAAATTACTTGTTTACGTCAAATAATTTCATAATTGTATATTAATAATTCATTTAAGTTGGCATTTTCAACCTGAAAAATACTGAATCATCAATTCATCTGCTCTAATCAAGAATCAAACATCTACCTTTCATCTCTAATTCTTTATCTAGCTCATAGGAAATATAAGTACAGGTTACCAGTTACCGGTAACCAGTTAGCAATTAGGAGTTGGAAGTTATAAATTTATAATTACGATATTATTTACATGCCATTACTCGAGATTGTTCGGGGTGTAGATATTATATATTACCAATCCCCAATCCCCAATTATGAATTATGAATCAGCAAGAAACTCATTTAAATCGCGCTCGTGCTAGCCTCAGACAAGCTTTGTCTTGGTATGGTAACTTGCGTAAACCGGGATTTGATTCGGAGTTAGCGGGTTTGGTTAAGCCAGAAATACAGCTTTTAACTTCTAATCTTAATAAGCTTGACTATAACGTGATTCGTATTGCTGCTTTTGGGTTAGTAAGTCGCGGAAAATCTGCGGTTTTGAACGCTTTGATGGGGCAGAAGATTTTAGAAACGGGACCGCTTAATGGTGTGACTCAATACCCCCGCTCTATTCGCTGGAATCCTGGAGGAAAAGTTGAGGTTGAATTAATTGATACTCCTGGATTGGATGAAATCGCTGGGGAAGCAAGGGGACAAATGGCTCGGGAAGTTACCCGTCAAGCTGATTTAATTTTGTTTGTTGTTTCTGGTGATATTACTCGTACCGAATATGAAGCACTGCTAGATTTACGAAAGGCTCAAAAACCGCTAATTTTAGTATTTAATAAAACTGATTTGTATCCCGATACCGATAAAAAAGCTATTTACGCGAATTTACAGCAGTTAGCTGCGGGAAGCTCTACGAGACCCTTAAAACCCGATGAAATAGTTATGGTAGCCGCAGAACCCGCACCGATGGAAGTTAGAGTTGAATATGCGGATGGTCGCGAAGATTATGAATGGGAAACTTTACCACCACAAGTAGACCAACTTCAGCAAACCATTTTGAAAATTCTCAATCGTGAAGGACGTTCGCTCTTATCGTTGAATGCTTTGGTACAAGCGAGAGATGCAGAAGAATCTATTGCTTACAAAACTGTGGAATTGCGAGAAAAAGAAGCAGAAGATTTAATTTGGCAATATGCAAAATATAAAGCATTGGCTGTGGGTTTAAATCCTATAGCTTTCTTTGATGTATGTGGAGGAATTGCAGCGGATTTAGCTTTGATTCGCTCTTTATCTCGACTTTATGGTTTACCAATGACTGGTTATAAAGCTGGAAAGCTACTCAAAATAATTTTATTCAGTTCTGGTGGTTTGTTGTTAGGAGAATTAGGGAGCAGCTTTCTTCTGGGTTTTGGAAAAAGTGCGATCGCAATTTCTTCTGGTGAAAACCCGATGAATATCACCGCTTTTGCCGGAACTGCTGTCACACAAGCTGGTATCGCCGGTTACGGTGCTTACTCCGTAGGAAAAGCGGCTAAAGCGTATTTAGAAAAAGGCTGCTCCTGGGGTGAATTAGGGGTAAGTAATGTAATAGAAGAAATATTGCAGGAAGTTGAGCCAGATACTATTTTATATCGTTTGCAGCAAGAGTTAGGGAATTGGTAATAGGTAATGGGTAATGGGTAATGGGTAATGGGTAATGGGTAATGGGTAATTAAGTCAATCCATGATTAACGTCAATTTTCCACCAGCAGAACTTTTTTCAGTGTTTCTTAAAGCTTCTGCTGCTTTTTCTAAATTTACAACTAAATTTCCAAACATTTATTGAACGGTAAAACCACCATCAATTATTAGATTTTGTCCCGTAATATAGGAAGCACCATCCGAACATAACCACACAACTGCATTGGCGATTTCTTCTGCTGTACCGGCTCGTTTAAGTGGAATAGTATCAATCATTTGCTGAAGAACTTCTTCCGATACATTGTCAAGAATTTCGGTATCAATTAATCCAGGGCTGACGGCATTTATCCGAATTCCCTGCTGTGCAAATTCTAAAGCTGCTGATTTCGTTAACCCGAAAACTCCTGCTTTCGCTGCATTGTAGCTAGTAAGTCCGGGAACACCAACCACAGCACCACCCATTGATGCCATGTTAACTATTGCACCTGCTCCGGTTTCGAGCATTGCCGGAATCTGATATTTGAGACACAACCACACAGCCTTGAGATTAACGTCGGTTTAAGCATCCCATTCTGACTCAGAGCGTTCGAGCAGCGGTATTGATTTACCAAAACCCGCATTATTACAAGCGTAATCAAGACGGTTGTATGTCTCTAAAGTTTTATTTACCAAGTTTTCGATTTGGTCAGTAACAGTTACGTCTGTTTTAACGAATATACCTTGACTACCAGCAGCTTCAATCTGACTAACTGTTTCTTCACCTTCGGCTTCTCGTCTAGCGGCTACAACAACCTTAGCTCCGGCTTTTGCAAATTCAATTGCACAAGCTCTACCAATTCCAGAACTACCACCAGTTACAATCGCAACTTTTCCGTTCATATTTTGTGACATATTTTAAATCCTTATAATTCTTGGTCGGATGGACGGACTACAATTTCGTTAACGGCTACCTCCGGAGGTTGCTCGATTGCATAAAGTACTGCTCGACTAATCGCAGTTGGTGAAATATGACTAAAACTACTACTTATTTGACTGGATGTTTTTTCGTCATTACTTACCTCGACTAATTCGCTTTCAACTGCACCGGGATAGATAATAGTCACTCTGACTTTACCTAGCGTCTCTTTACGCAAGCTTTCGCTAATAGCTCTGACAGCAAACTTAGTACCGCAATAGACAGCGAAGTTAGGTAGGGCTTGAAGTGAAGCGATTGAACCAATGTTAATAATATGACCGCTACCGCTATCGAGCATATGAGGAAGCACCGCAGCAATCCCGTGCAGAACACCACGAATATTAATATCAATCGCTTTATTCCAATCATCAACTTTGAGGTCGATTAATGGACTAACTGGCATTACTCCAGCATTATTAATCAAAACATCGACTTTACTAAAACGGTCTAAAGCAGCCTTTACCATTGCTTGCATCTGTTGGACATTGGTAACATCGGTAACGTGATAAGCAACCTTATCCCCGAGTTCTTGTGCCAGAGATTTAAGTCGTTCTTCTCGACGTGCAGCTAACATTACATTACAACCACCCTGGGCTAATTCTCTAGCAATTGCTTCCCCAATACCACTGCTAGCACCTGTAACAGCTACAACTTTATTTTCTAAACTCATTGATATTTCCTTGCTAAATAATGAATCTTTCTTACTGCGCTAAATAACCACCATCTACAAAAGTTCTGAAAAGAATACTTAATTTAGCCTAAACAAATTCAGCCCGAAAAATCTTGCACAATGTTGCTTTAAGTTGCACGTTATTGCTCTAATAATGGTTATTCTTTTAAGATTGAAAATAAAATCAAGGAAGATTAAATTTTGAATCAGACATCAACACTAAAAGAAAAGTTACAAAGTCTCTTAGATAAAATTACATCTGAAGACGATTTTCCCGTAACAAACTTGACTTTGGATAAAAGCTTAGTTGAAGAAATTGAGCAATTAACAACGAAAGTAGAAGAAGTTAACCCCAATCCCCAACCGTTAATTAATGCAATTGATTTATTAAATGGAAAGTGGTTATTACAATACTCAACAGCTAGAGAAATTCGTTCTTTATCTTCTCTACCATTAGGCTTAAAAATTGGTAAGGTTTATCAAGAAATTGACGTTGCCACGAAATCGTTTTCTAATCTAGCTTTTGTTAAACATCCTTGGGGATTAGTATCGGGAAGCGTTAAAGTAACGGCAACTTTTGAGCCAGCAGAAGATGAAACCAACAAACGCATCAATGTACAGTTTGACAAAAGATACTTATCAATTGAGAAAATATTCGGTATTCAAACCCCGAAACTAAATCCATTTAAAGTTGTTCAAGCGAATAATCCTCAAGGTCGAATTCCTACGCTTGATGTTACCTACTTAGATGAAAATTTGAGAATTGGCAGAGGAGGAGATGGAAGTTTATTTATTTTGAAACGTGGTTGATTAGTTAATTAATTAATTAATTAATTAATTAATTAATTATTTATTTATTTATTTTGTTTAACAAATACTTTTGGGGTAACTCCCACCAAGCGCTTAAAATGGCGATTAAGGTGACTTTGATGAGAAAAACCCACAATATAAGCAACTTGAGCAATGCTTAAATTACCTTGCTTAAGTAATTGTTTGGCACGTTCTATTCTAGTATGGATAATATATTGATGAGGTGGTAAAGCAGTAGACTGTTTAAATTTACGAGTAAAATGATATGGGCTGATTTGTACTAGTCTTGCCAATTCTTTTAAGCTCAAATCTTGATTTAAATTATCATTGATATAATCAACTACTTGCTTAAGTTTACCTTTACTTAACCCACCTTGAACTTGTTTTAAAGGTTTTTTTTGAGTAGAATAATTCTTGATTAAATGTACTGATAAAAAATTAATCAACGACTCCAGATACAGCTTATCGTAACTAACTGCTTGTAATTCTGAGCGCAAAGTCAAACCTAACTGTCGAATTAATGCATCTTCTGCTGCCCAGTTTTCGATAATTTCTAAATTACTACCATGATATTCATCGGCTGCACCAATAACAATTTTCCTATCTAAATAAATTGCAAGTAACTCTGATTCTTTTTCCCAATAAATTTCTCTTTCTAAATCGGGTGGAATAATTGATACGTGTTCTTCACTGATAGATAAAGTTTGTTGGTTGCCAATCGCGGTTTCATATCGTACTTTAATTGATGAATTACCAATAGGTATAGCTATTTTTATTTGTGATGTAGTGTGTTCTGAGAAATAGGTTTGAGGAACATAATAATTGCTAATTTTTACGCCATCAATATGTAGCGTTTTATCCCCTATAGATTGTGAGTTGTTGGCTTCTTTGTGTAAAATTGTCACAGCAATAAGTATTGATAGCAGCAATCATAAAATCAGAATAGCTTTTAATTGCTGTTATGGATAGTAGATAAATATTGCTTCTCCTTATGCTAACCAAATACTATAAAAGAGCAAATAGGGAATAGGGAGTAGTTCTGCAAGTTAATTCATAGTTATTAATCCAAAATCCAAAATCCAAAATCTAAAATCTAAAATCTAAAATCCAAAATGGAAAGACAGCGCTATCAACAAATAATTTTATCCCATGCGAGGAAACCGCAGCACAAAGGTAAAACCAATCCTATTCATCGCCAAAATCAAGGTGAAAATCCTTATTGCGGGGATAAAGTTGATTTAACACTAATGCTAGATGAAACCGAAACAAAAATAGAAGATATTAAATTTGAAGGTTGTGGATGTGCTTTATGTTTAGCTTCTGCTGACTTAATGGCAGGTGCTGTTAAAGGCAAGGATATATCAAAAGCATTATTAATGGTAGAAGATTTTCGTGAAATGGTTACAGGAGAAAGTACCTTAAAACCACCTTTAGAAAAACTCAATATCATGCAGAGCGTGAGACAATTTCCGATGCGGGTTAAATGCGTTACTTTGGCTTGGCATACTTTAAAAGGGGCTTTGGTTGAGGAAGAGAAAGTCTAAATGTTACAAATTAAGTAATTTTTCGCTACCATCTAAGTAATTTTTATGATGAAGCGAACCATGATAGGAAAGGTGCAGAAATTTCTTACCAAAGATATTTGGGAAGTAGTCAAAAAACCTACTAGTGCGATAGAAACAAGTGCAGAAGTATCTAAAGCTAGCTTGGAATTAGCTCTAGCTATGGGTTTGCTAGGTTCTCCCGCTGCACTTCCTGGAATTGCGATCGCAAGTTTATCCTGTTTGGGTTTGACAACAAAAGGCTTTAAGTTTTATCAAGATAAGAACAAAGATGACTCGACTTTAGAAGAATGCGTGGTAATCACATCTCGGTTGGCTTATATCGAAAGTTTAGACAATATATTTCGCACGATAAAAGATAAAGATTTATTAGAAAAAGTTAGTAATATACAGGTTTCGGAAGAATTACAACAGCGAACTGATGATTTACAGCTTACCGATACTGAAGCCAGAAAAGCGATTACCTGCTTCAGAGAAACGAAGTTAGCAGATGATTTAAATCGACATTTATCATTTTTCCTAAAAATAGCACGAATAACCGAATACGAAGCCGATATTATTACCCAGCGAGTTACCTGGAATACTCAGCGATACATGAATCAAGCTTTAGCTGAGGTAGGAGATTCTATCAAATCTTTGTCCGGGATATTCAGCGATGGTTATCGTCAGGAATTAGAAAAATATCACAGTATTGATGATTATTTAGAAAATCATATTGCAACAAAGCCTAAAGAAAAAGTTTTTGCAGAAAGCTTCGCTTTTGAAGATATTTACGTACCTTTGAGAGCAAAACTTTTAAATAAAAATGGTGACGAAGATAGAGAACAGCAATCTGTTGATTTAGAAACTTGGGTAAAACAATTACTGCAAAATCCGAATAAACAAGACAAAGTAATATTTATTCAAGGTGGTCCAGGACGCGGTAAAAGTGTATCATGTCGGATGATTGCCGATTTGGTCAGGCAGAATTTTTACCCGATTTGGGTTCCGGTTTTAATTCGCTTGCGAGATATTAGAACATTTGAAAAACAGTTTGAAAATACTTTAAAAGCTGCTGTTGATAGAGATTTTGCTGTTAATGATGATG
>ERZ1740070.2120-NODE-2120-length-11662-cov-17.578961_pt1 | contig 11662 bp, 13 predicted proteins | sample MGYA00581734_ERZ1740070 | MGnify/ENA primary metagenome ERZ1740070 (study PRJEB43018, sample SAMN04849744) | marine metagenome | isolation source: floating plastic debris | place: Pacific Ocean | collected 2008-09-01 | study: EMG produced TPA metagenomics... | reverse complement strand
CGAATCCAGTCATCCCGATTTTTAAGTCATCCAGCCAGCGTCCTTTAAGCCGCTGGTACTCTATCGAGAAGCTAGACTACGAATCCAGTCATCTCGAGCTTTTAGGCCATAGGGTCGGGGTCTATCAAAGTTAGACCACCAATGGGTATTGAGAAGATGAACTTCGAATCCAGTTATTCCAGCCTTAACAGCAGTCGCAACTATGTCCTTGTAATCTCAACTAGCATCCCTGACTTATGCTAATGGGGTAAATGTCAACTAAAAACCTGATGTCCTAATACTTGAAGCCAACTGGCGGTGTCCCCACAAATCCGTAAAAGCCACAAGCTAAGAACGTGTAGATAACACCAGTAAACCAATTCCTCACACAACGCTGGCAACGAGTATTGCGCTAATAAAAGCGTCATAACATAAATTTAGCATCCTCAGGATAAAAATGAGTAAGCTATGTTACCAACCTTACTCAACAGGTATACCGCAAGCTCAGAAGCCTGGAACACAAGGCTTTCATCTCTACGACAAATTACTTACGGATATCTGCTAAACACCTAATCTTAGTAACCATTGTAACAATTGCCCTTGATGGGTTTCAGTGTGGTCCATAATTCTCAGCTGCCAACGACCATGTATCCCTTGATTCATTAACCGGCTCAACGCTGGCGTAGTTTCAAAGGTATAAGTTTTACGCAGCTGAGTCTGCCGTCCCAGGGTGCGCCCCTGCAACAGCACAGACACTCCCTGCGGGGTAATGACTGAAATGGATAAATCACCCAAAAACCCATGGCGAATATCCACATAAACCTGAATATCTTGCACCTTGCCATGCTGATTAATCGTAATCCCTGCCCGTTGCATAGCCGTCCTATCAGCGGGGATGGTCAGGGTTACGGCACTGGTCTGCTCAATGGTTTTACTCAGCCGTCGCTTGGCTAGGTGGCGATCGCGAGAGGCCTTGACCGCTTCATAGGCGTTCACCTTACCGTAGCCAAACCAGCGGGAATGACCACGGTTGTCATAACGGCCATAGGTTAACCCCAGCTGAGGGTCAGGGCTATCGTCTTCAATTTTATCGGCGGTATCCTGCAAAATTTGCTTAACGTCTCCAGCTGTCAGATCTGGATTGGCCGATAGCATCAGCCCCACCACCCCGGCCACCACCGGACAGGCGCTGGACGTGCCCCCAAAACCACTGGTGTAGCTACTGCTGCTGTAGCCAGTGCCACCGGTGCGGTCAGATGTGGTCATCCCCAATCCATCCAAGGCACCCTTAATGGGCGGCCCCGTTTCCACCTGGCCCACATTGGGTAGCGCCATACTGGGGGCGCCATTGTTACTGGGGGCGGCCACCGATACGTGCTTCCCCCAGTTGCTATAGGCCGCCTTACGGTTCAAGCTGGTGCTGGCCGACACGGTAATTACGTCTGGATGCATGGCAAAACCGCCAAGCCACTGGGTAACCCCCTTAAGAGCGTTCCTAGGCCAGCCCAGTTCTCGCACCTTGCCATTTAAGGGACGATTAGCATTACCCGCTGAAAAAAGCACAACACAGCCCTTACCGTTACGCCCCTTGGTAGCGGCCTGATTAATGGCATTGCGCTGACGTAGGGATAGGGGGAAATACACCGCTGCAGGAGACCAGCTGCAGGAAATCACCGAGGCACCCTGCTCAATCGTCCATTCAAACAGCTGCTCAATCGACTCATCATCCAAATAGCCCGTGGTTTGAATCGGCATAAAACTACAGCCTGGAGCCACACCGACCACACCGCTGCCGGTTTCCTCCGCCACGGCCAACCCGGCCACCGCCGTGCCATGGTTTTCATAATCCTGGCTAGGCATGGGTAGCCCATCTCGATGCTTGAGATCCCAAGGTGCCACCAGTTTGCCCATGCCCTGCAAGTCGGGATGATTGAGATCAAAGGCATCATCGGTGATTGCAATTACCACCGAACGACTACCACGGGTAATATCCCAGGCTTTTTCTGCCGCAATATGGGAATTTACCGCCAACCCACGACCACCCTGATGCTGCAGATGCCACTGCTTGCTGTAAAGCTGATCCTTGGGGCGATATAGCGGCGCGGTGGACACCACCACGTTGGGTTCTGCCACCAGTACCTGGGCATAGCGCATTAAACGGTTGGCCAGCTTTACCGGATTTTCCACCGCGGCCTTATCAACTCGAAAAACATAGGTGCGCTCTGCCCCGGCCAACCCTTTCTCACGAATCAACCCCAGCTCCTTTGCCAGTTCATCAATGGTTCGTAGGGGAAATCCCGTCGAAAACTGCACCGTAATTTGCTCAAGCAAATAGAGATGGGTATTGGGACTAGCTGCCAATTCATAAACATGGCTGGCAAACTTGACACGGTCTATCTGTCGAGCCTGTTGCAGACAGGTCTCTAGCTGTTGCCGACGCACCTTAAAGGCTATCAGCTGTCCCCTTGCCACTGATTTGGCAGCCAAGGGACGCCACAGGGTCTTGAGCTGCTCAATTAGGGCATCCTGCTGCGTTAGGTCTTCACATCGAATCGTCAGCCAATCGGGGACCTTATGGAGCCGTAGCTCCTCGCCACCGCGCTGCAAAATCAATCCTGTTTGCGCTGGGTTGACTCCCTGTAAGCTTTCTCCTGCAGTCATTTCAGATATTTCACGGATAGTATCCACTTTGACAATAGGCACAATGCCTGAAAATCTAGGACGGGTGTATTGATAACCTCTGTAACGATATATTAGGGTTTGAAAACTAACGCACCGCCATAGGGCAAATCGTTACGCTTTGTTATCCTGCCTTGTCATCAATTTAGTTGGCTCCATGGTTTCCTTATCGCGCATCATCCAACCAAGTACGTTCTCCTTGTTGGGAGCAGCCGCCAGCCTAGCTCTGATGTCTGTCCCAACGTCAGCCGCGGAGACCGCTAAAGAAACGGTACTACAACAACCCACACTTTTAGCCCAAGTAGACATGGATAGTCTAGGGCTAGACGCTGGGGAGAACCTGCTGGCGGAGGCGGAAGCTGCCATTGACAGTCAAAACTATGATTTGGCCATCCGTAAGCTACAAGCAGCCAGAGAAAATCTAAATCAAACCTCAACTAGCTATCAGGAAATCGCTGCCGCATTTACGGGCATTGATGCTGATATCAGTGGCGCTCTGCGGACCAATGCTCGAGACGCAGCTCAGATGCGTGACCTGGCCACGCTGCGTCAGGCCCTCATCTACCGCGCCCAGGGGCAAGCTGAGCTGGCTGTGCCGCTGCTGGTAGAGATTGTACAAAGCCAGGGACCTGCTCGCGATCTGGGCTTAGATTCATATCGACAGCTGTTTGAATTGGGCTTTGTTAGCCGTCCCTATCGGCGCACCGGTTCTGAAGACCCAAGTGCAGCGGTAGCCGATGTGGCTCGCCCCCTTAACCAGGACGATAGCCCCACCGGGATTAGAGCTGCTGAACTCTTGATGGCAGAAGCTGAGGGGGCCTATGCCGCCGCTGACTACGCTACGGCCGCAGACCGTTTGCAAAGTGCCCGGAAAACTTTAAATACCTCGTCTAGCCACTATCAGACCCTGTTCACGACGTTTACAGGGATTGACAGTCGCGTTAGCAATGAGATGCGTCAAAAAGCCCTAGAGGCGGCTGAGCTTCGGGATCAGGCCACATTACGATTGGCCCTTGCCTATCAAGCACAGCAGCAGCCTACCCTGGCAATTCCACTACTGGTGGAGGTGCTGGGTAGCCAAAACCCTACCCGCGCACTGGGCAAACAAGCATACGATCAGCTGCTCGAAATCGGGTTTGTGGCACAGCCCTATGTTGAAGCAGAGGAGACAGCAACCACCACAGAGCCCTAGACGATAGACGGGGACTTAACTCCGTGAAATTCGCTCTGATGCCGTGGGGCTGATGGCCACTGATTCGGCACAATTGGCCTTAGGCTTTTGGGCGTTGGCAAACCTGGGCATGGTTTTATCTGCAAGATGCTGGCATAGGGCGTTCCTAACAGATGGGTGCATTGCTTAAATTGGCAACAGCGTATTTCGAGATGCCGGTTGCTCAACTCAGACTACTGCTACCCTATTGCTTTAGTCAGACATAGAATACTTTAGTCAGGCATAGAAGTCAGGCGTAACGTTCATTGACAGACCAACACCATGATTCCTGCAGACCAAGTAGAGCAATTAATCAAATCCAAGATGCCTGATGCCAAGGTCATTGTCCAAGACCTGACAGGCACCCAAGATCACTATCAGGCTACGATTGTATCCACATCGTTTGAAGGCCTTAACCTTATTAAGCAGCATCAGCTGGTTTACGGAAGCGTAAACGCAGCAATGGCCTCTGGCGATCTCCATGCCCTAACCCTCAAAACCTTTACCCCTGACGAGTGGGCCCAGCAGACTTAATGCCACCTGGCAGACAGTCCGATAAGATCATTGAAACAACTGCTGTTGCCGGTCTTCGGAATGAATCAGTCTGTGATGTACTGACCAATGGTGGTTATCGCAGGCAGGCCTATCCCTTTATAATCGACAGCAGCAAATAATTAGCCCAATCATTGAGTGCTGTAACCATGTCTCCAGACGTCAAAGAAAAAATCGACAGCTTGGTCACATCCAACAAAATTCTTGTGTTCATGAAAGGCACCAAGCTGATGCCCCAGTGTGGCTTTTCTAATAATGTGGCTCAGATTCTTAACTCCTTAGGGGCGCCTTACGAAACCATTGATGTCCTATCGGACTATGACATTCGCCAGGGCATCAAGGAATATTCCAACTGGCCAACTATTCCCCAGGTTTATATCAATGGGGAGTTTATCGGTGGTTCAGACATCATGATCGAGCTGTACCAGAATGGGAAGCTTCAAGAGATGGTTGAAGTCGCCCTAGCATCTTAAAAGATTAAAGATTTTCAAAATTCCATAGATTTGAAGGCGCATCCGCTGGGGATACGCCTTCTGTAATCGCGTTGAAACCACGTCGTTGACTATGTTTTGAGTGGCGGCCATTTTCAGGGGCCGCCACTCAAAACACTATCGATAATCTGGCTCTGGCTGGGGTTGGGCTACGGCAAAGTTTGAGGTGTCAAACATAAATCGATTGACTTCCTCCTCTAAACGATGGACCAGGTAAGGCTCTAGGGCATCGGCATGGCGGAGAGCCGCCAGGTAACCGGCAACATAGCGCCGCAGATCATCGGAACGGTAACCACGGTTCCACTGATCTACTAGGGCATCTGTAATTCTCTGGTAATAGCGAATTGATTTTGCGTCTTGAAGCATGGTGTATGGGTCTCCTCTATACCGATCACTCGGGACCAATCTGCTATCGCTGCGGGTTAGTTAAATAATGGTGGGTTTGTGGGTGTACTTTCTGCTAAATAACCGACATTTATCTGAGGGGGCTGCAGGGGGCAGGCTTATGTAGTGACGAATCAAAAAGAGTAGGAACGTGAATTGAAGGGGTAGATACAGTAATGTCCACTCTCGAGTTCGGATGTTTATGTAAACTTTTTTTGTTTTTTCCGTACTCTCTCTAAGATTTTATCAGCTTAGCTAGGGGCAGTTATATTTTCTTTTGCAAATGTATAGGGTTCACTCAGTGGGTTTACGTGACTGAGTGGTAGCTATGTACTTGCAGCTATGGGTATCTACACAAAGCTCAGATAAGAATACGGATGCATTCCCCGTAGCCGCAACTACAAAATATTCTTAAGGTCTTTGATACTGTTCTACGAGAGTGTTATGAAGCCTGGGCTTCTTGGTTAGCTGTGGCCTCTACGTGTATTCAAATTATCGAGGGTAATCCCCATCTGCGATCGCTACTTAGTTGGCATCTTCAGCAGGCAGGTTATCGAGTCAATCAGTCTGCTGACATGATGCGGGCGAAGGAAACCTTTCAGACAGCCCAACCTAACCTAGTCATTATGGAAACGGAGCTGGCGGATGGCAGCGGGTTGGAGCTTTGTCAGTGGCTACAGCAGCGGGGACGTCCGCTGATTATGATCCTCTCTGCCAAATCGGGTGAACCGGATGTGGTGGCGGGGTTACAGGCAGGGGCTGACGATTATCTCAAAAAGCCTTTTGGCATGCAGGAGTTTTTGGCTCGGGTAGAAGCGTTGACCCGACGCAACCGTAAGATAACGGCTCCAGTGTCCCTGACCTATGGCGATTTAAATATTGATCTGGTGCAGCGGCGGGTGCGGTTTAAGGAGCAGTTTATTGACCTGACACCCCAGGAATTTAGCCTAATTTATGTGCTAACCCAGGCTGAGGGTTCGCCCCTAAGTAGAGCTGACCTATTGCGGCGCGCCTGGCCCGATGCCATTGATAATCCACGCACCGTCGACACCCACGTGCTGTCACTGCGCAAAAAAATTGAGGTTGATCCTCGCCAGCCTAATGTGATTCAGACGGTTCGGAATGTCGGCTACCGACTTAATATTGAGCGCATCCAAACGACTAACGGTCATCATCCCGTTGGGATAGGTGCTGTTAATGCCATTAATGCAGTTGGATAGCGGGTTGGGGGTGCCATAGCAGCCTTAGGCGTCCCAATCATCATCGGTTTGGTGGGCAATGATGTCCTGTTTTAGGGCCAGCCAATCTACCTGATCGACGGGCTGATAGCTGATTCGCTTTCCCTGGTGCAAATAGAGAACATGGGTGGCCCAGTCAGCCATGAAGTCTAACTGATGGTTGACCATGACCACGGTGCTGATGTTTTCTGGGCTAGCAAGGTAGGTGAGCAGGTGCTGCGCATACCCCATGTCCTGGGCTGAAGTGGGTTCATCGAGCAGCAGAATATCTGGCTGGGTTATTAGGGTCCGTGCGATCGCAACTCGCTGACGCTGCCCCATGGATAGGTCCAGCTCCTGTCGTCCAAGCCAGTCCTGGGGAATCTTTAATTGCTCTAACCAGGGCTGTAGGGCACGTCTGGCCTTAGCAGGATCTAGCTTTTGCAAGCGCGCCGGATAGCAGAGGGCATCCTCCACGGACTGCCCCAGCAGCTTACTATCCTGCATAACCAGGCCAATCTGCCGCCGTAGGGTCGCCACCGGATACTGGGAGAGGGGCTGCTGTCGATAGGTGATATGACCGCTAGTGGGCTCGCTCAGCCGGTTCATCAGCCGCAACAATGAGGTTTTGCCCGCCCCAGACGGTCCGACAATGGCTAGACGGGTTTTGGGTGCGATCGCAAACGATACCCGATCCAATAGCAGGCCAATACCCACCCCGGCTCGTAGAGAGACATCGACAAATTCTAAAACGCTATCACCCATTTAGAACGGTGGGCATCGTACTCACCCCAGAAACCTTAAACCATACCGCCATGGGTAGCCGTCCAAATTGTCCAGCCGTCCATTAGTAACAACAAAACCGTCATCACCAACAAAAACAGATACATCCAGGGCTGAGCTAGGGGCGTCACATCCTGAGTATCAATCCCCGTTTTCGCCTCTACCGTACGCACCAGCCGAGCAAACCCCACCACCCGCATCGGTAACAGATAGGCCCGGTCCGCGGCCTCAGTAATAAAGTAATAAACCGTTCCATTTTGCCCCGTCGAGCGGGGTTTAAGCGACTTAATCTCTGACCAGGCCAATGACCAGCCACGCCAGGGCAGGGGGGAGACCATGGCAATACCCTGATCAGAGGTTTGCACCTGCTCACTTAATCCAGCCCCTAAGAACAGTGCCCCCAGCAACGCCAATACGACCAACACACCAGGACTTACCGGTGCATCCGTCGCCTGAGCTAAAAACGGCAGCGGCACTAACAGAGCGACATAAAAACTGAGCAACGTCACCTTAATCAACGGTGAAATCCGAAATCGATCAATCGCTTCAGCCGAGACCATAGCTATATATGAGAAAAACTAGAGATTTTGAATGTAACAGTATTTAACGTAACTTTACAGCGAGTTGCACGCCGCTACCGCATCAAATGCCATACCCCATACGTCACGGCAAATACTGCTGCACCACGGTCCAGCCGCTGTAGCTAACCGCCGCAAAAGCCAAAAAAAGTACACCATTAATCGCAACATGCAGCGACCGAGCCCAGGGGCGAGTTGCAATCTGAGATGCTGCGCCCACCGATGCCAGCACCAGACTCACCACCAATAAACCAGCCCCCAAATGCCAGGAGTGCCCCAAGCTTCCGTGTTCCCCGAGGGTCCCCACAATTCCAATCCCCAGCAGCAGCAGCACCAGGACTAGCAATGCAACGCCCAACACAATATGCACAAGGCGCAACCAGCTGAGCTGAGACTTTTGATGGGAACGGCCATACCAAACCCCACCACCAGTCACCAACAAACCAACATAGACCGTCAGCGACAGTCCCATAGACCAAGCTGCGATGCGCCACAACCAAATAAAAGACGGCAAATCCATGGGGTTAACGCTAGCTAAAACGACACAGTCCTTGGCTCTAACCTAACGTTCCAAGGACTGTGTCAGCACTACCACACATAGGTAACACCGGACCAGTCAACCGTCGTACCCACATTCACTAATAAATGTTTAATCCACCGATGCCTGAGAGACCCAAATTTTAATGTTGTCCACTAACTTGACGACTAACTATGTACCGGCTGCATGGCATCGGCTGAACCAGTAGCAGCTCCAGCCACCTCATTTTCAGCTTGAGCAATTATTAGGCGAGTACACGGAATCGTATCTTCCAAAATAGAGCTGGCCATTGCTCCAGAATGCACTTCCAATTGCCCTTTAACGGACGATTCAAACATCAATCGTTGCCCAGGAAAAACAACGCGTTCAAAATACCAATTCTGAATATTTGTAATTCTAACTACCTGAATTTTACTAGCGCTATTCACATAGCAACATAGGACAGTATCAGTACTATCAAACGGTATGGGATCAAGTGTCTGTGCCATGGTTAGTGAGGAGTGAAGAAGGGTATGACGATTTTCCAATATAGGATAACATTCACCGATCCCAAACAACTGTAAAAGCGGCTACCGATGAGGTTTCCAGATTTTTCAATCTCTTCAACCGCCTTTAACACACATGCCCATAGCGGCATATTACTACGAAGGAATAATAAAAAATATGTCTTAGGGTTGTGGTTATTTTTTACAGAAGCTATGCGTAGAGTTTTAACCGTTAGAGTTTGATCTAAACCTAACTAAAACCCAACCTATTCTTCTGCTTAAAATTAGAAACTATCTAACAGCTCTTAAAAGTTAAGAACCATCACTAATGTCCGCATCAGATAACAAAAATGCTGACTCAACTGATATTAAAAAGGTGCCTTACATCACCAGTTTTTGTGGGTTTATTGTCAGCTCCTTCTTTGTGGGTTGCTCTGGTTACTATGCCGTTAGCCCCATTTCCAGAACGAGGAATCGGCTGCGAGGATGAAATCCCAGATTAGCAATGCTATCGTAAAGATATGTGAAAAACCTGAAAATTTACTTCATTTTTTTCACGCTGAATAACGTAAGGCAATCAGTGTAGCCATGGCCAACCGAGTTCTATATGTCCGCCTGCCCTGTAACCCTATTTTTCCCATTGGGGTAGTGTATTTGGCAGATCATCTCCACAAAGTTTTTCCAGACATAGAACAACAGATTTTTGATCTGGGAACCACGCCACCGTTAGACTTCGGCTCAGCCTTGGAACACTGCATTGACGACTTTCAACCCAACTTGCTGGTCTTTTCCTGGCGCGATATTCAGATTTACGCTCCTGTTGGCGGCCGCGGTGGTAACCCCCTACAAAATGCATTTGAGTTCAACTATGCCCGCAACCCCCTAATTAAAATGCGGGGAGCCATGGGGGGTCTGCGCATGGTTAGCACCTATTTAAATGAGCTATGGCAAAACACGGGGCTGATTAAGCGCGGGTTTAAGCGAGCTAAGCGTTACTGTCCTGATGCCAAGCTGGTAGTCGGCGGCGGTGCCGTCAGCGTTTTTTATGAGCAAGTGGCTTCCATGATGCCCAAGGGCACAATCGTCTCCGTTGGCGAAGGGGAACTGCTGCTAGAAAAACTCATTCGCAAAGAATCCATCAGCCAGGAACGCTGCTACATCGTTGGCGAAACTGAACCTCGAGAGCGACTCATTCACGAATGGCCCACCGCCATTGAGAAAAGTGCCTGCGACTACGGCTACATCGAAAAAATCTGGCCCGAGTTTGAATACTACCTGCAGGAAAACGACTTTTATATTGGGGTTCAAACCAAGCGGGGCTGCCCTCACAACTGCTGCTACTGCATCTACACCGTTGTAGAAGGCAAACAGGTACGGATTAATCCTGCCGATGAAGTCGTGAAGGAAATACGGCAGCTCTATGATCGCGGCATTCGCAATTTCTGGTTTACCGATGCTCAGTTTATTCCAGCCCGTCGGTTTATAGACGATGCGGTGGAACTGCTGCAAAAGATTGTCGACTCGGGCATGGAAGATATCCACTGGGCTGCCTATATTCGCGCCGACAACCTGACCCCCGAGCTGTGCGACCTGATGGTAAAAACGGGGATGAACTACTTTGAGATCGGCATTACCAGCGGCTCCCAGGAGCTGGTGCGTAAAATGCGGATGGGGTACAACCTGAGAACCGTTTTGCAAAACTGCCGTGACCTCAAAGCCGCCGGTTTTAACGATTTGGTATCGGTCAACTACTCCTTTAATGTGATCGATGAACGGACTGAGACCATTCGCCAAACCCTGGCTTACCACCGAGCCCTAGAGGCCGTTTTTGGCCGTGACAAGGTAGAGCCCGCCATCTTCTTTATTGGTCTGCAGCCCCACACCCATCTAGAAACCTACGCCATCGAAAACAACATCCTTAAAAAGGACTACAACCCCCTGGCAATTCACTTACCATGGGTTGCCAATAAGCTGCTCTGGAATCCAGAACCCCTAGGTTCGTTCTTTGGTGATGTCTGTCTCAAGGCATTCCGCCAAAACCCTAACGATTTTGGGCGAGAAGTCATGGATATTTTGGAAGAGCGGGTAGGATTGGCTCCCTTAGAAGAGGCCCTGACGGCCCCCGTCAAAGCTCAGCAACCTAAGCAGCCAGAACTCTTGACGCTATAAGTTGTCAGCCATGGATTTACTGTGGCCCAAAAGCCACCACAGTAAATCCTTAAGCAAATGTTAGGATCACTAAGCAGAATTGACGGAGTGCCATGGTAGACAAGCCGATTTTAAAGAAAGATCGTCCCCCCGAAGAAGAACGGGAAGCTCGTAAGCCTTCGTTTGATAAGGACAAAAGCAGGGGCAAAGGCAAGGGCAAGGGCAAGGGCCGACGCGGCAAAGATGACAAGGAGAAAAAAGCTCCGGTTAATCCAGCGCTAATGCGAGGACCTAAACCCACGAAGAAAGTGGAACCGGAACCCGAGCCGGAGGTAGCTGAAGAAGAAGCCACTGACACATCTGCTGATGACGCCAGTGCCGACGCCAGTACCGACACCGATGCCGAAACTGCAGCACCTGCCGAAGAGGCCAGCGCTGCAGCCTCTGCTGAGTAGTCTTAAGGACACTTAAAGACAGAAATATCTTTGACCATGCGTCTGTTGGCCTTTGGCTAGCAGGCGCATGGTTGATCTGGGATGTTGCTGACCTATAGCGTTGGCCGTAATTCAAATTCCGCAGCCTGACATGCAATAAAAATACGCAAAAAAATCCCCAGCG
>ERZ1740070.2119-NODE-2119-length-11663-cov-7.946072_pt1 | contig 11663 bp, 8 predicted proteins | sample MGYA00581734_ERZ1740070 | MGnify/ENA primary metagenome ERZ1740070 (study PRJEB43018, sample SAMN04849744) | marine metagenome | isolation source: floating plastic debris | place: Pacific Ocean | collected 2008-09-01 | study: EMG produced TPA metagenomics... | reverse complement strand
TCCGTGTTTGGAGATAACGGTCGACTTGGCTAGTCAAGAAACACAAGGGCCGCCAGTTCGATTGCGCAAGCTCATAAGCTGGGGCGTTATTGGTCAAGCAACATATATCCTCAGCCAGTTTATTGTGCTTTTGGCGTTGGCTCGACTATCGACAGTTGAAGCTGTAGGTGCTTTTGGATTGGCGAGTGCAATTTCTTTGCCCATCGTGTTTTTCTTTAATCTAGGATTGAGAATTAATTGGGCGACTGACATTGAAGAGGAATATAACTTTTCAGATTTTCTGATGCTCCGAACGATTGCGTGCTTACTTGGTTATGCGCTTATTGTTGTTATAGGCATACTATTCTTGGAAGGGCTTACACTTTCACTATTGCTAGTATTTGGTTTGGCAAAAACAATTGAGCTATACTGTGATTTTTTCTATGGAGTATTTCAAAGAGTTGACGCCATGCAGCTTGTGGCCCGATCTCAAATCACTCGAGGCATTCTAAGTTCAGTTGGCTTTGGTGCGGTCCTTTACCAATCTGGCTCTGTGCCCGCGGCATTCTTTGTCCAACTCGTGGTTTGGACGATTGTCGCGTTTCTTTTAGATCTTCCAAAGGCCAAGTCGCTAGCAGAGCGCGAGTGGAAACCACTTCGAGTGAACTGGGAGAATATTTTTTTACTTGCAAGGACTTCATTGCCGTTGGGAGTAAACGGTGGTTTGGCGGCTGTGCAAAGCAACATACCACGCTATGCAATTAGCTTCTGGCTGGGTCTTACTGCTGTTGGTCACTTCACTGTAGTATCATATGCGATGCAAGCAATGAATATGCTGTTTCATTCGGTGTCATCATCCGTCCAATCGAGGATGGGCGTTTATATCTCAAAAGGGCAAAGAGCTGCTTTCTACAGATCCCTGACAAAATTGACTATAATGTCGTCTGTTAACGGAATAGCAGCGTCTGTGATAGGTTTCATTTTTGGTGACATGCTACTTACAATTTTTTTTGGACAAGAGTATGATGGATTTGGGGCTGTCCTTGGTGCTTTATTGATAGCTTCAACTGTGCATGCCATTTTACTTTTTCTTCAGGTTTGTATTCTTGCGAATCGACAATTCTATTCGTTTATGGTAGTGCGCATGATATTTCTCGTAGTTATGCTTGTCACTTGCGCAACCGCAGCTGCCATTGGTGATTTAATCGCTGTGTCTATTGCGATAATCATAACATTTGTTTTGCAGGCGTTCGTACATTTTGCTTTGGTGCGAAAGATATCCTTTCCCTAGAGCTTCATGGTTCTCTGGAATATATTGAATGTTTTACAGCAGATACAACAGTATAAGCTCTTGCGTGTGCGAACCAACGCGCAGTTTTGGTTTCGCAGATGTATCGTAGATCAACTACTCTACGAACGGGGAATCAATGACGCCAACCAACGGCATGAGAAATTCACCATCTAGATTGGATGAAGCATTCTCAAACATTGAGTCGATTTCGTTTATAGCAGCATTTGTGCTTGCAGAGCTTCCGTCGTATAAATCCATGACTACGGAGGCATTTTGCAAATTTGACATCCCCAAAGTGACGGCAAAGTAGGCACCAAGGTCAATCTTGGTTGATAAGAAGTCTTTGTCTATTTCCTTTTGAATTTGTATGCCAGGCGCTAATTCAGGTGAAGTTTCAGCGTCAACGCCATGAAGTATCTCAAGAATGAAATCACTCCGTAGAACCTCACCGCTTTCGAGTGCCTCTGCCCAAAACATTAATCCATCATAATCTGGCGCCCGTCCAAGAACGTTATGATACACCTCAGCTATAAATTGGAGATCATGACTTAAGCCAGAATAGATTTGCTGGGTTTCTGGTTGAGATGCGAATTCATCAACGATGTCTTCCAATGACATGCCGTCCGCGTAAGCTGTTGCCCAAAACGATAAGCCTAAGGCATCAGGCGCACGATTAAAGTACGCAATATAGATCCCAATAAACGATTCTAGCGTGTCTGCGTCGAGTTGCGTGTGCCCTGTGAATTCTCGAAGATCTAGTGAGTCCTCTCGAGCCAATCGTTCATTGTCAAAGTTTACAAGCTCAATATCTCTGAGTGCGATTGGCGTGGCACCATTTGAGGTGCGGTCCACGATCTCAATGCCTTGCATACTCAAAGAGATTGTGTAGTCCGATTGTGACCCAGGCATTAAAACGCTATCGACACCTGCGCCGCCGTCAATTAATTGCATGCCTTCAACTGCAATAAACTGATCCGAGGTGTTTGAGCCGAGCATGAGTGGACCTATAACTGGTCCACTGTTTGCACTTACAAATGTTTCTGTTGTCTGGCTGCCATCTGTTACAGTGAGCCGAACCGATAACTCTGCGTTGAGGTCCTGGCTAGTGACGATGTACGTATCAGTTGTCGCGCCCTCTATTGGATTCCCGTCTCGCATCCATTGAAATGATACAGCACCAGGATCCGGGTAGGAGTTTGCGTCGCTTGCCATTATTTCTGCGTTTAAAGTTCGCCCAACGAACGGAATTCCGTTGATCTGAACGCCCTCGAACCTGACTTCAACCGTGGGAGCAGGAGCGCTACTATCGCTGTCTGCGTCGCGATTTTGGCTTTCCTCGCCCTCTTCGGGTGGCGAGACGCCAATTGGGTCTTCTTCCCGGTCATCTACTGGCACGACCTCTTCGTCAGTTGGTGTTTCTTGGTCTGGCTGTACTACGGGATCAGGTTCTGCATCATCGTTAGATTGGTCGATTTCAAGGTCACCATCAGGCCCTGTTGCGGCTTGTGACGTTTCCGTTTCGTCAATCTCGGATTCCGCTGGTAGGTCTGGATTCTCGTTAGATGGATCCTCGTAGTTGTCCGATGGTATTTCATCACTATCGCCTGTGCTGCCGTCTTCCGGGCTGCCGTCCGCATCTTCAGTCGGTTCATTGACGTCGGAATTTTCGGTCGGTGCAGGAACGTCCGGTTCGTCGGTTGGTTCACGGACCTCGGGGTTTTCGGTCGGCTCAGGGATTTCTGGTTCTACTGTCGGTTCGTCTGTGCCAATATCTTCGGCTGTATCAGGAGTGTTGGTTGGCTGTTCTTCTACAGGTTTAGTTTCAATGGTACCGCGCTCGTCGGCACCAATCAGATTGGATACATTCGTTGGATTGTCGTAGACAATATTGTCAATAAGTGAAATTTGGGTTGCCCAATCCAAATCGACAAGACGAATGCCGTATTGTCCATTGTTATAGACCGTATTTCCCTGAATAGTTACGTCATTGAATGTGCCTAGCTCCGAGTCCCACTTATGGCGGTAGATGAGGATGCCAAATGTCTGGTTACTATGAATCTCATTATCATAGATTCGGATGCCATCGATGACCGGATTTGTAGGATCTCGGTCAGACTCCCGAGCTAAAACTAATCCGTACCGGGCATTGTAAATGACATTATCATATATATCGACGTTCTTAATTGCGCGGCTTGCTGCATCGACATAGATGCCAAAATGCTCAATATCATGAATTAGGTTATTATGAATACTGCCGTTAATGACACCAAGTTTAATATCGATGCCAAACTGTTCCGTGTTATGGACATGGTTTCCAAATATCTCGAATCCGTTGACACCTCCGCCAACTGTAATTGCCTCATTGCCCCCATCGGGTTCGTTCGTACGCGATACATTATTATTGGAAATAACAATATCAAAAAGACGGTACTCGTCAGCAGGAATGGTTTGCCCCATGATGAGACCTGCAGCATAAATACCAGAGTTGCCAGTGTGATATACAATGTTATCATCAATAATGATATCACGCTCGCCTTCAACAGAGCCTTGAATATATATACCATCAGTATGTGCGTTTTGTATATCTAGTCCGCGTACTTCAATATGGCTTTGTCCGTTTATTTCAATGATGCCACGGCCAGATTGGTCTTGCCCATCAATGATTGGTCGAGTTGCATTGCCTCGCCAGCTTTCAATAACAATCCTATTCCCTGGCTCTCCAGAAGATCTCACATCGAATTGTGAGTATATGCCCTCTTTAATGTATACTGTGTCGCCTGGACCTGCTGCGTTGACGGCGGCTTGGATCGTCAGAAAAGGATTATCCTCGGCACCGGAGTTCGTGTCACTGGCCGCCTGGTGGTTTTGATCGACAAAAAGAACTGTCATGCTGGCTCTCGGGTTCGGGTCTAGGTGTTGTTGTTAACCACTTTGTTTTCACCACGAACCGTGGCGCAACTATGACTGGAACATGGCTCCTTATTGTAGGCTGTAAGTTTCAAATCACTTAGCGGCGGTTTCAATTTTGGCGATAAGTTGCTTGCGAGCTGCGTAACGCTTCAAAATCATTTGGGTGCTGCTGTTTTGTTGTGCAGATGATGACAGCACCGCACAAGAGTGATAAAGTTATGGGCGTATGATTAATTTGTGAGCGGCTTAAACATCCTTTCAAATTATGTAGTGACATTGATTTTTTGAACATCTTTGTTTGCGCGATCTGGTAAAAAATTCAAGATTAACTATCAAATACGTAAACTGTCAGAGGGCGACAGCTTCCTTTGCATACTTATCAATAATTCTAGTGGTATCGTTTTGTCGCTTGGGGTGCCGTTGATATCGAATCAAAGTTGTGACTCGATGTCTGGTCTCACAACCTACGCGAGCCTTGAGGTTAGGCTCTTGTGCTAATGTAACGGTATTGCATGCAATGCGAGAGTGGGCGCATGATCTGGTAGCATTAGCCGTAAGAAGAAGTGACCCCTTATGTGGGAATTTACTAAAGAGTTTCAGTTATTTAACTGCGTACGACGCAGTTAGGGAGGCGCCAGCCTGGTTGGGTTCAACTGCTATGCTCCCTTGATCGATACAAAATGCACAAAGATCGGTTCTTTTGGGGACCTATATGGGAATCTGTGAGCGCTATCAGTGGTTTCATTATTGCATATTTTTCGGGCGTATATGTGCGCACCAAAAGCGATTCTGTCTTGTCGCGTGTCAAACCGCACATCGTTTGTTCATACACAGCGGTAACTCGCTGATATCCGCTTGTTCATCAAAGCCTCTTAGCGCGTGAACTTGATTGCGTTAGCTGCGACCCAATAAAATGTGAAAACGTTCATCCAATAGGAGTCTATGATGAATAAATCTTTGTACCAAAAACCGTTACTTCGGTCGCATGGTGCTGTTGAAGCGATCACAAAGATGAACCTGGGAGGTTCGGCTACGGACGCAGTATTTGCTGCGAGTACTCCGCTGTCGGACATCACTACATCCTAGGCGAACTGCAAATTGAGAGCGCGCGGGCGGCTGTTCGCGCGTTCTTTTGGTTAATTCCTTGATGGTCTAAGACGGGTTAGCGCTCTTTGCACCAGTTCAAGAATTCGGGGAACAACGTACAACCACTGCAGGGAACGAGGTAGTGGAAAACTCACATACTGAGTCACTGTCGGCTTGAACACAGACTTCCACCAACCGATGCGGGCTTTCGTAAGCAGATCAGGTCGCGCCTGCCACCTGTACATGAACTCTCCGCCGATCATTTTCATCCGAAACCGTTTTTCGAGGTCAAGCTCTCCGGGCAGGTTGAGAATGCAGAGCTTCAGCAGTGATTTGCCCCGTTCGAGGTCCTTCGCGTCGTCCCAGGGCGTGTCGGTTGACATGAGTTCATGTAGTTCAAGACTTGCTTCTACAGTACCTCGCTGGCCAAGGCTTTCCGCCATGTCCAGAACCGCGTTGCGATCGAATTTTTTTGATGTGCAGATGGCGTCCAGATCACTCAGCCAATGCAGTCGCGACCAAGTGTGGCGTGTGTGATGGTGCGCGATATAATTGAACAAAAATGCATAAGGCAGAGTTTTGAAGGTTTCTCCGGCAACCTCGAATGGCTTAGCGTTATCGAAGATTTCGTACACAGAAAACAAACCAGAGTGCTTGTCTAGATCGTCCTGAAGATCAATCACGACGCGTTCCGGAGACACAAGGGTTATGTTTTCACCAAGTCGAAGTATGGCATTGATGTCGCGTTCAGACGTAGTGGGTATTTCGCGTGCTTCAGGAGAAACAGGTGTGTATCCTGCTTTGATTGCCTCCTTCAACACGGAGCGAAGGTGATCGGTTCTGACCAGAACATCGATGTCGCGGCAAGGTCTAAGGCCAATATCTGGATAGAACTGCGCGGCCATGTTCACGCCTTTGAAGAAAAGAGCGTCGGCTTTGACGGGCTCAAGGCACTGTTCTTGAAATGCCTTTTGTGCGGCAATCATTCGAAGGTTCTGTAGTGCAGAGGCGTTTGCCGTCTGTTCGATACGCTCCAACACGTCAGAAGGGATGTCTGTATGGTTCAAGTTTTTGAGGTGTTTGCGAAGAAGTGGCACACTGAAGTTGCGCGTAGCGACGTCGAAAACACTTTCCCAGTCGGTGATCTCATCGATCAATCGGTCCGCAACTTTGTACTCGGAAATGCTCAGATTGGTCTTCGCCAAAAGGATTTGCAGGCGCGTGTTCGCGGGCTGCTCGCTTAATTGTACGTCTTCGAAACTCATTATGCGATCATCGGTCTTCGTTTGCTCATGCGATCATGATTGTTGACGCTTGCGAGGCGCTCGTCATGTAGCGCGTCTCAATCAATCGGCGGACTAGTGGCAGTGTTACACGGTACAGACATGTTCTTGCGAACGCCCGCTTGTTTTGCATGGCTGGACGCGAAGCAAGCTAGGTTTGTTGGTTTTGACGACGAGCCTGCTGACCAAGCCTATTTTATGTGCTGGTTGAATACGATCCAATCGAAAAACAGGTGACATAAGGAGTGTGCGCAAAATCTCCCGTGCACGACAGTGTGAGTCAGTAGCACGATACTCCTTACAGCTGACTCCGACGCGATACACTCCGTTCGGTGAGTGCGGTCCGATAGACAGCAAGTGTTTCGTCAACCATAACCTGAATGGTCCTTGTTTCTGCAAGACGGCCTGATGCGCGAGCGAAAGCCTCGCGTTTTTTCGGTTGCTGCGCCAAGTCTTGCAGTGCGCCCGATATGTCCTCTGGGGAGCTCGACAACGGTAGAACGTATCCGCTTTTGCCGTGATCAACAGTTTCTTCTGCACCACCAACATCGGTTGTGATGATTGGAACACCGGCGTGAAGAGCTTCCAACAAAGTATACGGCATCGCTTCGTAGCGGCTTGTCATACAGAATATATCGAGGCCGGACATAAGCGCAGGACCATCTTGCCAACCGAGAAATCGGATAGTTTCGGAGCAAGAGTTTTGTTCCGCCTCAACCCGAAGCGACCCATCACCAATCACAACGCCCTTGATGTTCGGCACGTGTTGGGCGGCATGCGTAATTGCTTGAACAAACCGAACGGGATCCTTCTGTTGTTCCAATCGTCCCACAAAGCCAATCGCAACATCACTGGCTTCAAGTTTCATCATGTCTCTGGCTTTTGAACGGTCGCTTTCACCCGGTGTTTTTGCACCGTTCACAACACGCGTCATCCCGGCTGGCGCGTAGCCAATCGACGCTGCGTGTTTGAACTCAGCGTTGCTCACTACAATCGTCCGATCACCTCGCTTTTCCAAACTTCGTTCGATCATTGAATACATGCGCCGTGGGAAGGGACGGAGTTCAGGGTCCATGGTGCGAAATGCGTGCGGCGTGTAAACTCGGGCACCCGCGATACCCCGAGGCAAAAGGCGGACCAAGGCACCTGCTTTTGAACTATGTCCGTGAATGACGTCAAAAGGGCCATGGTCTTTGATGCACCGGCGCAGGTCTCGCAAACTGGCCATATCTTTTGGGCCGACAGAGCGTTTCATAGCAAGCGGCACAGCAGCAATCCTTTGCTCCTGCTCTAAGGCGGTTACAAAATCTGCGTCTGCGCGATTTGGCGCCCAGACGACAGTTACGCTGTGACCGTCTTGAACAAGGCCTTTTGCAAGATCGAGCACGTGGCGCCCCGAACCACCGCCAGACGTCTCAAGGATCAGAGCAATTTTAAGGGGTTCCGACATGAGTCTCTCAAAGTGTTTTCGTCTGAAAAACAGTGCCGATGACACACTCCAGGAACCAAAACGCCTTTTCACGATGAGGGCTATGACAACGTGCCGGTTGAAGCGAGTCCAATCGGCTTTTGCCAATTTCTTGACCCGTTCACGTGAGAAAGGCTGCACAATGCCGCTTGTTATGCTTGGGCATTCGCCACGTCTCGTGAACCCGCCGCCGTGCGGTCGTTCGTAAGCAAAGTCATTCAAGTGCGCGCCGCTGCAGCACAAGCCTTGTTTTTAATCCCTGTCGATCATGCGTGCGTCCGTAGCTTGCCAGTTTTGCACTTTTGGTTGCGCAGAAACGATCCGACAGAGAAACATAATCCATACCGTTGGACCTAGTTGATCTTTGCCCCCTTTTCTTAAGTCTGAAAAAGTTACGCAGTCGCATGCGACACTGCTGAAAGTCCTTGAGCTGTTGAAGTACAGCAGCATGCGCTTGGGCATTTTTGTCTTTGTTCTCACAATCCTTGAAGTGGTCCTTACGGTTGGCGCTCTTTTTGTGATCAAGTCATTGGTCGAAACGGTCGCTGGTTCCGAAGACTTGCGCAGCGACTCTACTGACATTTTCGCGCGCATTGCGCTTTTTCTTGTGCTTTTCCTGATGGCGCGTGTGGCCCAGGCGGTAGGGAACTACTACCGCGCAGCCCAAGGCTACGTCGTATCCGATTACGTGAATCAAGCAATCCAAGAGCGTGCTGTTGCCGCCGACTTGGGTTTTTATGACAGCGCTTTGTATTACGACAGTCTGGAACGGGCCCGTCAGGCAGGGGCTGGTCGACCGGCGCAAGTGGTTTCAAACGCCCTCGTCGCCCTGCGTGGTGGGCTTATGCTGGCTGCAGTTACGGGCATCATAATAACGATCGAATGGCTTGTTCTGCCGTTCAGTATCCTTGCGATGATGCTCGTGTTGCTGGTGCAACTTTACTTCACGCGTGAGAAATTTGAACGGCAGCGGGCACTTGCGCAAAAGGAACGCGGCGCTTTGTATGCTGATTTCGTGATGACATCGGAACCTTTTGCCAAAGAGATCCGTCTTTGGAACCTGGGTGAGTACTTGAGAGATAAGTACATGCAGCTGCGCATCAGCTTGCGAGATGATTACCTTTCTATTGAGAAACGCAAGTCACGGGCAGAAGTGCTGGTCGCTATCGTGGGAACAGCCCTGTTTTGTGGTGCGGCTGGCTTGGTTTTGTGGCGGTTTGGCAATGGCGAAGCCTCAATCTCGGACTTGGTGATCATCATATTGCTCTTGCTGCGCGCCGAGATGGCAGGACGAGAGTTTGTCGCGAGCTTCTCGCGTTTGCATGACGACCGCTTGTTTCTGGATCAGCTCTTCCTCTTTCTTGAGTTGCAGCCCAAAATCCAAATCGCTCAAGAACACGCGCCAATGCCGGCCCCAACACAAGACGGCGTTCAGCTTCAGAACGTGGTGTTTCGCTACCCGGAGACGGATAAGCTTGCATTGGACAATGTCAGTCTCCACATCAAACCAAACAAGTTTACAGCGCTGGTTGGCGGCAACGGCTCCGGCAAAACGACCCTCATCAAGCTTTTGTGTCGGCTGTACGACCCGCAATCCGGGCGAGTTCTTCTTCACGGTCAGGATGTGCGTACGCTGGACCCCATAGAGTATAGGCGTCAGTTCAGCGTGATCTTTCAGGATTTCGTCCAATTCGCCTATTCTGGGCGTGACAACCTACGGCTTGCCGGACTCGATGAGGCAGAGGGTGAAAACCGCATGTTTCATTCAGCGAAACTCACGGGTGCTGACGATGTTCTTCGGGACCTGCCTGAAGGATACGACACTGTACTGTCGCGTATGTTTGACGGTGGTGTGGAGTTAAGCGGGGGACAATGGCAAAAAATCGCCTTGGCGCGAGCGGTGTTTCCAAGGTCAAGCTTTGTCATCCTGGACGAGCCCACCAGTGCAATCGACCCGAACGCCGAAGCAGACTTGTTCGATGGCTTCCGTGATAAGCTTGAAGGCCGCGGTGCCTTGGTGATCAGTCACCGACTTTCCACGATCCGCATGGCTGACTACACCTATGTGCTGGAAGACGGTCGCATCGTTGAAGAAGGTACGCATAACGAGTTAATCGAAAAGCAAGGCAGTTATGCGCGGATGTTTGAAAAGCAGGGGCGGTCTTACCGCGAGTAAACTGTTCAATTCGTATTGATTATCTTCAAACGCAGCCAGCGAGGCAGGAAGGCTTATGGCTTACCGATTCGATAAAAAATGGTTTAAAAGTGGTGCGGAATAGCGGCAATTCCTTGCCGACTGACTAATTAATGCGCGTTTCTGCGCCTTGCTCGTGTGAGATCAGTTGAACCGTAGGTGAATTCTTGCTGCCTTTAGCATCGATTAATATTTTACTTGTGCTGAAAAGCATTTTGTAAAGTTCATAAGAGGTAAACTAATGAAAAAACTTACATATCAAGTTCCGATGCTTCGCGCTCACGGAACTGTAGAAGCGGTAACGAAAGCGAATACCGGCGGAAGCACGCTTGACGCGGGCTTCTCCACTGGAACACCGCTGAGTGATCTGACAACCTCATAAGTTCCGCTTTCTAGACATCGTAGTAATTTGAGATGTCTGCAAAACGAGCGTGGTCCGGCATGCGTTGGACCACGCGCACCGGTGTCAAACCAAGACAGACCGCCTGCTGCGAATGCTGGCGGAATGTTGCCTAAGGATGAAGTTAGATGGCCGAGCAAACATATTACTCAGCAAAGCCCGGTGTGATGGATTGCGATATAGGAGGCGAACGAGCGCTATTGCATCTTGAGACCAACGAGTATTTCACGCTCAATCAAGCTGCGTCCACGATTTGGCTTACATTAACTGAGCCGAAGTCATTGGAAGACCTAGTCGAGGTCATCACCAACTCGTTTGAAGTAACAGCGGCTCAGTGCCGACCTGATATTGAAGAGCTCTTGGAACAGATGAAGAGTGCTAATGTTGTTGAGAAGATTGAAGGTAGTGTTTAATGCGCACATTACGTTGGATTGGCATTTACACTATTTGTTTTTCAGTTGTCTTATTCGTCCGGCTCGGCCTTTGGACAAGCAGATACCAAAAGTTGCGTGCAATACTCATAAAGCCTTGTTCGGCGAACCCACAGCCTGAACGGAGAGACACTGTGGCGCGCATTATCAGGGCTGTTAGTCGATCGGCCCGTTTTATTCCTGACGCAAGTTGTTTGACGCAATCCATTTCTGCGCAGGCTTTGTTGTCTTGGAAAGGAATTCCGTCAACCATTTCAATGGGTGTCCTTAAAGATGAAGTTGGCGAACTTAAGGTTCATGCGTGGCTCGTGTGGAACGGAACCGTTGTGCTAGAGGGCACAGAAGACACCGTTATGGGCTTCTCTAAAATATTGGAACTCCCCACAACAGAGGTGGCACCTGCCCTCTGATATGCATGCCTTTGTTATCAGCTTTACGAATGGCTCCAAAGTCGAATGCAAAGACGTGTCGCAAAAAATGACTCGGTTGGATGCCGCTGATTGGAGGGTAGAAAGTGAGGAAACCGGCTATCCAACGGCAGTTGTCGGGCGTGCAACATTGGCAAATACCGATAATTGGGTTGCTTGCGGATTAGCACTTTTGACAAATGCTTCGACCCTT
>ERZ1740070.2118-NODE-2118-length-11665-cov-6.849871_pt1 | contig 11665 bp, 8 predicted proteins | sample MGYA00581734_ERZ1740070 | MGnify/ENA primary metagenome ERZ1740070 (study PRJEB43018, sample SAMN04849744) | marine metagenome | isolation source: floating plastic debris | place: Pacific Ocean | collected 2008-09-01 | study: EMG produced TPA metagenomics... | reverse complement strand
TTGGCCCAATTCCCAGATTGCAATATATTTTTGTGAGCAGAGAAAATGATTACTGTTGGTATGCGCTTTCGGAAGACACAAAGCAGATTCCAATTTACGATAAAGCTTTGACTGGGATAATAACTGGAATTGAGGTTAATAAAAGAGTAGAAACTTCGTTTGGTGAAACAGAAAAAACCGATTTATATATTCTCGCGGATAAGCCTTATGTTATTCGTTCGGGAAGCGATTCTTATTTTTCCAAAGGTTTACTGTTGTCCTTGGATAAACTCAGCGCTGAAGAATTACAGCATCCACTGACGATTACAGTTGAACCTGGAGAGAAAAAGATTGTTTTTTGTAATCTCTACAATCCAGCAACTTACAGGAGCATAGATGTAAATTGGGAGGAGCATAGAGAAATTAACTGGCAAGTCTTAGGGCAAAATGTCAGTTTAAAAATTAATCATAAAACACAATCTGTTCCGAAGTTTACAACCGCACAATTGCGCGAAAATTTAATTGCTCAATCTGATAAATATTTGAGTCTTTTGAATTGGACTAACGAACAGGGAAGAGAGTATTTGCAGCAAAGATATCAAAAACGTTCGCGTCAACAATTAACTGATACAGAGCTTTTGAATTTTATTGAATATTTGAAGTTACAGCCTCAGAGCTTGTAATTCTTGATAAAAAGGAATAAGGAATAGGGCGTGTTTTCAAACTCAATTAGCCCGCAGGCTAGAAGCCTGGGGCTATAGATACAAAGCCTACCTACGTAGGCTAAATCTTAGTAGCCCACTATTGGTGGGCTTCCTTTTTGTAGCCGCACCCTTATAGGGTGACGGCGAGTTTGAAAACACACCCTAGGGAGAGATTCTTAGAGTAGCGAGTAACGAGTAGCGATGATATTTGACTTGCTACTTATTACTTGCTACTTGCTACTTATTACTTGTTACTTATTACTCGCTCAACGTACCCGACAGAATTTTCTATCGTTATCATCTTTGGGATTTTGCCAAGAGTAAGCAAAATGGCTGACCCCTTTAATATATGGCTTGTATTGACTTAAAGCTTGCATTTGTTTTTCTAAGGGTGGACGATTGCTGATGGATTTACCCCAAGCACCGGCTAAGGCTGGAATGACTTGAGTTCCCGGTTTAGCTGTATTTATGACTCGCTTTACCTGAGAAACAATGCAGTTACTGGTACCGCATTTTCCGTAAGCCATTGGATGCCATTCTAAAGAATTGGAAAATCTATCCCAAGGTTGTAAACGCGAATCATAACCTTTTCCTACTGTTTTATTTCCACCAGGGAAAAATACTACTCCTGCGGGAACTCCTATTTGTTGGGCTGGATAAGCTGCGAGTGCGACAAAATCCAGAATACCTTGCATCGCGTGAGCTACGGAGAGTTGCCACAGTTCTGATTGCAGTAGAGGTTGTCTTTCTTGTGGAGACCTGATTGCTTTTTGTTCTATGGGTGGAGTACGACCTTGCCATAAGGGTTCTCCTTCTTGAGGATACTGTTCGTCAAGTTTAGCTATATCTGATGATGTAACATATCCCTTGGTTAAAAATAGCCGAATCAACCCCAATCCTTTATTATTCAGCGCTCGTTGAAATAATGCTTGTTGAGTCGATTTGCTATACAACCACAAATCTGTAACTCTGCTAGCAATGGAATCTTTACCTGCTTGACGTGGGTAGCGGACGTAGTCAAATAAAATACCGTCAGGACGACGGCGCATTACTTCTGTGACCATCTGGTAGTAGTCACGCTTAGCTTGTAAGTTATAGGGGTCAACAAATACTTGAGAGCCGTTATCGACCACGTAGAGGCTAGTTTGACCTTTTCCATTTCTGGCGATCGCCTCTTCTCTGTCTTTACGACGAGCGTAGGTATAGCCGAAGTTAGTAGTAAACATCCAAGAGTATACTTTTAGACCGCGCTCGCGTCCTTTTTGAATGCTTTGCGCTAATAAATCGGTATTTTCTTGACCTTTACCACGAATTACAGAAGGCCATACTGTACGATTCGAGTTTTTCGGTAGCAACACTCGTCCATCGTAAAAAGTTTCGATATAAACCTGGTTGTAGCCTTTGTTAACAACATTATCCATTATTCTGTCAAGCGCCCCTGCTCTAACATCACAGGGATACAAGCGTATCCAGATTGCTTGGACTTGAGGCCACGTGCGTCTGCGACAGTCACTTACAGCTTGTGAGTGCTGTCTTACCAATTGTCGGTAACGATTTGCGGCCTGTTGATTACCTTTTTGTGCTGACAAACGCAACTTTTCTTTTTTCTTGGCTGCGGTAGATGATATGTGACAGTACCTGGTTACTTGTGCGTTTGCTGGCTGACTTTTAAGGTAGGGCAGAAACAGAGTTGTACTGAAAATTACTGCAAATAGTTGTCGTAAAATTAACTTTGGCTTTGCGACATTCAAGGCACGCTTAGACATACTCACTTGTAAAATTAAAAAAATAACCAAAAAGTAACCAACCCCAATACACTTCTATCAGGTAACGTGTATTCTATTACATAATTTTGCGATAGGAGCTTAGAAGGCTATATTTTAAAGACTTTATTATTCCTATTTCTGTTGCTGTATATCAATATTCGATTTTATTCAAAATGTCAATATTTCCTACATCAACTAATGGCATGTTTGCTTTGTTGTTGCTAGCAGATACAGTAATATCAACAGCTAGATTTTACACTTCAACGATTTGGAAGTTAAGTCGGCTGCTGTATTTTTCTCTTACTAATAAAATTGAAAATACACCAAGCATTAATGCTTAAGATGAAAATTAATGCAAATAAAAAGTAATCGAGAATAAATCGAAAATAATAAAAATTTAATTAAAATTTAATGTTTATTTTACGGGTACTCATGAAAATTAATTTTTTGTTAAGGTTAGTAATTGTTTTTTACTCCGAACTACTAACCATTAACAAATAAATTTATATAGAAACTAAGCACCACGTCTGAGTGCGTTTTCTACTTGCTTAAATTCTTTTTCCAAGCGATTTTTTAGCTTTTCAGGTACGGGACGATTTGGGTAAGAACTGTAATGTCCTGCTAAAGAATTAAGAGCGGTTCGCATGGTAGTAAAAGAACTCAGACCCGAAACAGATGCATTCCGCTGATAGCGAGCGGCAAATTCGTTAATCTTTTTACGAGCTTCTGCTTGAGATTCTGCTTTATTTGGAGCATCATCTGGTGCATCTAAAGCTTCTCTCAATACGCTGACTATATTAAGAGTATCTTGTTGGTAATCCCCAGTTAGTTCCGAACCACCAGAACATCCAGTTAAACCTATGACTACAACTAAGACTAAAGCAAGTAAACGTGACCAATAGCGTTTCATAAGCATATTTTGTGAACAAATACTTAAATCAATGTCTATCGTATCTCGTATTTGTATCCTAGGGATCATTCTTGAGCAGTGAACAGTTATCAGTGAACAGTTATCAGTTATCAGTTATCAGTGAACAGTTATCTCACATGAAATGATTTTCCCTATTCTTCTAACTCAATCGCTACTCGCTACTTACTACTTACTACTTGCTACTTGCTACTTGCTACTTACTACTTGCTATTTGCTACTCACTACTCCCTCATACAATGTATTCCGCTGTTGATATGGTCTTCCCAAAGCAGAAATAGTATTTTGAAGAGTTTCAATTTCCATGCAAGTTCCACCTACAGCACCAGCCATTGTGGTAATATGCTCTTCCATTAACGTACCGCCGATATCGTTACAACCACAATTTAAAGCCTTAGCTGCCCCTTCAATACCCAGTTTTACCCAACTAGGTTGATGGTTCGATATCCAATTACCTAAATAAATTCTGGCTACAGCGGTAAGTAAAAGTGATGAATTTAGCTCCGGTTGGTCGCGTCCAACACGACTTCGTAAAGGTTTTGGTGCTTCTTGACCAACAAATGGTAGCAAAATAAACTCGGTTATCCGAGATGGATAAGCTTTCTCTACAGCTGTTTTTTGTAAGGTTCGCAATTTTTCTAAATGTCCAATTTGCTGTTCTACGGTTTCGATATGTCCCGATAACATGGTGCTGGTTGTGGGTAAACCCAATTTATGAGCAGTGCTAACAATTTCTAACCAAGTTGCTGTATTGGTTTTTTCGGGACAAAGGATACGTCTGACTTTATCATCTAGTATTTCTGCTGCGGTTCCTGGCATTGAACCAACACCAGCATCTTGTAAAGCTTCTATAACTGCTGCATAACTTAAACCATCAATATTGGCGATAAACTGCACTTCTTGGGGGGAAAAAGCATGAAGGTGTAATTGGGGAAATTCTTGTTTGATAGTTTCGACTAATTTGAGATAGTAAGTTAAAGATTTACCATCAATTTTTGCTTCGGGGTTTAATCCACCTTGCATACAGATTTCCGTGGCACCTCTTTTTACAGCATCTGTAGTTTTTTCTAAAATTTGCCCCCAATCTAACCAGAAAGCACCTTCATCACCTTTATCTCTTCGGAAAGCGCAGAAACTACAGTGCTGTTCGCATATGTTAGTAAAATTAATATTGCGATTGATTATATAAGTTACGGTATCTCCGGCTTGGGAAAATCGTAGTTTATCGGCTGTTGTATAGATAGCATCTGTAACATGTTTGTCGGTTTGTTTTAATAATTTAATTCCTTCTTCAGGAGATAAATCATAGCCTTCTAAGGCACGTTCAAGAATTGTACTGACCGTACTTTTCACAAGATTTTTCACAGGAATATATTGAAAAATAGCGTTTATCAAAAATTAAGTCATATATTTTATTGTTGCAGGAAATATCGATTTGTTACCTAAATGACCTGAATAAAGTTCATTAATGTATAGACATTGGGTAAAAGTAGTCGAAAGATTTTCATTCAACACCCGAAAATTATCGAGAAATCAAAAACGCTCAATTGTCATAACCTATTACGTATTCTGAAAAACCAAATTTAAAGCATAATAACTAGAAGCACATTTCGGGCATATTTTTTTCTTCATGAGTATCATTCAACCGAAGAATCTTTTATCAGTGCCAAGCGGTTCTTTACAGATTCCAAGATTACCAACTAGAGCAGGTCTTAAAAATCACACTATACTGTTCTCGTTGGTTATTCCGACTTACCTTGAAGCCGGTAATATCAATAAAATCGTTAGAACATTAACTAGCTTGCTTGATAAAAGCATACCGGGAGATTATGAACTAATCATAGTTGATGATGATAGCCCTGATGGTACTTGGGAAGTAGCTTTATCTATGACTTCAGAATTTCCGCAGTTACAGGTAATGCGACGCAAAAACGAACGAGGTCTGTCTTCGGCTGTAATTCGGGGGTGGCAAAATTCTCAGGGACGAATATTAGGTGTAATTGATGGAGATTTACAGCATCCACCCCACATATTGCTGCGACTATTAAATGCGATTGAAACAGGAGCAGATTTAGCTGTAGCAAGTCGTCATGTAGATGGTGGTGGAGTAAGTAGCTGGAGTTTTATTCGGCGTTTGTTATCTCGCGGCGCTCAATTGTTAGGATTAATTATACTGCCACGAGTCACTGGTAGAGTTTCCGACCCTATGAGTGGTTATTTTATGGTGCGTCGTAGCTGCTTAGATGATATAACTTTTAATCCTATAGGCTACAAAATTCTCTTAGAAGTTTTAGGGAGAGGAAGAGTAAACGAAATCGCTGAAGTTGGTTATGTATTTCGGGAACGTCAAGATGGAGAAAGCAAAGTGAGTTGGAAGCATTATCTTGACTATATACGTCACTTAATAAGATTACGTTTTTCCTCAGAAAGTATAGAACAGTTTAGTCAGCGATTAGGTTTTCCTATTGGCAAATTTATCCGCTTTGGTTTAGTGGGTTTGAGTGGAGTTTTTGTAGATATGGCAATACTTTATTTACTCAGCGATTCTAGTACTTTAGCTTTTCCTTTAACTCGCAGTAAAATTATTGCGGGAGAGGTTGCAATTTTTAATAATTTCTTGTGGAATGATGCTTGGACTTTTGCTGATGTTTCAACAAAACAACAAGGTGCAAAACAACGTTTAAAGCGATTCTTGAAGTTTAATATTATTTGTTTGGCAGGTTTAGCAATCAATGTTTTGGTGTTAAATTTAGTGTTTAATTTTGTGGTTTCAAATCGTTATATTGCCAATTTAATTGCTATTGCTGTTGCTACTGTGTGGAATTTTTGGGTAAACCTGAAACTAAGTTGGCGAGTAACTCAGGTAAAGTAAATTAGAAATCGGTGTTGAGAATAGGAAATTTTTAATCTAATTAATCTAACAAAAAGTAATTTTACTCATTTAGTGGTAAATATGCTGTATATAAGACTTCTATGCGACTTGAAAATACAACAATGAATTCTTCTCAAAAAAAAGAAAATTCATTTAATCAATTAATACTTTTATCAGTATGGATATTAGTTGGTACTGTTTTACGTTTTACTAATTTATCTAGCAAACCACCTTGGATTGATGAATTTGCCACAATTGTATTTAGCTTGGGTAATAGTTTCCAGGTAATACCATTAAATGAAATTATCAGTATTGATAGTTTATTACAACCGCTGCAAATTAATCCTAATTTTGGTGTTCAAGAAGTATTGCAAAAATTACTCACAGAAGATATTCATCCTCCGGTTTATTTTGTCTTATCTCATTGGTGGATATCTCTATGGTCTGGACAAGATTTTTTATCTCACAATTTGATATTTACAGCCCGTAGTATCAGTGCAATATTTGGTATTCTCTGTATTCCATCGATTTACGGGTTAGCATGGCTAAGTTTTCGTTCTGCTTTAGTCGCGCAATTAGCCGCTGCATTTATGGCCGTATCTCCCTACGGTATTTTTTTATCCCAAGAAGCTCGTCATTACACTTTAGGAAGTTTATGGGTAATTGCTTCTCTATGTTGTTTAGTAGTTGCAGTTCGACAGATTCATCAGCAAAAATCTTTACCAATTACTGTTGCTATCTTATGGTTTATCGTTAATGCACTAGGAATTTCAACTCATTACTTTTTTAGTCTTATTCTCTGCGGTCAGGCTATAGTTTTGATGAAATACTGGCTTAAAGCTGAATCTAGAATTACTAATCTAAAATTGTGGTGGACAATTTATGCTGCTGTTATCGGTACAATTGCTACTGGTTTATTTTGGTTAAATTTATTTTTATCTAATCGCTATACCGGACAATTAACCCAGTGGATAAAAAATGATGAAACTAATTTTTTAACTTTACTCAATCCTATTTTTCAATCTTTAGCCGGTTGGATTACAATTATTTCTTTACTACCAGTTGAATCATCTAATATTAGCGTGGTAATTGCTTCTGGTTTAGTGATGATTATTTTCTTTGTTTGGGCAATACCAATTTTAATTCGTAATTATAAAATTCAGTATTCATCACCTAATAATCATTTAATGATTCAGACATTTAGCGGAGTTCTGCTAACTATAATCGCTTTATTTCTTATAATCACTTATTTTTTTGGTATAGATATTACCAGAGGCGCTCGTTACAACTTTATTTATTTTCCTGTTGTAATATTATTGTTAGCAGCTATACTTGCTAGTTGTTGGAATCAAAATAAATCAATTAGTCCAGCTTTTACCCGATTCCGAATTAATGGAAAAACCGCTGTAACTTTGATGTGGATAATGGGTTTTCTGAGCGGTATTACAGTTGTATCTAATCTGGGTTATCAAAAATATTATCAACCCGATTTATTAGTTCCCATCATCGAAAAAGTATCAGAAAATAAACCAGTTTTAATCACTACTACTCATCGCAGCTTAGCGCAAACTGGCGAAATTATGGGTATCGCGAAACAACTTCAAGCTAGCAATTCTCAAGTTAAGGCTCAATTTTTACTTATTCCTGAAAATCAAAAATCCGACACTGCTGCAAAAAAACTAATCGAAGAAATACAAACATTACCACGACCCTTCGACCTGTGGTTAACAAACTTTCGCACAGCTGAGAAAAATTCTTTAACTACTTTACCTTCTTGTATTCCCGATACTCAAAACTTAACATCAGTTGATGGATATGAATATAAAATTTTTCATTGTGAATAAATTATATTAGGGCATAGGAGTAGGTTGGGTTAGACGCACAACAATATTAAATAAGCAATGAATAATTTGCCCTTTTTGCGTCGTAACCCAACATCGTGTTATTCACTCGTATGTAATCATATTTATCTGCAATCATAATGTTGGGTTACGACACGATTAAGGTAGATTTTCGTTACAGATTCAAAAATTTTTTCGTGTCTAACCCAACCTACTTACTACTAACTCTTAATTCTTAACTCCTAACTCCTAACTTTCTTAAAACCTGCTATAGTTCGCAAATTCTGAGTACGAATTAAATCGATGAAATTTAAGGTAGAACGCTTTTCAATTTTTGCAACAGTTTCGATTGCTCTTAAAAGGTATTCTGCTGCTTCGACTTCTGAATGACCTCGACGTTTTATCAAATTAATAGCAGCCATATCAGCAGCGATTTCTGACTCTTGGGAACGATTTCTACGGTACATGCGGAGAATAGCAATAGTACTTAATCCACCTGCTGCAACTACTCCCACTGCATCACCTTGAACCGATTCTATCAAACCACCAAAAAGTCCAAGTAACGCCACACCTTGATATATATTTGGCTTAAACCACTCTACCGCAACTAACCAACTAACGGTACGCAGCAGCAATAAATCCCGTTGTTGTTTCGCAAGATTGCGCCATAAATCGAAGTTAATATATATTGGTCTTTCTCGATGCCAAGGTAATGGAAACGATACATCAATTACCTTTATTTGTTCGGGTTTACTAATTATTTTTACTGAACCTCTAGCGGTCGCGGGCATCAAATCTGACAAACGACGAATTTCTACCTTTGGTTCCATAATTGAGAATTGAGAATTGGTAATTGGGCACAAATACCTGTTTTTATATGTGAGTTCAAAAATCTAATTTTGGTCAAAGATAATTAAAATACTGATAAAAAATAGCACTAATGATTTATTTTGAATCAATGAAACTTGATAGCGCAATCTCAAACTATTACAAATTCTCGATAAATGTCCGATATTTTAGTTGCTAAGATTTCTTGCCTTACTTAAAAATGCTTAGCAGAAAATAGTAAAGTAAAATTACCGGCTTTCCAATTCCCGATTCCTGATTTCCCATTCCTAATCCCCTAATACTAATTTTTATGGATGTTTTTGCCAAAGTAGCTCCTCAATGGACAAATCAAGCTACTCATGCTTTTGAATTTTGCTGTCCGAAGTGTGGCTCATCTAGTCGAGAAGCTGAAAAGGTTTGGTTAAATAGATACGCACCTGTAATCACTGAAGGGTATGGTCGTAAATGGCAAGAATTTTATTATTGTAAATGCTCTCATGTATGGTGGGCTTGGAATAACGATAGACCACCTGCTGATAATCTTAAATCTCATAGAGATAACCCCATCTGATACAGACGGGGTTGCATTGTAGAGACATGCTATATAACGTCTCAATTATTTTCGCTCTACTACTGTAACTAAATAATTCAGATTAGAACTTGAAGGTTGTACGCAATGTACCAACGTAAACGGTATCGTTATTGTCGTCATGCTCTGGGTTAAAGATTACCAATAATCCAGGAGTAACAGCAATTTTATCGTTAAGCTTCATCTTGTAAAGACCTTCTAAGTGATAGGAGGTATCAGAATCTGTTGTGACACCATTACCACCAGTAACTTTAGGAGGTTGACCAAAGATAACACCCAAGGTGTTTCCTTTAGCACCGAAATCTTTCATTCCCAAGGTCGCAGCCCAGTATTCAATATCTGCTGAATCGTTACCATTAACTTCATTCGCATCAGCAAAACCATACCAGCCACCAAGCATCATTTTTTTTCCTAGTCTTAGGTTTGCTTGTACTCCATAGTGGTTGGAGGTTGTAGCACTACCGATTGGGTCTACAGCGTTAAGACTACCAGTACTTCCGGTTAAATTTTCGCTACCATTGCTATCATAACGACGCACGTAGGTAAAACCTAAACCTAAAGATTTTGTAGGACTAAATTCAATTTGACCTAAAGCAGCATTGTCTCCTCTGAAAATACCTTGACCACCAGTAGGTGTATTGGCATCATCGCTTGTATAAGCTGCACTCACTTTTATCGGAGACTTCTTACCACCAATGGTAGCTGTAATACCAGCGTCACCGCTTGCAGCACGGTAGATAGGACTGAAACGTCCGTAACGGGAGATAGCACCACCACCACTGCTCTTGAACAGAGGATTAAATACGTTAACGTTGTCGTTTAGGTCGGCTTCGTTAGCGTCAATTTTGACCTTAACACCCTTAATAGGCATGAAGGTATAGTTTAATTCAGTAAGTTCAAAATCATTACCGTTATCACCATCAAAACCCAAACGGGTCATCTTGGTTCCAGTAATGCTAGGTCTACCACTGCTGCTGCTACCATTATCGAAATTAGGAGTGTTGCGAGCTTGCAAACGAACTCTCAATTTATCTTTACCGGTAAAGCTGGTATCAAAGTTTAAACGAACGCGGTTAGACAAGATGATATTGTCTTCCACATCATTAGTGCTACCTGCTTGATTATCACCAAAAGCTCCAGATACGGCAAATATTGCTTCACCCTTCAATTTAGTGGTAGTAGAAAACTGATTGCTTTCTAATTCAGCAGCACGGGATTCTAAAGCATCTACACGACCGCGTAGAGTAGCCAATTCTGCACCGTACTCTTCTTGCAAACGCTTCAAGGTTTCCAAATCACCGGAACCAACTTGTTCAGTTGCGATCGCAATTAATTCGTTCATCCGATCCAAACAAGCATTCAAACCAGCAGCGAATTCAAAACGAGTTAAAGCACGGTTTCCACGGAAAGTACTGTTGGGATAACCAGCAATACAACCGTAGCGCTCGACTAATGATTGCAATGCTTGGAAGGCCCAATCTGTTGGCTGTACGTCGGAAAACTGGGAAACGGATGTTACCTGACTGATTTTATCGGATTGTCCAGATAGCTCCGCAACAGAAGTGGTTTTTTCGGTTGCTTCACCAGCGAATGCGCTGTTAGCAGCGAAAAATGTTGCAGCAAGTACCACTGGACTCAGTTTGAAAACGTTCCAGAAAAGCTTTGTCATTTTTTCTCTCACTCACACCTACCGTTTAAACCAACACAAAATTATTCGTTTTTCTTTTACGAATATTTTCTGATGATTGTTGTATTAAATTTAAGTTCATGAATAGTGTTTAAAACAAGTAAACCAATACACTTTTTACTTATTTATTCTTTATTTATCTATATATTGTAGGGATAATAACGTTTATAGGATATTCATGTTTAAGTACTGTTTAAGGTTTTATAGCAAATTTTTAGATAAAATGAGGTATTTTTAATCACGTTATATATTATTGATTAAAGGATAAAAAAACTCGATATCCTCAAGATACCGAGCCTCTTTTTTCATTAATTAACAATCTGGTGATTTGTCCCATTAATTCCGACTGGTGTAGAGACGTAAAATTTTACGTCTCCCAAAGGTTTTAGGAAAAACAAACCCATCAGAACTAACGAAAAAGGTAGGTTGGGTTGAGGGACGTTCACCGCAGGTGTGCCTTCGGCACGACCC
>ERZ1740070.2116-NODE-2116-length-11666-cov-15.054776_pt1 | contig 11666 bp, 17 predicted proteins | sample MGYA00581734_ERZ1740070 | MGnify/ENA primary metagenome ERZ1740070 (study PRJEB43018, sample SAMN04849744) | marine metagenome | isolation source: floating plastic debris | place: Pacific Ocean | collected 2008-09-01 | study: EMG produced TPA metagenomics... | reverse complement strand
CTATCCCTGCCATAACAGCTGTTCAGGTATCATTTGTCATACTGAGAATTGCTGACTTTACGCAGGTAGGCTTGACTTAGGTTGGCTCCAATCAGGTTGGCTCCACGCAGATTGACTCCACGCAGGTTCGCTTTACTCAAGTTCGCTCCAATTAGATTGGCCTCACTCAGATTGGCCTCACTCAGATTGGTTCCAATCAGGTTAGCTCCATTAAGATCAAGAAAAACCTCAAGATTCTTTTCTCTCCACTGATTCCATCCTTTTACTCCCTGATGCAGCCGCTCTAAATGCTCCACATTCACCACTCAACAACCCTCACCTCAACAACTCAGCCGACACACCCGAAACTTTTCTCTTCTCTTTAACAACAACCTTCAAAATTTCCAACGCAGGCCGCTCCGCCTCAATCAACCTCACTACCCGCGCCACCTGACTCGCTCGTATATACTCGCTCACCCGACCTTTGGGGCTATCCCAGCGATAGTAATAACTCACACTAGGATTCGCCCGCTTCCGGTTCCCCGTCCGCTCCTCAATCCAACCTGAGGCGTTACCAGGAGCCCGATGCTTCCGCCGACTTTCCACCGCATCCAGCGGCTTACGCACCACCGTCCGCCTTCCCCCAGAACGCGGATCCACACTCTGATAGACCACCGGCTCCGACAACAACGCTAGCTGCATTCCGTTTAGAGCATCATCAAGCCGCAGCTGCCCCGCTCGTTCTGCCTTGAGTACGCGCTTACGGCCCATTTGCTTCAGGTCATAGGTGCCATGACAGGGAGCACAGAGCGCTTTTAGGTTGTTGCGATCGCAATTTCCAGGCTCATGATCGAGATGAGCAACAGTCAGCTTAAAACGCCCCAACCGCGCCACCGGCTCTGCGTCTTCAACAACATCCCACAGCTCCGACACCTTCGGATGATTAGACCGCTCGATTCTGGCGATGGCGTCTTCTGGCGACTCCCCAGGCTGACGGCAGGGTCGCCCGCATTCGGTACAGCGCCAGTTGGCCTCGGTTTTAATTGCTAACGCTAGCTCATCCCAGTTGTCAGGATAGAGACTTCGATCCATTGGCATCGTCCTATCCTCCCGTTAACCGAGACATCGCCGCGAGAATCTTTTGCTGTTCCGGCGTTAGCTCCGTCGCCTCGGCTACAGCATTCACCATCATCGGCTTTAATTGGGCTTCTAACTCATCCCAGGAGTGCGATCGCAACTGATCAAACGGTATCCATCGCTCATCCACCAGACACACCAGCGTCGTATCACCCTGACGTTGAGAGGCAAGCACTAAGCCACGCCGCCGCGCTTCGTCGTACCAGGTCGCCCAGTCGCTGTTGCCGGTCAGCTGCTCCACCTGAGCGTCGAGCGTATCAGCAATCAACTCGCCTAACGTAGGCATAGACGGCTCTGAGGTATCGAAACAACGCGCCGTTAGCTCAATGCCCTCGTTAATCGTTTCGTCGATCAAGTCCTCGGCCACCAAGGCGGCTTTTGCCTGATGAAATTGGCGTTCAGGGAGATGCCAGCGCTGGCAAAACTCAGACACATTCTCAATTTTCCAGGGTTCTCCTGGGGAGTGATGGGCCAACAGCAGATGATAGAGATACCCCTTGGGGGTGTAATGCTCCGCTTCCCATAGCTGTTTTAAATCGTCTGGAGACAGATTCATAGCACTCACCCCGCCTGGCGTATGTCGTCTGCAGCGTCGCCCGGTGGACTCGTCGCTAACTCCCATTCTGCCTGGAGAAGCAGGATATCGATATGGAAGCGTTCAGCGTCGGCCTGCAGCTGAGGCGTAATCGGGCTCTGCGTGGCGATGGCGTTTTTCACGCGATGTAATACCGTCGATACGTCAGGTTCTGGCTCAATTAGTTGGTCGGCATTTTGTTCTGGGGGAGTTGGCCGCCAGCGGGGACCGTCCGGGCCGATGTCGATGTTCCATTCTGGATGGGTTGAGATCGCATGTTGAATCCCTTTACGCATCGCCATTACAGGCCAGTACTCCTGATAACGCGCTAGTTTTGCCTCAAGGCTCTCGTCTTCTGGTTCAGGCTGTTCTGGGGGAGTCGGCGGCGGAAGGGTGTCTATTTGCTGTTGGACAGAACACCATGCTTCATATTCACGCAAGTTGGCAGGATTTACGCTCTGTTTTTCTAACCACAGTTCCCGGAGTGTGGGCGGCTCTGGTAAGCGACTGGCTTTAGCAAGCAGCCACTCTCTGTAATCTGGTTTGATTTCAAGAATAGAAGTTTGGGTTTCTCTCTCTCTTATTGAATCACTCTGATCTTGAATGATCTCTATTGAACGATATTGAAGCGGTTCAGAAGCCTTGATATTAGAAAGGTTCAGCGCTTCGTTTTCCGATTTTTCGGACTTGGGTCTGATTTCTCGGACAGGATTCCGATTTTCTGGACTAGATTCCGATTTTTCGGATTTTGGTTCGATTTTTCGGACTACTCTTTTGTCAGAGTATTTTTCGAGTGATTTACTGCCTAAGCGGTTTCTGACCCGTAGAGATACGTCTTCAAATTCAAAGAGCTGCTCACGCTCTAGGACAGCTAGCGCATCGTAGTAAGTTGACTTACTAATCCCAAGACGTTGTCTAGCCATGTGGCCACTGGTATCTACAAATCGATTGCCAAACGGGTCAACCAGCGAGAAATAAAGAACGGTACGGTACTGGGCAGCGGTTAACTTTGCATCGATCAAACGGTCAACGATTGCCCTATCCAAAAGCACGTAGCGCGACTTTTCCTCCAGAGGGCTGGAAGAATTACGGGTATTTGTCATATAATGGGAGCAAGTTATTTTACTTTTGCTTGACCGCAGCAATGCAACCAAGCTTTCGACCCATCTCTGGCAGGAGGTGGGTTTTTAACTTTTTAGCCCTATCTCTGCAAAACAAGGGAACTTGCTTGACAAAGGTGGCATAATGGAGCAATAAATTACCGTTGACGGTAATTTATTGCTCCATATCAAAGTTGCTTGTAATCATACACCAAGCGATTACTTTTTAAAGTAACGGCATGAATTTTTCCGAAGCGTTTGACCTCACATTGAAGGAATTTGGCCTAACAGGTAAGTCGTTGGCTATCAGTACAGGACTGCGAGAAGCCACGGTTAGCAACTTTCGCAATGGTAGTGACATCCGCTCGGACAACTTAGAAAAGCTGCTCGGAGCTCTACCTCCAGAGGCCAAACAGTTTTTATTTCTTAAAGTCTTTGTTGACGATTTAAACCCCGAAGGCATCGCTACCATGTTGAGCTTATTAGCAGGACGGCTAAAAGAAACTCAAGGTAGCGCAGAGCACAATCAGAAATCCGTAATCCCTCAATCGCCCGTGTCTGCATAACCCGACATATTGAACCGTACTCGGGTGTAAACGTCAGATTTTTCATGGATGAATTGCATAGCCAGGAGGCTAAAGTCGTTATTGGAGTCAATGACGAGACTCTGGTTACGGATCTCTATCAAAAAGTCGAGCAGCTATCCCTACAGCAAAAAGCTGCGCTGGCTCAATATTTGCTCAGCACTAATGAACTAACAGTCGTTGTTAGCAGTGGCGCAACAGTAGACGATGCTATTCAGCTCATGAACCATGCAGATCTAGGTAACGCGCTGGATTCCATTGCGAAGCAAGTGAGGCGACTAGACGAAAGTAGTGTTGACTTAGGACAGTAAACCCTTGCTAGTTATAGGTTTGAACGTCAAAAAAATTCTCATGAACTAGGCCAACCTGCGTAAATGCACCACTTTATTTTTCTTAACAATAGATGGAGTTTTCCCCAGGGTTTTCCTTGGCTTTTCCCCAGTTCAAGCAGGGTTCTCCCCAGGCTGCTACCAACAATCAAGGTATTCGCATGATCTGGGGAAAACGTAACTATATGGGGATCAGTCTTAATTTGTAAATGAATATAACGAAAATAGTCCCCTAACCCTCTTGGTCTCGTTAGGTATTTTTTCGCATTAGAAAAATATAAAGAGAGACAGACATTGCCATTTACTAGGCCCTCCTGCACAATGAAGCTCCACTGATTGAAGTGACCTAGCTAAGTCTTCTTTGTTCTGTGTTCCCGATGCTGCTAACCCGCTTGTGGCAGCGATAGGGCAAGGATATACAGCTAGGTCCTAATTTGTTGTGTCTAGAATTAATGAGGCGTGAAATTTATGACAACAGCTACTGCAACCACCGCTGCTGTAACGACAGCCACTGTCAGCCTTATGGTAGAAGTCCCCGAAACGTTACATCTATCGATGCAGGACTACTTAAATACCCATGAGCTATGGAGTCAGGAGCGTGTAATGCAGGCTGCACTGTCTCTCTTTCTGATGCAGAATGGGATAAATCAACCCCACGTAAACAAGCTCTACCTGGATAGTTTGTTTGGTTGCGCAGCATAGAGGCTGGTCGGCTACGTTTGTCAGCGAATGGGCAGATGGGGACCGGCTAAGGCGCATAGGATTTCAACACCGAGTACATCCCCGGCAGGGAGCATGGAAAACGGTTATTGATCAATAGCAAAAGTATTGGACTTCGTAGCGTTTCCCACACCCCCCGCCACCCCATCTGCCTTGGGAAAGAACATTCGGTTTTTGTGCATAGAAAAGAGAATTCATACTCTCTTGAACTGAATCTGAGCCGCTCTAAGTGAGCGGCTCAGCCATTTCTAAAACTCCGGCTCTTCCTTCCGACGCTGCATAAACAACGTGCTCGAAAATGCCCGTAGTGTCGTTTCCTGCGCATCTGGAAACGCTGCTTTCAGCTCCTGAAAGATATCCACGATTTCCGCCACATCGCGACTTGTCGGCTGCTTAGCCGGTGCGGGCGCAGCTGGCGGCGTTGGGGGCACTGTTGGAACGCTGGGGGCCTGCGGCACTGGATCAAAATCATTATGAGCAGGTGAATCGATCCGACGCTGCTCTAGTTTCTGGATCAGCTCTGGCGGTTGCTCCGCCGCCAGCCGCCATTTACCACGACGGTAGTGGCAAAGCACTGTATCCCCTCGCTTTAGCAGCGATAGAACGCCAGGGTTGTAATAAATACGGTGTTCCTGACCATCGGTAAACACCACTAACACCCCATGTTGAGCCTGCCACTCAGGGTTAGACGTGCGCGGCTCGGATGGATCGAATTTCAGCTTTGCCCATTGCCATACCGTTGATGAGGTTGTTGCTAATGCAGTCATAATTTTGTTGTTAATGTGGCGAACAGCGGGGCACTACTCCCGCATCGGTGCAACGGCTTCTAAAACGCCGTATCAGGCTCGTAAAAACTGCATTTAGCTGCGTAGTGCTGCGGCATCTGCGCCAGGTCGCTGGCTGCTCGTAGCTCACACAGCCCCAAGCTCATGTGGGTGTTGCCATTGGATAGAGCAATGGGGCGCGGTGGCCGCCAGTTCACACACTGGGCGCATAAGGGCGGATGCTGCATTGGTGGGGTGTCTGGTAACTTGGCTAGTTCCGTTTCAATGGCTTGCTTTCCCCATCGCCTCACCAGCTCCGCCAGCTCCAGCGTGGCAAAGCCCCATTCCTCAGCTTTTTCCAAGTCTTGTCGTACCTGCGCTTCCTGGCAGGTACTAAGATCTAACTCGTACATCTTGTTTCCTTTTGAACGATTGGTTTGCAAGATGTGCATGGAATGATCTGGTTGCCTCCAGATCATTCCACCTTAGGCACAAACTCGCTCAAAGAGAGTTTTATTGATATCTTCCAAAACCTATAAAAGCATTGAAATAATTAGATTTCAGGGCTATAAAAAACTCTCTTTTTAACTCTTTTATTGTACCATTTTTAGCACTAAAAATGGTACAATAGTACCAAGCGCAAGGGGGAGAACGGCAAACGTAAGCGGCGAAGATCTAGAACACAACCGCAACCGCCAGACGGCATGACGCCTAAGCAGGCAGCGGGGAAACCGGATAGTAGGGCGGTAACACCCTCAAAGTTGGCCCAGCGAGCCCAACCCACACCATTTGGAAATCGACCAGAGTAAAGGCGAGAGCCTTGCTAGCAGGCAGCAACCGAGCAACGGCAGCAGATGCAAGAATGGAAAACCCACCTTGGACAAAGGCCACGACCAAGGGCGCAACAATCTTTAGGCAGGGCAACAGCTTTATAAGGCACCCTGCCGAAAAAAAACAATATGAAATGCAACAGCTAGAGCTAACGCCTAAGCCTGACATACTCAATGCCTGCCCGTGGGCACGCCCGCACCGCGACGGTGTCGCCTGCGGCGTATCGCTGTACCCGCACCGCTGCCCTACGGGCTGGCAACGTGGCTAAGAGCCCAAGGCTGGCAGTCTAAGGCGGTGGCCGCTGACCGGGGACAGTACGCGGCGCTGTTAGTCTGCGGGTGCGCTGTAGAGCTGCTGAACTGGGTGCCCAGGCCGGAAAGCCACAGGAGCTATACAGAAGGAAACTACCTGCCCTGGTAGCCGCTAGAGGTGGGAGAGGCCACAGCCGAGACCCGCCCGAGCACCTAGCGCCACGCAGCCACAGGTCACCACGCTGGTGCGGTAGCCTTTTCGGCAGTGGCGTAGAGGGTCGCAGGGCGGCAAATAGATAAGAGCCCAACCTAACCATGGTGCGGAGAGCGGAGCGGACGCACAGACAAATAGGGGGCAACGTTTCAATAACAAAAAATCGTTATCTAGCTTTGGTTAGATAACGATTTTTTTGATGTCGTAGGTACAGCACTTTCTACTCAGGTGAGAGTCACTAAGTCATTGGCAGAAAAGAGGATCAGGCTTAAATCTGTACCTCACTAGATTCAGAAGTGCTGTATGGATGGGGGAACCTAATTACTAACTACTCTGACTGAGGTAATACTGTCATTTTCAATACCTCCTGGCGAGACAGCTAAGTTAGCATAATCGCCCGGAACAAGTGTTATGCTACGTCCTTTATAGTCGGTATCTTCATACACTTCCCATGTGCCAGAAATAACTTTAGCTGATGTAATTTTGTCGTTCCAAATATCTAAAACATTAGGTAAGCTTTGATTGAAAATACCGTTTTGTCCACCAAAGTTGGCATCTCCATAAACATGCATTTCAGCCATTTTTAGCTCCTTAAAAAAATAGAATTTACAAGGCTCATAACACTTATGAGCCTGTCAATCAATCGAATGCACTGCACACGCCAAAGCAATTTCACATATACGTATGCATCTTCCACATGGACTGAAAATGGCAGCATCAGCTTAACTGCTTTCGATCTAGGTTTACTAGTTAAGTGCCAAATCACACTAACTTCGGTTACATGAACCAGCACAAAGAAAGCCTGAGTCACTAACGTGGCAAAATCATTCATCGTGGAAGCATTCTGAGAATTCCCAAATTTTGCGACCAATTACTAGACTTTTGTCGAGTGATTTTCATGTTCAGTTGACTGACAGTCAACGAGGGTTAAATATCCTCAGGCCGAGATAAATTTGGAAAGTTTCATATCTTTTCCAATTCTCTATTTCAACAGCTCACACAAAGTTGAGATCGCAACTCCCACCCCTAAAACGGCACCACCACTTCCCGCAACCGCGCCGCCAGCAAACGTTGCTCATCCATCGTCAGCACCTCATACCGACGCTCAGGCTGCTGACGGTAGCCGACGAGGTCGCAGCTATGCCGTGAACAACAACTACCCACGGCATAGCGATGTATAGCTAACCTAATTCACCTTCAGACAACTAAGTCCTACCGTTGATACTAAAAGAGTTCAGGCATTTCTACCCGAACTCTTTTAGTTAGATCTAGCCCTTACAACCAAATGACTAAAAATGACTTAACGTCAATGTTTAGTAGCTATGGGAAAAGTTATTACCAACTTTTGCGACCGCCACTGCGATCTTCACGAGGCTTCGCTTTATTGACCTTTAGATCACGACCCATCCACTCTGCACCATCAAGTGCTTCAATGGCAGCCGTTTCTTCAGACTCTGCACCCATCTCCACAAAAGCGAAGCCGCGCATACGACCAGTTTCGCGATCCGTTGGGAGATGAACACTTTTGACCGTTCCATATTCTGCAAATACAGCCGTTAGATCTTCGTTTGTAGCATCGTAGGATAGATTGCCGACATAGATTGACATAGATTTTCTCCAAAACTTAGGGGATATGTAGAGGGAAGTTTCGAGAAGGGGAATGTCAATGGAAAAACGCGAAAACTCGTTAATACTAGAAACAAAAGTTACCAACCGATCTTTATTCTCTTGGCCAATTGTAGTTCATAAGAAAGCACCTTGGACTGGTTGAGAAGTTCCAGTATCTTGGATAATGCTGCTGGTGATACTCCACAGGTACGAGCACGAAACCTACGGGGTTTAAGAGCAGTCGGGGTTATCGGGTTGAGTTGCGATGCTATGCTGGACCATCCACATCGCCTACATCCTGCATCCACGCTTCAAACCGCGCCGCCTGCCTCAGCGCTGCGTGGTACGGCAAGGGTCGAAAATACTTCAGCTTGCCCATCGCTGGCTGCGATTTAGGCAACGGGGCGACTACTTGGCTGGCAATTAGCTGTTTCGGTCGGCGCATCAGTGCTTACCTTACGATTGAAGTGTCTGATTCTGAACAGCTGACATTACCACTCGCGGTGATATCAGCCACAGCCCCCATAGAGGTATCTCACTGATAGACAGAAACAACAGTGACGAATAACAACGTTACCGTTTGTATCGCACAAGAGATTTTGAAGCACTACAGGAATATGCTGTACACATGAGTTGAAAAGCTCATAGCCGCTACGCAGGGAGGTCTAACGATAGATATTTCGATAGAATCATCCGAAGGTTCAAAAACAGCACCCAAACGCATCACTGATAGTTCTTCTTACTGGCACTAGAGAGCCCTGTTTATCGTAGGTTTGCCTTACAGTAAACATCTCTAAAAAGTCTTGTTTATTTTAGAAGAGTTCCTCAGTTGAGTGTTCTGGGTGTTGTTGTGTTTTAGAGCATTTCTGGGCCTACCGCTACAGCCTGCTAAGCCACAATAAACGATAGTGCGTTAATCCTACAGTCAATCCTCAATCTGCTAACACCACAGTGATCGCCGACACAAACTCAGCAAACTTGATGGTTATGTAATGAAGGGATAGGGCTATCCGGCACAGGCTGACATACGAATCTCGCTAGCCTAGAGTGGACTTATAGAAGAACGATTTATTGAATACCACTCTATATCTAAACCGAAGCCTCCATGAGCCTTAGCGTTCGTGGGGGCTTCTTATTGGCCGCTCTGTTGACTTGGCAAGGGAAGCACAACACCTAAGTTGTCCAGCACCCACTGGGCCGCACTCGCAATCTGCTCAGGGCTAAAGTAATCACTCTCATAGGCGGCGTTCATTTCCTCATCGCTGAACAGAGTGCCATCATCGGCGTATTCTCCTAAGTGGTACCCCAGATGAAACAACTCATCTGGGGTAGGACTGGCCAGATAATCGCGAATATATGGCGGCCAGTAGCGTGCTTCTTCCGCTGCCCGCTGCGCGGCAATTTTATCGGCCATCATTGCTGCATAGTCCGTATCCAGCATGTCGAGCCGCTCAATTTTTGGACTATTCAACTCAATCCGTTCACCCCTGGGCAGGGCAGGGCAGGATTATCAATCCACTCAGCATCGCTAAACACATCTGGGATAGGATCGCGTTGCCGAAATACACAATTACCATCACTCCGATAGGCCATGGTCTTGCCACCCTCGCGGATATCAAGGCTCCGGTTTAGCACGACCACAGTCGGGGTGCCATGGATGGAGTCAACGTAGTGGTTTAGCACTTCGCCTTCTTGGAGAAAGTAATAAAACGGGTGATCGTTGGGTCGGCGGTCTTGCGGCAGCTTGAGAGCGCACTGAACGATATAAACCTCATCCCCGATGTCAAATTCTCTAATCTTCGACATTGCGATTTAAGTCTATTACTAGGCAAGCGATCACCCTGTTCTCTTTAGCTTAAAAGAATTGCGTTGCTCCGCTGGAGCGGCTTCGCCAACGCAACCGCCAAATCACCTTGTGACGCCCATCACCAAAATTCCTCAGCTAAATTCAGAAACCCCTTAAGCAACCCTCAGTTACCGGTCAGATGACGTTCAGGTAGCTCCCGCATTCTAGTAATCAATGAAGCAAACAAACACTTCACTGATTCACCAAGGAGCTTTAACCATGAAACGCACACTTCTTTCCGCCTTAACCGTTCTCGTTGCATCCGCTGCCATTGCACCCGTTGCTTCCGCCGTCGAGCCCGCTAGCTTCAACATTCAGTCAGCTCGCCTCGAAGCCCTCGACGCTCGCACTAAGAACACCGTCCACAAACTACGCCTTGAGCACCTCAACAATCAGACCAAGGCTATCGAAGATATCCAAGCCGCTCGTTTAGAAGCGCTAGACGCCCGCACTAAGGCTATCGACAATATTCAAGAAGCTCGCTTAGATGCTCTAGACGCTCGTACTAAAGCCGTTGACAACATCCAAGAGACTCGCCTAGATGCCTTGGATGCTCGTACTAAGAACACCGTTCACAAGCTACGTCTGGAGCACCTCAACAACCAAACCAAGGCCGTTGAGGATATTCAAGCCGCTCGTTTAGAAGCGTTGGATGCACGTACCAAAGCTGTCGACAACATCCAGGAAGCTCGTCTAGACGCGCTGGATGCTCGTACTAAGTCCGTCGTCCGCTGACAGAGCGGGACGTAGTCAGGCTAACCAAGTTTGGGTGCCGAGTGCGTCTCCGTACATCTGTGAAGCTTCATTATCTTTCATGAGGCACCCTTCTCTCTTCTAGCTCTCCACACACACTCCAAGCCTCTGCCGATTACGGTGGAGGCTTTTTTAAGTTCGACCTGAGCGGTAAAGAAAGCTAATGAATCATAGATGAAACTTATATATTTGCCATCTTCCTATTCGTCAAGATTATGTATAAGCTATGAACAGTTCAAACAAAATCCGTTTCTCACCATGGCTTACATCACAATTGCACCGTCTGCAGGTCCTTCACTCTCTACCCCGCCACAGAAACCCTCTTCTGAGTCAACGTTCGAAACCCGGCTAAAAGCTGCATTAGAACATGCTCGTCGCCTGACTGAGATGCATGGCGCCAGGAGCATTGATGCGGCGATTGCCTGGGAAACGGTCGAAGAGCTACAAACAGCCAAGGCCCGTCAACACAGAGTTACCCCAACCGTGGCATTTGCCCGCTACTGTGCTGAGCATCCCCACACGCGTGAAGCTCGCATCTATGACGTCTAAGTAATTAGACACTCGTTTGCTGTCCGTATCTCTCTTTTCCTGCGCACATAGTTTGAGCCTCTGCCGATACGGTAGGGGCTTTTTATTGCCTAAAAATAGAGGCCGAAGCCCCACGCCGCTAATAAGCAGACGGCGGATGAACCACCACCCGAACACGCCCACCCCGCTGACCGCCAGACAACCGAATGGAACCCTGGGGCACAGTGACTGGAACTGAGACAACAAACCGCGTAGGACCGTCGGAGACCGAGCGCACTAAAACCGAGTAGCCAACCACCGCCGCCCAGCGCTGAGCGAAAAAGGTCGGCAAGAACCCAAACCAGCACTCGGCCACGTAGCCCGTAAACGAGCGCTCGGACTCGCGCCAGCAGCATATAATGGACCCCAAAATTCGGACAGGTAGCTAAGCTCTAAAACCCTCAAAAAA
>ERZ1740070.2115-NODE-2115-length-11678-cov-4.664028_pt1 | contig 11678 bp, 13 predicted proteins | sample MGYA00581734_ERZ1740070 | MGnify/ENA primary metagenome ERZ1740070 (study PRJEB43018, sample SAMN04849744) | marine metagenome | isolation source: floating plastic debris | place: Pacific Ocean | collected 2008-09-01 | study: EMG produced TPA metagenomics... | reverse complement strand
TCCAGTCCAGAGCCAGTTCCCTGACGGAACTTAAGGTCGGCGGATAGCTGACCGTTCTCGAACGCTCCAGCCTCTGTGCTGATGCCATATAGGCATGTTCAGGCCGGAGCGCTAGCTTCGCCGAGCTGTCGCAAGTAGGCCCAGGTGAACAAACCACTGGAATGCCTGTCGCTGAAATGAATCCGTACAGCGTAGCGGCCAACCGGATCAGCCTTGTCGACAGTCAAATCGTCGGCGATCACCGGTGGAGGTGGTTTTGGCCCATTGCCATGACCCTGGACCTCTGCCGATGGGCTTTCCAGGCGCAGCGTCTTGTAGGGCAGGGCAAAGCGCTCCCCATCGTCATACGTGATGGTTAGGGCGCGGGCACTGCTGGAAAACCGCAACTCTGTTGGCCAGGCGCGGTGAAGTTGACCATTGGCACTCATCAGACCGGTGCCTCCAGATCGCGGGCTTCCGACTCGAGCAAGATCGGCAGACCGTCGCGGATCGGATAGGCCAGCTTGGCCTTCTTCGAAATCAGCTCGCACGCGTCCTTGTCAAACATGAGCGGTCCGCCGGATGCAGGACAAATTAGAACCTCGAGCAGCCGCGGACTAACACCGCATGGGCCAGGCGCAGGATTGGTACTTGGGTCGGTCAAATTGAGTCTCGCTATGTCTATCCAGGAAAGCGGGCGCGTTTGATGCGCGGCTTACTCAGTTTTCAAATAGGTCGGAAAGCATCTGTTTTAAAGTCGACTGGATCGCGGCATCATTTTGCGGCGTCTCCACTCCCATGACGCCTCGGGCGTCTTCCGGAATGTGATCGAATGTGCCGGGCGCTTGCTCCGAAAACACGAAATGTTCGAAGAACGCGCGCAACGCACTCCGATCGGCGGGCGGCAATCGCCGGATCGAGCGGGTTGCCATGATGAGGCTGAACAAGGGTGATATGGCGGGAGAGTCCCACCAATAATTGACCAGAAGGTTTAATGGCCCCGAGGCTTCAACATAATGCCACCACAGACGTGGAATATAGATCGCATCTCCAGGCTGAAGCTTTGCCAACATGGCGTGTTCCAGCGCTTTGGCGTAGTTTGGAAACTTGGTCAGGTCTGGATCCCTTGGATCCACCATGCTGACCGGCACGCCGCCGGGCGTATTTTCGATTGGTCCCATATAGAGATTTGCCACCTGCTCCGGCGGAAAAACGAGGAATTGGCGCTGCCCGGAGACCACGCAGGCAATATTCTCAGAAAGATCAAAATGTGGTGCAACCCTGGCGCTATTGCCCAGCCAGATGCGCGGTTCTGTTCCGGATGGAGCCAGCGGCATCTCGTGTTGGCGAGAAAAACCGGGCAGGACCGTGTCAGCCGGCGCAGCATCCATGTACACACCCATGGGTTCAGCGACGTTTGCCTGACGCAATAATTCTGTGACGATCGCGGCGAGAGGGACCTGCCTACGCGCGAAATTACAGGTTTTCACATTGTCCGTGTAGAAGTACCGCGCCCCCGTACCCGGTTCTTTCAAATTTACAGGGACAGGGTGTGGGCTGGCATGCTGTTGCAGCAAACCGGCCACAGATTGTGCCGAGGTCCTGGCGGCCTGAGTGACGACCCAGTCCTCAACCAATCCTTTTAATATTACAGGCTTTCTTTGTGCTCGAATCTCTGTGTCGAACAGTTCAGGAGTCACGTTTTCAAACACCGGCAGAGGGGCAGCTGAGGTCTGCTCCAGCCCCAGCGCGAATTCGGGATCAGTCATTGCAGGGTCGAACTGTCATCGCCCGGCACGTCCATGTCGAGCAATGTGATCAAGGTTTGCGCACGCTCCGAGACGCTATTGGCTTCGAGCAGGGCTTGTTTCTCCTGTGTGCCGAACGGGCATCCTGCGCACAGCGCATTGATCAAGGTCTCCATCGGTGCGTTTTCAACCGCTTCCCAATCCACTTCCATGGAGTTGATCTGCGTATAGCGTTTCAGCGAATTGATCAGCATTAAGCGCTCAGGCAGGCTGCTTTCGGGCGGCGAAACAAGATCATGCGCGAACGGCTGCCAATCGGGACGCACGCGTCGATACGGCGTCTCAACCTCGAGCTCTGCACCGATTCCAAAACGGCAAATGCCCGTCAGCGAAATCAGATAGCGCCCATCATCAGTCTCGGAATAAGAGGTGATCCGGCCAGCACAACCGGTCGCCGCCAGGCTCGGATGCACGCGATCATCCTCCTGCGACTGGATCATGCCAATCAGACGGCTGCCCGACATGACATCGTCAACCATGTTCAGATAGCGTGGTTCGAAAATGTTCAGAGGCAAGGACCAACGCGGGAATAGCAGCACCCCGGAAAGTGGGAAGACCGGAATCGTCTCCGGCAAATCCGACAGGTTTCGGTAGGTCTCGTGCGGCACGCTGTCTCCTGTTTCTCGTCTCTTACCATAAAATGGGTCGAAACGGGCAATCGGCGAGTCACGATTAATGACAGCTAGGCGAACATCAACGATCCGAGGCGCCGGCGTCCGTCTACGGTGACCGGGTCTTTCGGGCCCGCTGCTTCGAAGATTTCCAGCAGTTTGGCCTTTGCTTTTCCGTCTTGCCATTCCAGATCATCGCTCAGAATGGCGAGCAAATGATCCGCGGCATCCTTGTTCTTGCCCTGGCCAATCAATTTCTCTGCCAGTTCGAAGCGCGCGTCGTGGTTCTCCGGATCGGCTGCAACCGATTCCTTGGCGCTGGCCAGGTCCTCGTCCAGCGGCGCTTCCGCCATCAGGTCGAGCGCAGTACGAACCGATCGGATCGCGGAATCATTGGCTTTCGACTCCGGCGCTGTATCGAGGATCTGGCGTGCGCGATCCGGATCACCATTGGCCAGGTAACAACGGGCGAGGCCCGCAATCGCGGCTGCATTTTCAGGATCAGCCTCCATGACCGCGCCATACAGCTGCGCCGCTGTGCCGATATCCCCCGCCTGTGCGGCGGCTTCGGCCTGTTCCAACGCTTCCTGCAGCTGTTTGGCGCCGTCTGTGCCGCCGAGAATGGAGTCGATGAACTGACGAACCTGGCTTTCGGGCAATGCGCCCTGGAAGCCATTGACCGGGCGGCCTTTATCAAAGGCGAAGACGGAAGGAATAGAGCGCACGCCCATCTGGCCCGCCACACCGGGATGCTCCTCAGTGTTGATCTTGACCAGTTTGACCTTGCCATTCTGCTCGCCAACCACCTTTTCAAGCGTCGGTGTCAGGGTCCGGCACGGGCCACACCACGGCGCCCAGAAGTCGACCAGAACAGGCTGTTCATTCGAGGCCTCGATCACATCGGCCATAAAAGCCTGGTCAGACGAGTCCTTGATATTCGGCGATGTCGCGGCTTCGCTCATGATCCTGCATTCCCTTTTACGTGGGGTCTATTTGGTACGTACGGCCTATTTGGGCGCTGCATGCGTGCACTGCAAGCGCTGACTTCATCGGCGCGTTCGCATTGATCAAAATTTTGCGGGATAGAGCAGGCGGTCAGCTATTGCCTTCGCCAGCCCAGACCTTGGCGATGCGCTTGTCGCGGCCGCAACCGACGCGATAGAGCTTATAGCGGGCCGGGTTCTTCTGGTAATAATTCTGGTGATAGCCTTCGGCTTCATAGAATTCCGTTTCGTCCAGAACACGGGTGACAATCGGCGCCGGCAGAATGCTGGATTGATCGATGGCCTGGAATTGTGCTTCGACTTCGGCGCGCTCGTCGGCGCCATCCACGAAGACGGCGGTGCGATAGGAATTACCACGATCACAGAACTGGCCGCCATCGTCGGTCGGATCGATATGGCGGACAAAATAGCTGACCAGTTCGCCATACTCAATTTTTGAGGCGTCATAGACCACGCGCACGGCTTCCAGATGGCCTTGCTTGGTGTGGGTTTTATAGGTCGGGTTCGTGGTATTCCCCGCCGTGTAGCCGGAAACAGTTTCGAGCACGCCATCAAGCTTGTCAAAATCGCTTTCGACACACCAGAAACAACCGCCCGCAAAAATTGCGGTCTCGATATTGTCATTGTTCAACGACGCGCTTGGTTCATTCTCTGCGCCAGCGCTCATGACGAAAGACGTCATCGCCGCAAGGCCGCCGGCAATCATGGCGATGGAAAGGGGGTGGTTCAGTTTCATTTGCGTCGTCCAAATGCGTGTCGTGGGTGAGACGCATATGACGATTCCGCAAACAAAATGCGAGCCCTGATTTCAGTTCTCACAGTTTTTTGTTCGCCTGTGATCAGAAAACGTCACTCAGCCCGCAAGGCGGGCAATCTCTTCAGCAGACAAGTCTGAATTGTCGTAAATGTTCGCCACATCATCGAGATCATCGAGCACGTCGAGCAAGCGCATCAGCTTGTCCGCATCGTCTCCGGCAATCGGCACGGTGTTCTGTGGCTTCCAGATCAGTTTGGTCGATTTGGCTTCAATCTCGCCAAACTTGCCTTCCAGCGCCTTGGCCACATCCGATAATTCTTCGCGTTCGGTATAGATGAAATGGCCGTCTTCATCGCTCTCCACGTCGCTGGCACCAGCATCAAGCGCCGCTTCCATGATGCTGTCTTCATCACCGGCTTCGACCGAAAACTGGATTTCTCCGACATTCTCAAAGCCGAACGAGACGGAGCCGGTTTCGCCGAGATTGCCGCCATTTTTCGAAAACGCAGTGCGGATTTCGCTCGCGGCGCGGTTCTTATTGTCCGTCGAGGCCTCGACAATGATGCCGACGCCGCCAGGACCAAACCCTTCATAGCGAATGTCGACATAGTCTTCGCCGCCGCCGCCCTGGCCCTTGTCGACGGCGCGCTTGATATTGTCCTTGGGCATGGACTGGCCACGGGCATTGGCGATGGCGAGGCGCAGGCGTGGATTGCCGTCGGGGTCTGGGCCGCCCATTTTTGAGGCGATTGTGATTTCTTTCGACAAGCGCGAGAACAGGGCCGCGCGTTTCTTGTCCTGGGCACCTTTGCGGTGCTGGATATTTGCCCATTTACTATGGCCGGCCATGGCGTTTCCTGCTGTAAAAATTGTTCTGCGCTGCTTAGCTCAGCTCGCGGCAGAATTCAAAGGGGGTGGTCAGTCGAAAACCTCTGCAACCCCGCCATTCTTGATTTTCTCATGACCATCGGAGACAGACTGCAGGATCCGCATCAGTGCCCAGGCGCTCGCAATACCCACGATCGAGGAGAATCCCTCAAACCCAAAAGCGATGAATTGCGTCGACAGGTCAATGGTCTCGCCCGAGAAACGAACAATCCGGTCCGCAATCGTTTGCGTGATATTGGTCAAAAGCCAACACGACCACCATAGCGGAATACCCGAACGCACGGACTTTGTTTCGCCAAGCGCATGGCGTGTTCCATGTACAATCTGGCTCATCCCTTCTGCCGGTTTGAACAGATTGGCCAAGGGAATGAAATACCAGCCAACGGTCCAACCTGGAGCCATTTCAGCATGTTTGCTTCCGACTGTGTAGAGGTTGCGCATCGCGCGATAGGTGCACCGGGCGACTAAAAATGCACTGCCCCAGAACAATGCGACAAGCGTATACACTATGGTCATGATCGCGAGGTCGAACCGCTCGAGTATTGGCAGGTCGAATGGCACGACGGTCGATGGCATATAGAGCCAAATCAGAAACAAAACCGCCAGGAACATGAAGCACTCAGCAATCATGTATCCGATCAGGCTGAACCGTGAACATTTGTATAGGCCTTTCAGCCTCCGCGGACCGTCTTCGAACACGTGAATGCTCGGGGCGCTGTCTTCTCCAGAATTCCCGTCACCTTTATTTAAGATGACGGCTCCGTTTTCTCCAAAATCCACGATACAATCCCTTTGTCTTCAATCTAGGGATTAGAAGTCGCCAGTTTGTTTCGCAAGTTCCAAATCAAGAACCAGGCAATAGTTCGCTCAAACGCCCACCTACCCGAATGGGCTCGCAGCGTTTCGCCAACCCGGTCGCATCGTCGGTTTCGACGAACCGGCCGCACAGCGTCCCCTCGCCAAGCGCCGGCTCATAGCGATGGCCAGGCAATTGCGTCGCGAACCGGCGCAGGGAATTGTCCTTCTGCATGCCAATGACACTGTCATAGTCGCCGCACATGCCGGCATCGCTCTGATAGGCCGTGCCGCCCGCAAGGATCATATGATCCGCGGTTGGGACATGCGTATGGCTGCCGACCACCATGCTGGCGCGGCCATCGCAATGATGGCCCATAGCCATTTTCTCGGAGGTCGCTTCGCAATGCATGTCGACAATCACGGCATCGGCAACGAGGCCGAGGGGCATCTCGTCCAGGGCGCCATCAACAGCCCCGAACGGATTGTCGAGCAATTGTCGCATAAAGACGATGCCCTGGGCCTGGATCACACCGACGCGGCGCCCATCCGGCAAGACAAAGAGATGCGCGCCTTTGCCCGGAGCCTTGGCCGCGTCCGGATAGTTGAGCGGGCGCAGCAGGCGTGACTCCCGCTCGATATAGGTCAATGCTTCGCGCTGGTCCCAGGCATGGTCGCCCAGCGTCAGACAATCGGCGCCGGCGCTAAAAAACTCATTCGCAATCTTTTCAGTCAGACCGAATCCGCCGGCCGCGTTCTCCGCATTCACCACGGCAAAATCGAGCGCCAGGGCGGCGCGTACCGACGGCAGGTGTTCGCGCACCGCTTGCCGGCCGGGTTTGCCCACCACATCACCAAAGAAAGCTAATCTCATTTCGCGATTATGCGTGCTTTAAGTTGTAAAGAAAAGCGCGCGATGCTTCCGCACCGCGCGCCGATCTGTTTTTTAAGGGATGAACCCCTATTTTTGCGTGGCTGAGAAGCCCAGCAGATCTTTCGTATAAGCCGCTGGATCGGGGTTCTCCATAATGGAGGCCACCGAGAGCGGTGTTGAAGGATCAAGCTTCAAGGTCAGCGTACCGCCATCATTGATGAAGCTGGACAGCGCCGTTGTGGCTTCTGTGACCAGCGCCATGTCGACGCCAGATCCCTGAGCCATCATCGGTGCCATAGCGAGTCCCATGCCGATTTGCGACTTGAGTTCGGCCGGATCTGCGCCTTGCGCCGTCGCCGCAGCATTGAACGCCCGATCGAGCAGGGAATCATCAGCGATCGAAATCTCAAAATTATGGAAAGTCAGCTTGCCCATGGCATTGGTCATTGCCATTGGGTCCGGCTCTGCGCCGGCGGCAAGGTCCTCGAAATTGAAGGCAGTGCCCACTTCCTGAGCGTAAGAGCTATAGCCTTCAATCTTGCCGCCCATGCTGAACTTGGCACCATCGACCAGTTCGAAATAGTTCGATCCGGCGGCAAACTCGACAATGTCCGTATCCGGATCGTACGTCGCGACGCTGGCGCCCTTAAGTTCCAGCTCTTCATAGCCAACTACGCTGAGGCCTTGCAGGAGCTGTTCGCCCACTTCGCCGCCAGCGGCATCCGCTTTCAGCGTCATGGAGTAAGGTTCGGTGACAAATTTCACGGCTTGACCAGCCGCGTTGCGCTCCACACCTGCAACAATGCTTGGAATGGCGAAGGACGCCCCGGCAACATCAATCGCCAGCTCGTCGAGCTTGAAGGAGTCATAGCCAGGCTCCATCGGATTGGCATAAGCGAGATCCATGATCGCAGACATCATCGCTTCTTCGTCGTCGGCATTCTCCTGAATGGCCTGAACGAATTTGGCGTCGACATTGCTGGCGGTCACGCTGCCCAGGCTGATATCGAAATCAATGCCCTCTTCGGTGTCGCTGCCATTCAGGCTGAGACCGCTAATTACCGCCTGGGCGGCTTTCAGGTTGGTCATGTCGCGGATTTCAATCTTGTCGATCCCGAATGTGCCTTCGGCATCTGTGTCAGCAAAATCACCGGTCAGACCGTTCATTGACCAGCTGTCAAATACGATTTTGTCAGCCGACGGGAAGGGCACTTCCTGCCCATTCAGGCTTGCGGCCAGCCAGGCGGCCAGTTCTGGCGATGGGTTGATCAGTTCGATTGAACCAAGCTTCACATCGACATCTTCTTCTTCGTCGGTGATGGTGATGTCATTCAGGCTCATCTTGCCGAAATTGGCCTGTCCGCCTTCCATATCGAGGCCTTCAAAGACCAGAGATCCGGCCTTGAGCGCGTCTTCACCGGTGACGGTCAGGTCTGTGAACGTGGCGGTCGCGCCATCCGTTGTGCTGCCCGCGAACGAGAGGACTCCGCTGCCACTGTCGCTTAAGGACATGGCGGCGAGGGCATCAGCAGCTTGCGTTGGGTCGCCGGCGCGAATGGACAGTTCTTTCAGGACTGGTTCTGCGATGGTGACTTCCGGCGTTGCGTCGCCGCCGCCATTGCATGCGGCAAGAAGCGCAAACCCAGCTGCACCAAACATTAATTTCTTCATTGTCGATTCCCCTTTTAGGCGGTTTCCGATAGACTTATGGCATATAGATGTCGAGACGTATTTAATGATTATCGATAAAGACGACAAGATGGCACTGGTAACAAAATCCGGTGAATCGATAAATGTTCGTCTCGAAGTGAACCCGAAGGCCCGTCGCCTTATCCTGCGTCTGGATGAGCGCAAGCGAGAGGCTGTGGCGGTCGCACCCAGTCGTAAGAAAATTGGCGAAGCAGCGGCCTTCGCTCGAGACCGAATCGATTGGATTGCTGAGCATTTACAGGCACTTCCGACCCAGGTGACGCTACAGCCCGGTGCCAAATTCATGTTGCGCGGCGACCCTTGTCACATCTCTCTGGACGGACCCGGCCGGCTCGCAAAACTGGACCCGGGACAGCCCCAGATTCTTCGCGTTCCTGGAGAAATCGAGACGACGGGGCAAAGAGTCGAACGATTCCTGAGAAAAGCCGCGAAGACGGATCTGTCGGACGCGGTGATTCGCTATTGTGACCAGCTTGGCGTCGAAGCGCGCCGGGTCACGGTCAAGGATACGCGGTCAAGATGGGGATCTTGCACCTCGGATGGACGCCTGGCCTTTTCCTGGCGTTTGATCATGGCGCCGCCGGAAGTGCTGGAATATGTCGCCGCCCACGAATGTGCGCATCTCCTGGAAATGAATCACAGTCCGGCCTTTTGGGCGCATGTCGCAAAGTGTCGACCGCGCTGGAAATCGGAGCGCGCCTGGTTGCGAAAAAATGGTCGCGATCTGCATGCGGTACAGGCGGCTTAAGCGGGCGCCAGATCCGTTTGCGGTGCAGGATCATCGCTCAATTCCGGGGCAAAACTGAGCAAGATCGCCCCTTCGCCACCGCGGGCCTCACGGTTCGGTCCAAGCAGTAAAAGCGTGCCATCCGGGCGAATTTCCGCAACGATGTCTGCGTCGGGCCTATCCTTCCGGAACTGATCCAGCGAATATTTGTCGGTCAGGCGCGTGCGGGCAAATTCCCAGCCACGATATTGGTCCCGGATCAGGCTGTCATAGGTACGGCCGCGCCGGATCAGCGTGCGGCCACGCGCATTCGAGCTGAGGCCGCGATCATCATTTTCTTCATCATCATTGATGGAGAGCTGATAAACCATGTGCCGGCCAACTTCCGGCGCAAAATGGCTGCAAACCAGCGCATTATAGGAATCATTGGTGGACAGGGCGATGACGGTTGAGAACCGGGCATGATCCAGTTTGATCTCGGCATCCTCAGACAGGACTTCGCCCATGAAAATATCGAGACCGGCATCACGGGACGATTTCAGGCGGCGATAATTGCTGTCCGCGACGATGACTTCGATATCGCTCTGTTCCAGGGCGCGGGCGAATTGCACACTCCAGGCATTGGCCCCGACGATCAGGACGCCCGGCTTCTCTTTCCGGGCGAGCCCCAGCGCCCGGGACAGCGGTCCGATTGTGAATCCGTGCATGACAACGGTGGTGAACACCATGGCAAAGGCCAAAGGCGTGATCTGATCAGCCCCGGAGAAAAAGAACCGCCCTTCGCGAGACAGGTCGACCAGCAAGGATCCGAACAGGCCCGACACCGCGACCGCCACAATCCCGCGCGGCGCGATCCAGCCGAGCAGGATCGCTTCCTTGCGCGACAGCGTGCCATAAGTGGCGATCCAGACCGAAAGTGGCCGCACCACGAACAGCATGCAAAGCAGGAAAGCGAGCGTGTTGATATTGATTGCCTGGGCAATGATGGCCGGGGTCAGGTCGGCCGTAAGCATCACGAACACGCCCGAGACCAGGAGAATGGCGATATCTTCCTTGAACTTCTGGAGTTCCGTCAGTCCCGCCAGCTTGGAATTTCCGAGCATCATTCCATAGGCGGTCACGGCGACGAGCCCGATCTCTTTCTGGAACATCTCGGCCAGCGTATAGCAGAGGATGATCGAGGCCAGGATAAGCGGCGCTTTGAGATATTCGGGGGTCCAGCCTTCGCGGAACGCCTTGGACATCAACCAGCCAAAGACCACGCCCAGGATGATCCCGTAACAGGCCGCCATGATGATCCACAGACCTGCGCCGAACAGGCTTTGACCCTCGGATGCGACCCGTATGAACTCAAACGCGGCGACTGCAAACAGGGCCCCGCTCGGGTCATTTACGATGCCTTCCCATTTGAGGAATTGTGCTGGACGGCCGCCAAGCTTTGACTGGCGCAACAAGGGAATGATCACAGTCGGCCCGGTCACCACCATCACGCCGGCGAAGACGGTCGCACTCGCCCAGTCAAGGCCAGCGGCGTAACGCGCCGCGAAGGTTCCCAGCAACCAGGCCAGTGGGCCGCCGACAAAGATCATCCGCCGTACCGCGGCGCCGGCTTCGCGCAGGTTTTCAAATTTGAGAACCAGGCCACCTTCGAACAAGATCACCGCAACCGCCAAGGATACAATGGGCCTGAACACGTCCCCGAACGTCGCTTGTGGATCGAGCAGCGGTTCGCCAAAGGCCACCGACCAGAGCGGTCCAACCGCCAGCCCAGCCAATGACATCAAGACGATGGCCGGTGCCTGCAAGCGCCAACCGAGCCATTGCGCGCCGACTCCCAGTGCCCCAATCAGTGCACAGGCAAAGATCACGCTTTGCCCGGCGCCGCTTGCGAGTAGAAGTCCAATCTCCATGGCTCAGCCCTTCGCGCCCTGGTCAGACCAGGGTGTCAGTCTCGCTGCGTGAGAAATCAAAGCCAATTTCCCGGCCGCCATAATCGCCGGCTTCATAGCGATCGATCTGGGTTTTGAACCAGTCCAGGACATGGTCATATATGTGATCGTAAAAGGGCTCAGGATCATTCTCCTTTAAGGGAATGCTGAGCCGATATTCTTCGCCGCCTACGATCTGAGCGATGAATTCATCGCCAATCTTCTGGCATTGAATGGTGACTCGCATCCAATCCGTCCCCATGGAAACCCGTACAGCAAGACCAAATAATATTGCGCCCAGGGGGCGAAAGCCTTGTGGTGGGATGGAAAAAGCCTGATCGCCATAATCCTTGGCTTCGAAAGCGCCCGCGGGCGGCACCAAGCGCACGCAGACACCGTCTTTCGATCCAATATGGGCACACAGACCGGCGCGCATTTCTTCGGCAAGAGTCCGGACGCGTGTATAGTTTTCAGCTGCTAATGCCTGATAATGCGCGACCGTAGAGATGAGATCTTCAAATCGAGACAAGCCCAAACTCCCCATTGAACCTTATCATGGAGAGTAGGGTGGTCTTTGGACAATGGCTAGTGTTTTGA